>WLWH01001521.1_pt1 | contig 14975 bp, 14 predicted proteins | sample 6712741 | NCBI WGS metagenome assembly WLWH01 (sample SAMN12718694, study PRJNA515312) | sponge metagenome | isolation source: marine sponge | host: Mycale hentscheli | place: New Zealand: South Island, Marlborough, Capsize Point | collected 2003-05-01 | reverse complement strand
GACGGCCTTATTGCTGCCCCACGTATTTTTACCAACTAAATATCGATGAACCATAAAGAAAAAATGAAAGAAACGGCCCCACAAACACCTGGCTCTGCGCTCTACGAAACCTCCAGTCTTGTATCTCAGTATTTAGGTTTTCATTACGGCCCACCCGTACTTGGAATTCCAAACTTTCCTGCCGCTTGCATCGATTTTCTAATGAGCTCTGTGAAATTTGAATGCCGTAATCGCTGCCTTGATATTGGCTGTGCGGTGGGGAGGTCATCTTTTGAACTTGCAAAGCATTTTCAGCACGTTGACGCCCTTGATTACTCATCTGGTTTCATTGAAGCAGCAAAGAACGTTCAGCAAAGCGGCGTTATTCAGTACAAAATTCCAACTGAGGGAGAATTGTCGACTGACTGTCAAATATCACTTGAGAATCTGCTGGGCAGCAACATTGCCAACCGAGTCGTATTCCAAACTGGCGATGCATGCAATCTCGTTAGCGAAATGCACAACTATGATCTTGTTTTCGCGGGAAATCTGATTGACCGTCTCTATCAGCCCCAACTCTTTCTCAATTCAATGACGCAACGCATTCGTGTTGGTGGCTGGCTAGTCATCACCTCACCCTACACGTGGCTGGAAGATTACACTCCTCCTGGTTATTGGTTAGGCGGCTACGTCGATAACGCCGGTATTCCTGTTGACACGTTTACTGGCTTATCCAGAGCATTGCATCCGCACTTCAAACTGGGATGTCGTGAAAACATTCCGTTTGTGATTCGTGAAACTGCTCGTAAACACCAACACACGATAGCTGAACTCACAGCATGGCACCGCGTTGAATAGTGTTGCCTAGAAAAGTCAAACTGTACGCTGCACTTTTTGCACTGAATCTTTTCCGACCACTATCAGGCCCTTCCACATCCAAATAGCATGCATGATTCAAGCCCCCCTACTACAGATCAGGGTATCCCACCTGTGCCAAAGACTGCGACAAAAATTTTTGCCATGCCACCTCCTCCGCGGACACTTCAAGAGCAGAACGTCGGAGCAATCTTTTCAATTGAGACAGACGATCAAACACAGCCAGCCCAACCGAACATCATCATAAAAACAACTGAAACCACTAGAAAACAATCTGATTCAAAACTTCTTTCACTTATCCTTCTGACACTATCACTTATTGCATGTGTACTAGGGATAATTGTTTTTTGTCTTGAGTAAGTACTGATCTACGTCAAACGTATTTAAAAAACTGATTCGAGCACATCCTGTAATTCGTTTGGTTTAAGTTGGACTGGATTCCCTTTCATGCTGTTGCCGCCTGAGTGTTCGGCAAGCCAGGGAATCCGTTCCCTTTTAAGGCCAAATTCCGAGAGACGAGTCGGTGTCCCTGCTAGTCGGCACAGACTGTGAACACGTTCAATGAGTCGTTGAACGTGTTCTTGGGCAGGTAGCATTTTGCCATCTATCGCTTGATCAAGTCTGGCCAGATCACACTCTGCAATCTTTTGATTGACACGAAGTGCGACTGGCAACAACGCCGCGCATGCCAAACCATGGGGAGCGCCACACTCAACTCCAAGCGCGGCTGCAACACCATGAGCCAGCCCTAAGCCAGAATTTCCTAGTGAAACCCCGGAAATGAACGCTGCGTGTGACATTGCAGATTGTGCGGTTTCATCAGATGGATTTTCAAGGAGACGAGGCAAAGCATTCATCGCCTGTGGGAAGGCATCGAGCACCAATGCTCTTGGAACAGCCCACCGAAAACGGCAAATAAATGATTCAATCAACTGAGTAAGGCAGTCAATTCCAGACGCGGCGATAATGTCACGACTACACGATCCAATCAGTTTTGGATCAAGAATCACTGCTCGCGGAACCATCAGTGGGCTCCGTAGACTTTTTTTAAACCTTCGCTTTGGACACGAAAGAACCGCGTTGCGTGTTGCTTCTGCGCCAGTTCCTGCCGTTGTCGGCACCGCTAAAAAAGGTAGTGGAGGATTGACGATTGGAACCCCGCGACCTACGCCTTCTAACCGATCGACAATCATCTCCTCGGCTATTTCTTCCGAGTCTGGTTTCATGTTTGTTGCTAGAGCTGACAATGCTTTTCCGAAATCAATAGTCGCACCACCACCGACCGCGACTACAACGACATTCTGTTGGTCACCTGGCATAGTACATATTGCATTCGCAACCTGCTGTACTGTTGGCTCACCACAAGAATGAGCTACTTCTTCAAAACTCAATCCGTTTTGCCGAAACCCATCTAACAAACTCTCTCTGCCACCACATGTAGAAAAACTACGCTTTCCAACAACAAGCCAGATTCGCTTACCAAGAACAGTTGCGACGTGGCCTACCTCGGCGATCCGGCCATGACCAAAGCGTACAACTGGTGGGACAGTGAGATCATATGAACTACGACCACTCTCAGAACTCGGGCGTAGTGATTTCATCACAAAATCCCTCATGAATAGTAGCGTTGTTTAAGAATTGATAGTGCTTGACTGTCGGACATGGCATACTCTACCTGAGAAATGTTTCTCCCGGCAGTCTTCAAATCCTTTTCCATCGATGCTCTTAAAAGCCTGATGTCACTCAACTCGCTCCCTGACGAAATCACCATAACACCCGTCGAAAGACCGATCCAAGGCCGTGTCCGCGCGCCAGGATCAAAGAGCATCATGAATAGAGCCGTAATCTGTGCTGCGCTTGCTCACGGAACAAGTCAGATAACCGGTGCGCTCGACAGTGATGATACCCGAATCATGATTGATGGCCTGAAAAGCCTTGGTTTCAATGTCGACGCAGATTGGAACAAGCAGACATTATCCATTCATGGATCAGGAGGCTTGATTCCGAAATCTCAGGCTTCCATTGATTGTCAAGCAAGCGGAACAACAATGCGATTTCTTACCGCTTTGGTAAGCATTGGACATGGGCAATATGTTCTCGATGGAACCGCACGTATGCGACAGCGGCCAATCGGTGATCTCTTGAATGCCCTCCGAACGCTTGGTGTTGAGGCAGAGGCAAGAAGTACGGGAGAATGTCCTCCTGTGACGATTCGTAGCGATGGAGTGACAAATGCTGAGGCATGCATCCAGAGTACAACGAGCAGCCAATTCGCGAGCGGCCTCGCGTTAGTTGCACCATGCATGCCAGAAGGCCTCTCCCTCGAACTTACGGGAACACTTGTCTCAACTCCGTATCTTAGGATGACTCGTGCCATTATTGAGTCATTTGGCGGAAAATGTGATCTTCGTAATGACCGGAAGTGGCATATTCCACCTACAGGTTACGTATCGCAAAATTATGAAATTGAACCTGATGCATCTGCAGCCAGTTATTTTGCCGCTGCTGCTGCACTTACGCATGGAGTAGTCACTCTGGAGGGACTTGGTCGAGATAGCATGCAAGGTGATATCGAATTTTGTACAGCACTCGAACAAATGGGGTGCACTGTTACATGGTCAAACAGTAGTTCATCATGTCCGTCCATTACGATACAAGGCAATGATTTAAAGGGCATTGACATCGACATGAATGCAATCAGCGATACTGTCATGACGCTCGCTGTTGTCGCTCTTTTCGCCGAAGGACCAACCGTTATTCGAAATGTTGCTCACATACGAGACAAAGAGACTGATCGTATTAGCGACCTCACACGTGAACTGCAACGCCTTGGGGCCATTGTTGATGAACAGCCTGATGGCCTGACAATACATCCGGCCCCACTTCGTCCGGCCAAGATACAAACATACGATGATCACCGCATGGCCATGAGCCTGTCACTTGTTGGCCTTCGCTCAAAGGGAGTATGCATTACAAACCCGGCATGTGTAGGAAAGACATTCCCAAATTACTGGGCTGCTTTAGAAAATTTGGTTCAGACAAGTAGATAGTAAATGCCCGAGAACCCACAATCTGCATAGTCCGTCAGACTATTTCCTGAGCAACATCTTCTTCCTGAGACTGCTCATCTTTCAGCGAGTTGCCAATCGCTTCTGAAGCACGTTCCAGCAGCATTTCAATCCTGTCTTTCTGGACCTGCGCCACCGCCCGGAATGCTCCTTCATCGTCTTCAAGAGTCTCATCGGTTGCTCGAAACCCTCCGCCACAATGCTGGCAGTAAACACGCTGGCCAAGCAAGCGGACACCTATTCTCAACATCCTGCCACATACAGGACACCCTTGATGGTAGTAGACAGAATCGCTCATCGCTCAACCTCCTGGGTTCGTTCCAGTTGACCGAACATCGCTATCCTTATCGAGAGAGGGATTCTAAACGCAGCCTGACGGCAGAATGATTCTTCACCGAAAACACTCGACCGCAGTACAAAAACCATGTGCCGCGTAATTTTTTTGAAAACCCACCCGCCTGACACCCATATTATAAAAATTGTGCCGTGATTTTAGCAACTCCAATACTCTTCTCGGGTAGTATTTAACTTTCTACCCGAAAAAAGCCTCAAAAACCTCCCGCCCGTTTCAGGTGAGGAACACCATTTAGCAAAGAGATTGTTCCAAGCATGCGTCTCTCGCATGAATGATATTGTGCAAAACTTGTTCACTGTGACCATAGCTGAGCATGTATGTAGCAACTATTTCTAATGTTCGATTAAAAAATAGAGAGCCAGAATTCACTTTCATGTATCGCCCAATCGTCACAGCATTCATTTTGGTCTTTGCAGCTTTTGCAAACAGCTGGCTGTTTGTCAGTAAAGTTTTACCGACCATCCTGTCTGACGCCCCACCGGGCTATCAGTCAATTTACACTCCTACCAAGGACACCTCAACGGTAGCTTGGACGATCATGCTTAATGACAGACCGGCCGGATCTGCATTAAGCATTGTTGAGCCAAGCCCTTACGGCACAGTAACCGTCTGGTCGAACCTTCAACTCGACAAAATTCCTCTGAACGATTTATTACCACCTTGGGCAAATTCATTGCTAGGAGCGAACGTAGGAACGTTCCCTCCGTCGATAGAACTTGATGCTTTTGGTTGCATGACGATCAACAGCCTTGGAGAACTACGAGATTTCGAATCAATCGTCAAAGTCCCGGGAGTTGAGCAGACTGTTCGCTTGCATGGCAAAATCACACCTGGCAACAAAGTCATGGTGTCGCTTCATTCTGGTAATTTGCAATACGAAACAAGTCGTCAATTGCCAAATGATTTATCGATCCGAGACGAACTTTCACCTCAGGCGACTATGGCCGGGGGTTCCCAAGGACAACGCTGGACTGTTCCTATTTACAGCCCACTTCGACCAAGTCACAAGCCAATAGAAATCTTATATGCGAGCGTTGCAGGCCATGAAGTCTTGTACTTTGAAAATAAACTTGTAAATACCGACATCGTCAACTACCGAACTACACCCAATGACCACCAACCGACACGAAGCAGAATCTGGGTTGGCCCTCGTGGCATGGTACTACAGCATGAGTCGACAATACTTGGTGCGAAACTATTATTCCAACGACGTACCGACATGGCCGCTGCATCACTTGCCAACAGGCTGGATCACGTAAAGACTCTCTTTGAAAGGGATAAAAATAGCGGTGTACACCCTTCCGAGACAAACTGATGACTATGCGTTCTCCGCACATCACAACGTAGTATTAGTAATATCAATATGATTCAATTTGAGCATGCTACTCGAACGTATGGCAGCAAGGTTGCTGTATCAGACCTTAGCCTGACAATACCTTCAGGTGAATTATTTGCTCTCCTTGGGCCGAATGGTGCAGGCAAGACAACAACGATCAAGATGCTCGTTGGCTTGCTTCGTCCTTCTGGTGGAGTTGTTCGCGTTTGCGGTCATGACCTCATAACGGAAACTCGCTCAGCCCATCTTCATTTAGGCTATGTACCTGATGAGCCTTACCTGTACGACAAACTTACGGGGCATGAATTCCTACGATTCATTGCTGATATGTATCGCATCCCAAGACATCTTTCGCAGGAATATATCAAGAGAGAAATTGACAGGTTTGAGCTTCATGAATTTGCTAACGAACTTGCTGAAAACTATTCTCTGGGCATGAGACAGCGGCTTGTATTTGCAGCTGCATTCTTACACGACCCTGACGTTCTTGTGCTTGATGAACCGATGGTTGGTCTTGATCCACGAAGTGTTCGTATCGTGAAAGACTTGTTGAAGGCGAAAACTGCAGATGGCATGACCGTATTCATGTCAACTCACACGCTCGCGATGGCTGAGGAAATGGCTGATCGAATGGGCATCATGGTGCAAGGAGATCTCAAATTTCTTGGGACTGTTTCAGAACTCCGAGAGCAGGTAGACGTGGAAACAAGGAGCCTTGAAAACCTGTATCTTGAAATCACATCAAGCTCAACAGAACGTCAGAGAGAATTGTCTGATGATACATAAAAAAAGAAACACGCAAAAAAATGCAGAATCAATTGCTTGATATTCCTCAGGAAAATCAGCTCTCGAGGAAGCTTCGAAGAACACTCGCGTGGAACGTTGTCACATCAATCGTCCGCCAGTCACGTTTCCGTTTCGGGCTTGTCCTCGTACTCAGTCTAATTTTCTGGGCTGCCGTGTTCTGCCTGTTCTACGATGCATTCAACTTCATTGACTCTATGCATGCCGAAGTCATGTCGTTACTGTTTAACACCTTTTTTTCGGCCTTGATGGTAATGATGATCTTTTCAACTGGCATCTTAATGTACGGTGGTCTGTACCGGTCCGCAGAGTCGTCCTTTCTCTTGACATGCCCTCTACGCGCTGAAGCAATCCATGCCCACAAATTCACAGAAGCACTCTGGTTCTCGAGCTGGGGATTCATTCTTCTCGGTAGTCCGATGCTCATTGCGTACGGCATCGTGCGGGATGCCCCGTGGAGCTTCTTCATTATGCTCTTACCGTTTATCGTTACATTTGTCGTCATTCCAGCATCTATCGGCAGCATACTGTGCATGCTCGTAGTTGCTGGGCTCCCTCGACTACGACTCCATGCTCTATCCATATCGCTTGCTATTGCCGCGATCGGAATTCTTTGGGGTTTGTGGGCAACTTTCGGAGCCGTTCAGAGTCAATTGCTCACAGCCGCATGGTTTGAGGAAACGCTGTCTCGTCTTGCCATGACAGAGCAGGTTTTTCTGCCAAGTTGGTGGCTTTCTTCGGGCCTACTCGATGCGGCACTCCGCGGGGAATCACGTGATCTGACTTATAAAAGTACTCTTGAAGCATTGAAGTTCCTCGGGGTGATTCTCGCCAATGCACTTCTTCTAAGTCTTTTAGCCAGTTGGACTGCACGATGGACCTACCGCAAAGGGTACAGCAACCTCCAAGCAGAGGTGCCAATTAGAAGGCATAGACAGCTCTTCTGGCTCGATGAACTACTCTCACGTGCAGGATCACAGATTGGGAATCCTATCCGTTTGCTTCTTGTCAAAGATCTCCAAGTTTTTCGCCGTGACGTCACTCAATGGTCTCAGTTTGTTATCTTTTTTGGTCTCTTGGGTCTTTATTTTTATAACCTTCGCTCATTTAATTATACGCACGTCTATGCGTCTCTTATTGGACACCTCAACTTAGCTGTCGTCGGCCTGATTCTTTCGACATTCACAACACGCTTTGTCTTTCCATCAATAAGCCTTGAAGGTCGTCGCTTTTGGATTCTCGGTCTTCTTCCTATACATCGAGATCAAATTGTGTGGTCAAAGTTCCTTTTCTCATTTGTAGGCAGCCTCGTACCCTGCCTCGGATTAATTCTCTTAAGTGACTCCATGCTTGGGCTGCCTTGGGGGACAGTCTTTGTCCACCTGACCTGCTGCCTTGCTCTCTGTGGTGGCCTTTCTGGTATCGCTGTTGGAATGGGGGCAAGCATGCCAAATTTCCGTGAATCGTCCCCAGCGAAAATTGCTGCTGGATTTGGTGGAACCTTAAGCCTCGTTCTCAGTGCAATGTTCATTATTCTTATCGTGATTACTGTTGGTTTTACGAATCATTTCAATCTTTTACAGCAAACTGTAGGGCAACTCCCCGGAAATACGTCCAACTGGCTTCTTGGGAGTTCTGGTGGACAAGTTGCCAGCATCCTCATTGTTGTTCCGTGTGGCCTGCTAGCCACTTTCTTACCGTTAGTACTTGGAATCCGTGCATTCAGGAAACTGGAACCCTAAGCATTCCCTCCAGGAGCATTGAAGACATCGTGGTCGGCCCTTTTCCCCGAGATCGTCTTTTCAGGGCTCATTAACACTGGTTTCTGGCCTCACTGGCTGATTCGTCTATTGTTTATTAGTCGGATATCGTTTAAATCCCGAAAAAACTTGCATTACGCTTAGCAAATATGATTCGTCCACGACATACATTGAAGACACCGCAAAGTAGCCGAAACCTTATCAGACAAGGAGCTGAACGCATTGGTGCGGTTCAATACCTCAATACCAGACCGCTGATCTATGGACTGGGTGACTCACTGGACTTTGATCTTCCAAGCAGACTGGCAGATCGCCTGGCAATTGATGAGCTAGATGTTGCACTCATTCCTTCGATTGAACTGTTTCAACGCCTCGACACACCTCGATCTAACGCATCCGTAAATGAAAATAACTGGTCGTCTCAGAGTGAGAGTCGATACCACGTCGTTTCAAACGCGTGCATAGCTTGCCTTGGACCAGTCATGAGTGTTCGACTCTTCTTTCGCACTCGTCCAGAAAAAACTTCTCGAATAGCTATCGACGAAGGCTCAAGAACAAGCGTGGCACTCTGCCGAATTTTATTAGCTAAGCGGTTTGGTATCTTCCCAGAACTTGAAGTGCTACCAATTGGGGAGAGCATCGAATCGACGAGTGCCGACGCGGTACTTCTAATCGGTGATCGTGCGATTGGCCCGACGAGTGGAGGTTTCCAAACTGTTTGGGATCTTGGTGACGAATGGCATCGGTGGACAGGGCTTCCTTTTGTTTTTGCTGTCTGGGCAGCACGCCCCTCGGTTGACTTCGAGCGTCTCGGCATTCGACTTAATGCAGCCCGCGACGCAGGCCTCGCTAACTTAGTAACCATAGCAGCCATCGAAGCTGCCCCTCACGGACTTTCTGTACCACAATGTCTGGACTACTTAAGCGATAATCTCCACTACAATCTCGGATACGATGAACGACGGGGCTTGCAACTCTTCCACGAATACGCCATGGAACTTGGTTTTGCTCCATCTGATGGCAATTTCGATGCTGCATTCCAATACTCAAAACACTTTTCAACCGGTGCACAGTGATTGAAAAAGAAATTCAGAAAATCCTCGACTCAGTCATTGAAGGCCATCGCTTAAAGAGCGCTGATGCTATTCAACTACTTGAGTCTGACTCTTTGGCTTCAATTGGCAAAGCTGCCAATGCTGTGACGACAAAACTTCACCCTGAACAGTACAGAACATACAACATCGATCGGAACATTAATTACACAAACATCTGCTCGGCTGTTTGTGACTTCTGTGCTTTCTACCGAGGCCCTAAAGACCCCGATGGATATGTGCTCGACCGAAACATCCTTCTCAAGAAAATTGAAGAGACTGTTGCGATTGGAGGAGATCAAATCCTCCTTCAAGGAGGAATGCACCCCACTCTACCGCTCGAATGGTACGAGGAACTTCTTAGAGATATTAAGCTGCAGTACCCTGAAGTGAATATCCATGGATTTTCTCCTCCCGAAATTTTCCATCTCACAAAGGTAACCAAGCTTCCCCTTCTGGAAATCCTTGAACGACTAGCGGCTGCAGGACTCGGATCACTTCCCGGAGGGGGTGGTGAAATACTTGTGGACCGTGTCCGAGCGGCCATGACGCGTGGAAAAGTGATGACAGACGACTGGCTGGATGTCCATCGAAAATGGCACAGTCTTGGTGGTCGAAGTACCGCAACAATGATGTTTGGGCACATTGAATCATTGGCTGAAAGAATAGAGCATCTCGACCGTTTGCGAGAACTACAGGACGAGACCGGAGGGTTCACCGCTTTTATTTGCTGGTCATTTCAACCAGACAATACCGAAATGTCCCACATCCCCCCCTCTGGTGCTTTTGAATACTTGAAAACGCAAGCCGTCGCCCGGCTCTATTTGGACAACATTCCCAATATCCAATCGAGTTGGGTTACCCAAGGCAGAGACATTGGCCAACTTGCGCTTCTTTTCGGCGCGAATGATATGGGAAGCCTAATGTTAGAAGAAAATGTCGTGAGCGCTGCAGGAACTGTACACCACCTCACTCTTGAGCAGATGCGTTCCGCAATTTCCGAACTCGGCTGGGAACCGAGACGCCGTAACGTATTCTACGAACTCGTAGATGACAACACTGACCAAGTGCTGGAAAAGCGCCCTCAATCCCCTGTGAACATTGACCTGCCTCTCTTGACCTCGGCAACGTAACAAAAGAGCAACTCGTATGCTGAATCCGAGGCAACAGCATCGGTCGTTTATAATTCGATCGAAATGGCTATTTCCTGTTAGAAGTCGTCCTCTTGAAAATGCATGGCTTCGTGTTGAAAGAGGCGTTGTGACAGGCTTTGGAGTTTGGCCACCACGTACTGATAAATGCATCAACGTAATCGATAAGGGCGATTCCATCATTACGCCCGGATTTGTTAATGCTCATACGCACCTTGAGTTCTCATCGTGCCAGAGGCCGTTTGATACCAACGGCGGGCTTCACGAATGGATCCGTGAAGTCGTTACGTGGAAACGCAAGCAAGGTTCACCTTCAACGCATGCTCGTAAAAAAATTACTGCTGCCGTTGCGTCTGGTGCTCATGAGTCCGCTGCATGCGGAGTCGTTGCTCTTGGTGAAATTGCGACCAGCGACATCGCTTACAATCAAATATCTGACCGGCCCCGTCTTCGCGTTTTCCGTGAGGTTCTCGGCCTGGATCATTCGACAAAAAAATCCCTCCCGCCACGGGTAGTTTCTAGCTTTCGGGACTCTCAAAAAATATCTCGTGGTGGTGTTGCTGTTGGACTTTCTCCTCATGCCCCTTATTCCACACAGTGGCATATTGGTCGAGCAGCAGTTGCCTCAGTACAGAATAATCAAGCTCCCCGTCAAAGAAGCGGTAGTATGACCTGCGTGACTCCTCTGGCTATGCATTTAGCCGAGTCGAGGTTTGAGGAAGAGTTCCTTCACAAACAAACAGGTCCTTTCCGAACACTTTTCAACGACCTCGGCGTTTGGCCTGAACACTCCCCCAAGCTGGCCACAACCGCTGACTGGATCTCTTTATTAGCGAAGAGTGATCGTGGCCTGATCATTCATGGAACGTATCTGGTCGACAACCAACAGGCAATGGCCCGACTCAAGCGTCATCGACACACGCTTGCTCTGGTTGTTTGCCCCCGCACCACTCACGCCTTGTCTGGCAACCTTCCACCTCTTACAGACTTCAAAAAGTCTGGAGTCCGAGTTTGTCTTGGGACCGATGGGCGCGGTTCCAATCCTGATCTTTCAATTCGTGCAGAGGCTGCCTGTCTCATCGATGCTGGTCTGATTACACCACAGGAAGCACTGCCCATGATCACTTCCAACGGAGCATGGGCTCTTGGCTTTGAGCACAGAACAGGAAGCATTGCCACTGGACGCCCTGCTGACTTCGTGATTCTCAAACCATCCAGACCACCCAAAACTTCAGACAGAGCAGCCGCTGCAATATTTGACGCAACAACAGAAGTGGTCTCTACGTTCCGGGGCGGTCGACTCATAGCCGGAGACTTTGCCTAACAGGCAGTCACAGCCTGCAATTTGAGATATCCGTTTCGATAATGGCAGAAGCACCTATTGATTCAAGACGTTCCATAATTTTATGGGTTTCATTCCGCCGAACCATCGCCCGAACAGAGCACCAGCTAGTCTCTTCCAGCGCACTGACAGTAGGCGAATTAAACCCAGGAGTAATGTCTTCTGCCTCAGCCAGCCGATCACGAGGAACGTTATATTCGAGCAACGTCCATGTTCGGGCTATGACAACTCCCTGAAGACGACGGACAATACGATCGGCCATATCGGTATCAGCAACACTTTTATTCTGAACAAGCACAGTCTCGTAACTACCAATTTCTTCGAGCACTCGAAGCCGGTTTGCTGCGAGAGTACTCCCTGTCTCAACAAGATCAACAACCGCATCGGCAACACCCAAAGACACCATGATTTCAACACTACCTGAGAGCTCAACTAAATGAACCTCGACACCATGCTGCGCCAACCAATCCTGAGTAATCTTTGGGAAACTCGTAGCAACTCTTCGTCCTTGCAGATTTTCTGGTGACGTGATCTCTGCATCATCCGGTACACAAAGGGCTAGCCTGCAGCCGCCTACTCCAAGCGAAAGCCTTTCAATAAGATCGACTCGTCCCTCAGCAACAAGATCGGCACCAGTGATGCCGATATCAATCGCTCCCTCAGCTGTCAGAATTGGAATATCATCGGTTCGTAGAAAAACGATCTCGACTGGTACGTCACGGCATCGAGCAAACAAGGAACGGGAAATACGTCGAAATGAAAGCCCCGCATCATGAAGCAAATCAGAGACTACTTCTGACAACCGTCCCTTACTTGGAATGCCTATACGCAGCATCCGTTCCGCTGATTCTGATCTCGATTTCTTCATTATCTCTCTACTTGCGTTGACCTTTGATTAAGAATCCGTAACCTTCCAACAACTATTTTCTTGATGCTTTCTCTTCCAAACCCGAGACACCAAAACGTCCCGCAAGTATGGTTTCCACTTGGCTGAGTGTTAAATCACGATGGGCCAACAGCACAATAGCGTGATAAAGCAAATCCGCTGCCTCTGAAACGACTCTTTCGTCAGACTCATTCGCCGCTGCCTCCACAAACTCATCAGCTTCTTCAATCACCTTAGAACCAATTTTTGCCACGCCTCCAGCGAAGAGTTTACTGGTATACGATCGGTCTGCATCCGATGTTTTTCGGCTCGCGATGGTATCCTCAAGCTGCCCGAGTACTATTCCAACAGATTGTTCTGATGTTCGCTTCAGGCTATCTGATTCCATTGCTCCTGCTTCTCCAAAAGAGACTTTTACCGCATACTTGGTGTTATTAACTGTACCATGCGATAAAGCCTTACGACACCAAAGACACCATGTCAGCTTCAATGCCTGAATTAGCAAGTGATTGCATAATCCTCACAGGCCCAACCGCTTCGGGCAAGACTGCTTTGGGTATTCGTATCGCTCAGCGACTTAACGCCGACATCCTCAGTGCTGATTCAGTCGCTGTCTACAGAGGACTTGATATTGGTGCAGCCAAACCAACTCGAGAAGAAAGGGCCCAGGCAACTCATCATCTCCTTGATCTTGTCGATCCGGCATCTCTCTTTACAGCTTCAGATTGGCTTCTTGCGGCAACTCATATCATCGAGGACTGTCGCGCCCGTGGCCGACGTATTCTGTTTGTTGGTGGCACTCCACTGTATCTGAGATGTCTCCGGGACGGGCTCGACGAATCTTCGGCAATAAATCATGAGTTCCGAAACAGTCTGACTTACCAGCTACAACAGAGCGGACCCGAGGCTTTCCACAAAAAGCTCGAACTGCTCCGTCCGGACGTAGCCGCGACCATTCACCCCAATGACTCAAAACGCATCATTCGAGCTCTTGAAATCATTCAGGTTTCGGGGGTAGATCACAAACGTTCTTGGACCACCGCCGGCAATCCTGAAAAGCGATTTTTCCCATGTCCCATACTAGTCATCGATCATCCTCGAAAGATACTCAACAGCCGAATCAACGACCGAGTTGAAACGATGTTTGAGTCCGGCATTCTGGAAGAAACTGAGGCTGCTGAACAGCAATACGGAATTGGTAAAACAGCAGGACAAGCTGCCGGATATAAAGAATCTCTCGCATTCATCCGCGGGGAAATTACGAAACAAGAGGCTATTACCAAGACAAAACAACGAACTCGCCAACTTGCTAAGCGTCAGCGAACTTGGTTTCGTAGTTTTCCTGATGCGGTTTGGTTATCTGGTTGAAGAAAACGGGTCGTGATAAATCTTGTTGCTCTCGTTGCGCAAATTCCGTGCCGGACGACACCATGTGCTAGCGAATAAAGTGCTAGCACATCATCTTGTGGTTGGATCTACTGTCGACCACAAAATCAAAAAAATGCTTGTCTTGTTTTTTTTGAGCGCTATCTTCAGGGCCGCATTGTTTGAAATTGTCGCTCAAGGATGAGTGGCGCAAACACGCAACAGTGTTGCTCGAAGAAGGAACTTTCATGGCAGCCAAACCGGTTATCGGAATTAATATGGACTTTCGCTCCAGTTGCAAGGAGCATGCTTCGCTTTCATTCATAGCGGCGGGCTATTACGAGAATATCATTCAATCCGGAGGCATACCTCTTGTTTTGCCTCCTCTGGACGAAGAAGACGACCTTGTAAGATTGCTTGACACGCTTGACGGAGTCGTTCTTATTGGTGGTGCAGATCTTGACCCTCAACGAGACGGCTATATGCCACATCCCGCAGTTCGTCTGATGGACCAAAGGCGTGAAGACTTCGACCGCATGTTGGCTAAACATGTCTGTGCCAGGCATTTACCTGTACTTGGCATTGGCTGCGGCATGCAGCTTCTCAATATTACCGAAGGTGGCACCCTGTATTTGCATCTGCCTGAAGATATGCCTCAGGCGATCCCACACAAAGATCCACTCGACACCGCTCATCGTCATGGACTTCTCGTAGAATCGGATTCTGCAATGGAGCGTGTGTATGGGGATGGTGAAATACGCGTTAACAGCATGCACCATATGGCCATTGATGATCTTGCATCAGGATTCCGTATAACGGCGAGATCACCCGATGGAGTCATTGAGGCTATTGAGAGTGAAGTTGAGGGATGGCTTGCAATCGGCACCCAATTTCACCCAGAGGCAGACTCGGCATCTGCTCTTGATGCAAAGATTTTTGAAGAGTTTGTTGTTGGAATTACC
>WLWH01001520.1_pt1 | contig 14977 bp, 30 predicted proteins | sample 6712741 | NCBI WGS metagenome assembly WLWH01 (sample SAMN12718694, study PRJNA515312) | sponge metagenome | isolation source: marine sponge | host: Mycale hentscheli | place: New Zealand: South Island, Marlborough, Capsize Point | collected 2003-05-01 | reverse complement strand
ACATTAGATCCTCGAAACATTTATACAAAGGTTAAGGGTAAGATAAGCATTGGATAATAATCAACGTTTAGAAAATTATTACAACGAATTAGATTTTCCTAAATCAGTATTCTTGGGCGAGGATGATAGATTATATGGCACATGGGTAATGGGAAATAACTATACAGTAAAATCAAGTTATTATGGCGGTTATCCACATGGGTATCTAAAACGAATTAAAGCATTATTCCCTGATAAACAAAATATATTACATTTATTTTCAGGTAAAGTTGATAAAGATATTTTTAATGGAAAAACTATTGATATAAATCCTGAACATACACCCGATGTAATTGGTGATGCTCATAAATTAAGTGAATATTTTGAAGAAGAATTTGATTTAATATTAGCAGATCCCCCATATTCTATTGAAGATTGTGATCATTATGGAACTACCATGGTTAAAAGAAAAACAATTTTAAATGAGTGCATTAAAGTTATAAAGAAAGGTGGTCATATTGTATGGTTAGATCAAGTATTGCCTATGTATAGAAAAGATGATTTAAAAGTTGTAGGTTATATAGGAATGGTTAAATCAACTAATCATAGATTTAGAGTTATTACAATATTTGAGAGGTTATAAATTGGGTAAAGCAAAAAATAATCAAGCAAAGTCGTTCTTTTCATACAAGAATGATGATGTGGAACTTGTAGATATTGGTCAGTTCTTAAGAGAAACCCAAAATTATAGAGTTGAACGTGAATGGTATGTATTATTTGATAAGATGTCGGGAAAATACCTAGGGTATAAGGAAACATTTGACGGTGATAAAACAATTAGTCCTAGAAATCCTGATCTTTTACTCATAGATAAAAAGACAAAACACTTGGTTTTGGTAATTGAGATTGATGGTGGTGTTCACGATACAAAGTTTTATGACACAGAAGAACGTAATGATCAATATGAATCAGCGGGGATATCACTGTTGGTAATAAGTAAATTAGAAATAGAAACAACTATAATTGACTTAGTAAATAAGAAAGTAAGTGAGGTTTTAAGTTGACTATAAACTTGTATGTAAATAAAGATTTCAAGGAATTTATGGATCAACTGTTAGTTGTTTCACAGGCTAATAATCAACCATTATCAACATCAATATGTCAAGCAGTAAAAAAATATATGCTTGCTCTAAATGATGAAAAAGAATTAATTGGCGATAAAAAAGATTGGGAAGATTTTCTCAAACACGCTACCAAAGAAGAACTATATGAAATGAGTAGAGTTATATGTGGGATAAACGATAGGATAGTGAAGAAAGTTTGTCAGATGTAAGTAATTGTAAAGAAGGACTTGTAGATTTAACAGATTGTATAAGTTTTTTTAAGGATATACCTGATGATTCTATAGATTTGGTAATAACAAGTCCACCTTATGATAATATTGAAGGTGCAGGGTATGGGAAAGGAACTAAAGATGTATTGTTTTTAAAGTTATATTCAGAATTTTTTGATGAAGTTTTAACTGAAATATATAGAGTATTAAAACCAACAGGACAGGTGTTTTTAAATTTAAAGTCAGGAACAATTAACAAGACATTGGTTACACCACATTGGATAGAGTTTCTTGAATCATTTAAGAAGTTTAAGTTAAAGTCATATATAATTTGGAAGTATTCGGGATCATTTGATTCTACAAAGGCAAGATTCCATTTGGATTATGAAGTTATATATCACCTTTCAAAAACTGATGATATTACTATTTATCACGATAAAGATGACCATGATCCACTAACAAGTGTATGGAATATAAAACATCATATAAAAAACAGATTACACCCTGTTCAAATGCCTGAAGCACTAGCAGAACACATGATTAAACGTGGAAGTAAGGAAGGCGATCTTGTATTAGATCCATTTGCGGGTAGTGGAACTACACTTGTTGTTGCTAAAAAATTAAAACGTAAATATTTAGGTGCTGAAATAAATCCTGATCATTATACAAATATAATTAAACGTTTGGAAGCAGTTGAGTAGGTTTATATTAGAGAAAGTTATAGTTTGATAATGAATATAGATAAATTAAAAGAGATGGGATTTAATCTCATACCACTTAAAGGTAAGAGTAAAGAACCTATTGGCGGTCTTAATTGGAAACAGTTTCAAGAAGAAAAATATAACGGTAGTTATCCTGATTCTTGTAACATTGGTGTAGTATGTGGTCGTTCAAGCGGTAATGTATTTGTTGTTGACTTGGATGATACTTCGTTATATGATGATTATCCTCAAGAAATAAAAAATACATTTACAGTTAAAACAGGTAAGGGTTATCATTTGTATTATCATTTTCATGGTTTCCCGCCACCAAACAAAAAGTTAGACGACAAACGAGGTAGGCATATTGATATAAAATCACAAGGCGGTTATGTTCTTGCACCAACTTCTATACATCCAAACGGTAGTATATACACAGCAATAAATGAACTTCCAATTATGGATATTGCTATTGATAAATTAAAAACTCATCTACAAAAAATGGGATTTAATGTAGAAACAAAACCAATAGAAGAAATTGCAACTGGTATATCAGAAGGCGGTAGAAACGATGCTACTTTCAAGTATGCTTGTTATCTTATACGAGATAAGGGATTATTCGGGGAAGCATTAAAATTAGAAATTGATCTATTGAATAGTAAACACAAGCCACCACTACCACCATCAGAACTTGAATTAATTATATCACAAGCAGAAAAGGCAGAACATAACAATATGACTAGACATATAGAAGATGCTAGATCAGTTGTTGAAAAATTAAAGGGTAAACCAATTAAATTAACAATGCAGGATATAACACCTACTTATGAAAATAAACCAATAGAATTCGATTGTATGATTACAGCGGTAGGGGAACGTAAGACTTACACAGTTTCAGCAAATACAAGTTGTGTTATTTGTGGTTCACAAAAGAAAGTGTATTGTGATGATTTGCATATATTATCTGTACCATTCTGCACAAAGGATAAACGCCCATACGATATTGATGAATCTACCAAAGTTACAGCATATATACAACAGATGAGAATACAAGAGTTCTTGGAAACCGCTAGAAATTCTACACCTGTTGAGTTTGATGCTGAAATTACTGATGAAGATGTAGGGGAAGCATATATAGGCGACAGAAAAACTATTATTGCAAAGTTTAGAAGCATACCAAAACCAAAGAGTGCATATAATGATATTGTATTTCAGATTAATGAAATGAAAGATTTGGAACAAAAGGAAGGTTGTATGCCAACGGAACAAGAGATAGAAAAGTGGAAGAAGATAAATATATTTGAAAGAGTAACTGCTTCCATAGCACCTGATATATACATTAATCCTAGAATTGTAGAATCCCTGATTCTATGGGCGTGTGGTGGTAATAGTCTTAATGGCAAACGTGATCTTATCCATTGTGGAATACTTGGCGATGCACAACTTGGTAAATCTGATTTGTTATTGAAAATATATAAGTTGTTGCCCGGCTCAGGTTATACGGTTGGTAGAAATACTTCGGGGGCAGGACTTACAATAGCCATGGTAAAATTATATAATGGCACAATGATACCTAAAGCAGGATTTTTCCCACAACACACTGGACACCCATGTATAATTGATGAGATAGACAAGATGAAGAAAGAAGATCATAACTCATGTCTTGAAGTTATGGAACAACAAACTACTTCACAGGCTAAAGCAGGCACAGGTGGTGGACTAACATTACCAACAAAGTGTTCATTATTAATTGCGGGAAACCCTAAGAACGGTAAGTTTAATCCTAAATACCCTACTGTAATGGATAACTTTGAGATGGAAACACCATTTGTTTCACGATTTGATATTTTGTGGTTATTAATTGACGACAATGATCCTGAAACGGACAAGTTAATTAGAAAGTTTATCAGAACATATCAAAGTAGGAAACAGGAATATATGACAGTGGAAGAACTACAACGATATTTTGTATATATCAGAAGTTTAGATGCAACTATACCTGATGAGTTTATGGATAAGATTGATGAATTACATACAAAAATGCGACCATTAAATGTAAACAGTGGTATTCCTATTGGATGGCGACAGTATCATGGATTATATAGGTTATTAACTGCAAGTGCAAAGGCTAACTTGCGTAGTGTTGTGAACGAAGATGACTTTAGAATAGTTGAAAATATAATCAAAGAGTCATATAAAAGTATGAAAATGAATTTGGAAAGCGGGGAAGTTAGTGATACACATAAGAAAACAAAGGATACAAAGAAAGAAATTATATTAATAACTTGGGCAGAATGTATGGATGAGAGTTTGGATAACACAGTAGATAAGAAAGAATTTATAGATTTGTTGGCAACTAAGGAAGGATTTAATGCTCTAGATTCACCAACTATGTTCAGCAGAATGTTAGATGCAGGGGATCTTATATATGACAATGACTTGGAAAGATATAAGAAGGTCAGATAATTGGGTAAACTTAGAGATTTAAGAGAACGTAGAGAACAAATGGAATGGGATGATCCTAATAGAATAGCACTTGAAGAAGAAATAAACAAGATAGAACAATGGTGTATAGACAATAATAAGGGGTTTGTAAGCAAATTAACCACTTGGACTAACGGATTAGGGGGGGATAATGATCTATATCCATGGCATACAGGTTATATTGATGTAAAAGATATGTGGATGGTAGCAACTTTAAATGGAAAAGGTATAAATTATAATTTTGATAAAAGTATTCATATTTGTAGAAATTGTTCGTAATTCTTATATACGTCATATATATACATAACGTATGAAGAAATCAACAGGTTTAAAACAATTTGATAAAGTAGTAGAAACTCCATCAGATTATCTTGGTTTAACAGATTTAATTGATATGGATTGTGATGATGAAAAGTGTAAATGTAAAACCTTAAATATAAAGGAAAAATTAGATTAATATTGCCAATTAATTTCACAACAAAAAATATTGATCAAGAAAAATATATTAAAATTATAAGACGAATTATTGTTTTAAATGGAAATAATGGTGAAGATTTAAGCGGTTATCAGGCTTGGGTAAGATTTAGTCGGGATTGGACTTTAAATATTATACCTGTAACAGAACAATATGATTATGAAAGATATTATAAACATCTAAATGTAGAAACATCAAGTGGAATTGCTTGGGGTGTTACAGGACAAAAAGTGATATATATGTTCGTAAATGATTCAGGTAATACTTTCATTACAAGACAAAATATAATGCCACTTGGGCATGAACTTCTGCACGCATTATATCAAGATGAAGTTGGAACACAACATATTACGAGATTATATGATGCACCGGAAGGTAAGGCAGGTACAACAGGTGCAAGAGCAACCGTTATTGTTCACGATAATTGGTATGGAACAAAAAATACAATTAAAATGTGGGTTCGTTGGGGTATAATTTGGCTACCGATAACTATTCCATATATACCTGTTAAAGAAGCAAAAGAAATTTACAATATATAATTACCATTGAGTAAGTTCGGTTTGTTCTCCTCTACCCATTAGTGAATCCATACTTATATTCATTGGTTCACATATTTGACTCATAACAGTTTCTAAACTATCCATATATTTTTGTTTGTCAATATCCTTCCGTTTAGCCATACTTAGTGGACATACTTTAGGATCTACCCATGTTTTTACAAACTCTACAAATTGTCCTTTTTCAACATTACCTAACTGCTCGCCTGCCTTTACTGCTTGTGGTTTAGACTTATATTCCGCGGGGTTCTTTGCAATCATTACCTTAAATGCTAATTGATCTAGAGGTATTTTATCAAAATCATCTATAACAGTTTTCATAACATATCGTATCTCTTGTTTTACTTCGTTAAAATCTGATATATTCTCAATAGGTTTTAATTTTTCCAACACATCATTAAATAATCTCTTAACAAATGGCGGTGTATTAGATTTTTTACCACTCAACCCTTTAATATCCAAATTACCGTCTTTTTTAACTCCAAAATAATTCTTTTTTCTATCACTTAATACTAAATATTTATATTCTTTGTCAATTTCTAAATCAATAGAATAATGTTTCTTACAAAAATCTATAAGGTAATCAACCTGTTCTTTAGTTGGATTATGGACAAAGACACTATCGGTATCTCCATACAAGACAGGCAAAGATTTGGATTTGGCAGTTTCTATCGTCTTTGAAATTATATTACGCCCCACAGCGGTTACAGCTTCGGCACTTGGAAGAAAATATAATGAGAAGGTTTCAGCACCGATCACACCATAACTTGCATTTAAAAATACTTTGAGTGCCTGAGCAATAGTATTGTTTATATCACGATCCTTCTTCGTCTTTGATTTCTTGCTCAGAACTTTGAAATGATTTACCCTTAATTCCTTTAATGAGCCAATTAATAATGATGCCATTCCAATTTTCTTCGTGCATGACCAATGTTGTGTATAGGGTATTATATTGTTTTTGCATACTTCGTGACTACAACATACTGTATCGTATGATATATTTCGGGTTTTAATTATACTAGGATATAGGCTTGCAAAATCTAGTACAGTTACGTCAAAATGTATTCCGCTAACAGGTTCTAATACTTCTGCACCCTGATATTTTTTACCTTTTATACCAGCTTGTGTAGTTGCTTCAACTTGTGGAAGATCACTACTACGAGGAATTAATTGATTATTAATTCTATGTTCATTATAGAACATACCCTTGATCCAATTAGATATACTTAGTCTTGATATATCGTCAATCGGCATATTAGCAACCCTACACAATATAACAAGCAAATTCATTACCAAGTCGTTGTTATAGTGAGATAGCTCATACGTTAATCTGCTATCGTTATAACAATATTTACTTAACAGGTTTAATGATATATCCGCAAGACTACCAACATAATCTACTTTCTTTTCGCCCAACATAGCTTGGCTTACATCGTCTAGTTTATCTGTTACATATTTTGCACCAAAGGCATATATTTTGAGGGAACGATTTGAAAACACACCATATAAATCAACATGAATTCCATTATTCAAAGTTGCCTTTTCCTTCATCATCTTGAACGGATTATATTCCAAACCTAACACATTAGCCCTGTTATATAAATATGGCATATCAAATAGATCTCCATTATATGTAAGCACAAGTGGGTATGAATCTATTACTTTAAACGCTTCTTCCAACAGTTCTTTTTCGCTATCAAACCATTTTATATTATATTTTTTTTCAGGATCATCTTCGCCCATCGCTACCTCAGGTCTTTTGAGTGTATATACTTCTTGTATATCATCAGAATGAAACGATATAGCAGTTATACGTTGTAATGCTTTAGTTGTATCAGGCATTGTATCTCCCACTTCTACTTCAATATCAAATGCAAGTCGTTTTATATTTGGTATATCTTGACCAAGAAGATTTGCCCACTTTGTAACCTGTTCGGCAAATGATTCAGTATCTACTACTGATTCCATATCTATATTTTTTAATTGTATATTATCTTTTGATTTTAGGGGGGTTATATTATCATTATCTACTTCATACCATGTTCCAACCACATACTTTTTGTCATATAAGAAACTTTGATAATATTTTATATCTCCTTCCCAACATACTCCGTTATCACGCAAGTCATATATAACGCTAGGATTATCCACACTAACCTTTACCATTTCCCTTGATTCGTCTTTTATTACATCATATATATCGACATTCTCTACATTGTTGATTCCCATTATCTCCTTGATTTGGGGAAGGGTTTCAGGCTTTACATAACAATGTTGCTTATAATCAGAATTACTAACCATTATAATTTTATTGCTAACAGGTTCATAAAATTTGAGGATAATCTTTCTATTTTGGAATACACATGATAATAATATACACTTTGTTATATTTCATCACCCCAACTATCCCATTGGTCTTTCTTTTCTCTTGCAAATAATTCTATACGAGATACATTTCCGCACAATTCTATTATTCTATCTCTTACTATATCAGGCTTTTTACTATGTCCTTCGGGTACACTTTGTATAATTTCAGGTTTTTCAAATGTTTCAATTAATTGTCTTACGCCTGCTGATACTCTTTTTGGTTTTCCTTTAGTTCCTAATATACATATTTCACTATTTGCCCTTGTCCACCTACCCATACCCATAAAGGCTTTTAGATTTTTATGATATTTTACCCAATTAAAAGCACAAGTTTTTGGTGTAAAACCCCATGCTTTCATAACTTCCATACAAGTTCCGTCTATAAGTTTTGGAAATGTTACCCACATAAACATTATACTATCCTCTTTTGCTATGTTATTTATATCTAAATTTTTCATTTCTTCAAGTGTCATTACATTATATTTACACCCTGCACCACGTTTGCCTGCTAATGCTTTATCGTCATAAGACCAAGGCGGATCACAATATATAATATCATATTTTTTATTTGGAAGTATCAATTATCTTTCCTCAAATTCTTCGGGATCACTTCCACGACCATTCATACACTCATAACATACAGGCTCGTGTCCATTATCAAAACATTCTCTCAAGTGTAATTCACCTTCTTCACTTATTCCATTACAAGTTCCACATTTAATTTCATGCACAACTTCTTCTTCGTCATTAAGTGCTGATCTCAATATACTACTCATTTTATATCTTTCCCACTCTTGTTGTTGACGTTCTTGGCGTTCTAATTTATTCAATTTGCACCCACTTTGGAATATTTCGATTTGTCCACTTCATTATATTTTGTTTTTCCATGTTATAATAGTTTCTATATGATTTTACTATATTATCAGTTATTTTACATTCGTCAGGCATAGCTCTTGCAAATTTTGTCATGTTAATATTAGGTAAATTGGGAACAGGTAATGATTTTATAACGTCAAAAGACTTATGATTAACAGTATGATTAAATCTAAATTTATATTCGTCATTTAATGCTTCGGTCATTTTATAAAGCCAATAATAATTTTGCACACTATCTCTAACCCATTTTGCACAAGGGTGGTTAACATGAGTTTTTTTGTAAGGAATATTATAATCTATATACAAAGCAGGGTTAATGTGATGAGCAGTACATATCATTTGAGCGTGTTCTAATATCATTTTTACAACGTGTTTATCAACGTGTAATTTAGCACATTCAATAGGATCATTATCTAATACAAATATATTCATAGATAACAATATTTTTTGTATAATATAATTCTTTCCATATCAAAACAAATATATTAGACGACTACTACTAACTATTGTTAAGTAAGGTTGAGAAGGTTAGCTAAAGGGCATTGTGGGCTAACTCCGAAGCCTGTAAAGGTGGAAAACCAGTATGCCCCGCTTAACTAGTCATTCAGTGGTTAAGACGATAAAAATTGAAGACCTAAGAACGTGTTGGGCTACGGTCGATTTAAAAATAAGCCCGTTTTATGTTTTAGTCATTCGTCTTGCGATAGACATTTTGTTATATATTTTATCGCCAAATCTACAAAATTTTTCTAATGCAAAATGATGTGTGTTGCATAAATACATGAACCTTTTGGGATTCTTTTTTATCATTGGCAACAAATCCGTATAATACTGTAAAGAACCGCTATCATTCTTCGGATAGTTCTTATATATTATATCATTTTTTAAATACCACAGGTGATGAATCGTCATTCCCCGTTTTGCTGATTTACAATTACATATCCAACAGTGTCCATTTCCTAATGATATATTACCACATTCTTGTTTTATATTATTAATTTCCTCTTTTATCGTCATTTTCCATTTCCTCTAAAATTGGCTCAAGAAATCTTACATAACGCATTATTGTATTTTGATTAACACCCGAAGCTTCTGCAAGTATCCTATAAGAAATCCCCATGTTACCATATTTTCTCATACACTTATATAGTATTGTTTATATATAAGGATTTATTTAAATTGCTTTAGAAACGAAATTTCCACGTATATAACTATTAAAATATTTGCCTTTAGACTTTGCTGATTTAAATTCTTGCCAAGTTTCTGAATCAACTCCTTGACACTCATATACTTCGCCTTCCTTACCAATATATATTTGCATTAACTTAGTTTCGCTGTTATACTTTGCTCCTTGTATCCAACTTCCGCCAACAAAACTATCTTCTGTCAAGAATATTCTCCTTCCTCTTTGTTTTTCATTATATTACTAAGTAAATAATCCATAGTTTTATCCAATTCAGTCTCTATTGTTTCTAATTCTTCTCTTGTTAATCCTAATTTTAATCCTACTTCATGTTTTACAATCTCTTTAAATTGTGGTGGTATATCTAGGACTTCTATTGCCCCATATACACAAGTAAACATTTCTCGTGGTGTAATCACTTTAGATCTTCCAACTCCTTTTTGTTAATCTCATCTTGGTTATAATTAACACCTCTAAAATATAAATGTATGTCTTGCTGATTTCGGGAATACCAATATATACAAATGGCTAATGTAAAAAATATACCTACAAATGGTATAAGTAAGAAGAACATACTTAGAGAAGGCAATAAAAATAATCGTCTTGCTCTAATCAATCTGCTTCCTCACATTCACATGGATCACATTCACACCATTCGCAAGTCAATTATATATTAACCTCACAATCACATTTTTCCTTACAATATCTGTTAAGACATACCACACCATAATGAGCTTTAAATCCATTTTTACAATATGGACAGTCTTTATTCTTCAACTTCTACCGCCTTATATTCTGATCCAAATTGCATATTCAACATGAATATAATTTTTTCAGCTTCAATTTTTTCCCCAACAAACTCTTTGTTTGTAAAAGGATCACGCCAAAATATAGGTTGGTTATTAAAATATTCTGCTATTCTATATAATTTCTTTTTCAATTCAAAAACACCTTCAATTCTTTTTTTAGTTGTTTATCATAACATTTATTGTGTATTTTATAATATGCTTCTCTACCAAAATACTTAGCATATTCTGTTCCTTTTTTTATTTTTCTATTACAAACAGAACATATATGTTCTTCTCTAGCCGTAGAAGGTGAAAATTCTCTAACTATCAATTCAAACCTCTACTGAAAAAACTTGAAATTGAATTATATTCTATATCAAATGTTTCGACTTTTACCCATGTAAATTTAACACAATCACATTTATTACATTTTCCATGCCCCTTTTGATAATGATCACTATGATCTGAATTTTGGGATTTACCGCCTAAATGTCCACAACGACACATTTCGTTAGTCAATTAAATTCCTTCCTCTCTAAATTCTGTTAATCTTTCGTGAGCAACTTCTTTGAATAATCTTTCAGTTTCATTAAATAACACACTTAACAAACATTGTTTTATAACATTCACCCTGTCGCCAAATGTTATATCCATTTTATTAATTAATGATATCATTTCTTTAGCATACATATTACAAGCTTCGGGTTCTTCGACTTTATCAATATCTTCCATATCTTCATATACTTTGGTCACAGTTTGACTTATTATTTTATGTCGTTCTTCTTCTCCTATACCCATTTTTGTTAGGGGATCTTCTTTATTTTTTCTCAATCTCTATCATTCCTCGCTTCATATATTGCGATAGCGTGTTCTTCTTCGCAAGTTTGACATAATCCTTCGTCATTAACATATTCTACAACTTGATCGCAATTTTCACACTTTGGGGAAAAATCGTTTTCTTCCACACTTGACATACTTAGATAATTTACTTTGCTCAATATAAATCTACCTCGACTTCCCTTCGTTTACGAATCCATTCCCATTCAGGTCTTTCTTCTTCGATATATATTTTCAATATTATAACCCCAACTTGAGTAATTTTTGATGTATTTCTTCTTTATCTTCGTCAGGTAATGAATCCCAATATTCCATAAGTATATTATATGCCTTCATAAAAGAGAGTTTTGAGGGCAATTTTTAGTCTTGCTCCTCATTTTTATCAACAAACTCTTGCAATATACCAAAGTCCACATTTAGAATTTCACTTCTGTTTCCATACATTCTTTGTTTTGGATATTCAAAAAGATCATTTATTATATATCCAATTTCTGAAATAAGATTATCTCTAGTTTTTGCATGAACATATTTTTTATTCTGTTGTTCAGGTCTTAGTGATTTTTTGGTTTCTTTATCAGTATCACCCCATGATCCACCCGATCTTAATCTATAATAATCTAATGCCATGTCTAAATCTTTAGACATAGAATCAAGACTTTCTTTTAGATTAATTAATTGGTCAATCACTTTTCTTTCTTCTTTGCGTATTTTTTTGTTTGCTGATTGTTGTCCTTCTGTTTTACTTGTCATTACAAAGTAAAAACCATTTTGATTTATAAATCTATTGCTAGATCGCATAACACCGTTATATTTTCGTGAGGGGAAATTATTGTTAAAGTTTTAAAATTAAAAAAAGAAAGATTGGAAGATATACCTTCCTTTCTTTCTTGCTACTGGATATGAGCCAATAGATAGAATACTCGCTTCTGTCCAAGAAAACTTGAAATTTCTTTCAAGTCCTATCGGGTTACAGATTACCAAATTTCAATCGATCTGCTTTGATAGACGTTCTACAATAAGTTAAGCATACTTGCCTAATATATATCTTTGGTATTGATAGTATTCATAGTTTGCATACTAAGGTATATTACGGTTATACTACGGTATATTACGGTACTTAAATACTATTATATTTTCAAAAATATATAATCATCTGCTCGGATGGGGAAGATGTTACCAGCAACATATAACGCCTATATATTTTGGGTTACAGGAATTTTTTACCTGCCAAGACAAATATATCACGCCTATATATTTTGGGTTACAGGAAGAACAGGTAAAGTGTCAAAAATATAATTATATTTTTTACCTGCCAAGACAGAATTAAAGACAAATTATACTATGGAAATAAAAAAAAGGAAGGTAAATATATTATTTACCGATTATTTTTTCCAAAGTGGCATTGACTTCCATGGTGAGAATTTCAAGCCCCAATCATTTACTTTTGCATGGTGATTTGATACAATATCCATAACTTGATCAAGAAGAAATTCAGCGTTAGCATTTCTGCCCTCTTGATTAGTCATGTTTTTATCTTTCACTCCAAGTTTGAAAGAGTTCACTAAATTGCATATATCACATTTACAATTTTTCATATCCATGATTATAATTTTTTTTCTTTTTTTAATTTATAAAATAATCTGCTATCGCCTTCTTGATATTGTATCAAGTGTGGTTTTTTACCGTCATGTATTAATTTATGGCAAGCATAATGAACATATATTATAATTTCATTTGGAAAATATGAAACATGGTGTTTTATAAGTTGATAATCTTCTTCGGGATCACACCCACATACACCGCATTTTTTCTTATTGTTTAGAAATATTCTTTTCACTTTTCTGCTTCCTCATAAGTTTTCATTGACCAAATTATAAGTTCAAGTTTTGAAACACGATCTTTTAATTCTTTTACTTCTGCTTCTAATTGTTCGTTATTATATTTTAATTGTTCATTAGAAATACAAGTGCAACAACAATTCAAAGTATTTCCGCAAGTATCACATATATAATCGGGATCTTCTGCCATATAGGTTATTTCGTGAGTTTCTGGATCATACGATTCAGTATATTCACAATTTTCACAAGCCATTTTATTTTTTATCCCTCATTATCATTTTTAATACTTTTTTTACTTCTCGTGTTGATTTTGTATTTTTTACTACTTTATCCATAATATTATATATTAATTGAATTGTTTTTTTATCATAATGCCATGTTAAAGAATGTAATTCTTTTTTATCTATTTTTCCTTCTAAATATGCTTTGATATTACCTAATATATGATTGAAATGTTTTAATTCTTCATTATCAATTTTGGACATTTCAAGAAAACGATCAAGTTTTTTTTCTAAGTTATCAATCAATTTAATACAAATTCCTCTTTTTATATTCTGATACTTTGATATATTTTGGCGTTCCTACTGTTGTATTTCTTTTTTGTATTCCCGCTTTTTTATGCCATATATCATGTTGTTTTTTTCTATGAATAAAATCTAAATCTTCATTTATTTCAAATTCCATTTCACATAATGAACATATAACTTTAATCAATATTCTAAATCCACCTGTCGTTCTTGAAATTCTTCAAACCATTCTAATATATTCTGTTTAATCTGTTTAAAAGTATTAGAACTTATCATAATTTCTTTTAAATCTTCTTCGATTAATAACCATTGAGCGTGACTTAAATCTTCTGTCAATTTACATATAACCGCCTAATCTCTTTTCTTCTTCTTTATAATCTCTTGGTTCAATTTGTGAATCTTCTGTTTGTGTAAATTCATTATATTCTTCTATCATATCTCGACTTATTTCTTTAAATAAATCTGATTCTTTTACGGGTTCGTGTCCGTTTTCTTTTCTATATTCATTTAAACGTTTAAAACTTTCGTCAAAGTCGGGGGCATTTTGATTAATACATAGTTCATATATAGTGCAATTTTCAACACCTGCAAAATATTGTGTTTCGTCATAATCGCCAATAATTGTTATTCTATCGCCTGCCCATATTCCGTTATAATTGTTTAATATATATGCTAAAAATTGAGGCATACGTTGATTAACTACAACTTCCCAAAATTTAGTACCGCCTTCACATTCATGCGGATCAATATACTCTTTTTTATCCAAGTTTACAATTCTGAAATATTCGCCCATTATATATTCACCCTCTTAAAAGTTGGTAATATTAAGTGATTTGGATTTTTAGACCAATTTGGTTTACTAAGTTGTCTAAATTTACCTATTAATTCATGGGTTTTTGCATTATATATTATGACTTCTTCAAATTCAGGCTTTGATTCAGGCTTTGATTTTTCCGCCTTTTTTTCTCTAAGTTTTTCTAATGCTTTATTTTCTTTTTCCATGAATTTATTATATTCTTCTTTGGTTTCTTCTAT
>WLWH01001518.1_pt1 | contig 14989 bp, 7 predicted proteins | sample 6712741 | NCBI WGS metagenome assembly WLWH01 (sample SAMN12718694, study PRJNA515312) | sponge metagenome | isolation source: marine sponge | host: Mycale hentscheli | place: New Zealand: South Island, Marlborough, Capsize Point | collected 2003-05-01 | reverse complement strand
GTAAAAACCTGACATGGTATGAACAACCAAGCCCCGCAGACGATAACCGGCCAAAACCAAGAACCGCCGTAACTTGCCCTGCCATATTAAGAAAGCTGGAAAAGGCGAAAGGACGTGGCGCATTTTCCAACGACACCTTACGTCGTCGTGTCTCTTTATTAAAAACCATCCTTCATACCGCATGGCATGACTGGCGATGGCTCGATCAGGACTTAGGTGCATTGGTAAAACTGGGAAAAGCCAGCAAAGGGCGCATTGCTTTTTTAAAATCAGAGCAATTTGAAAAACTCCTTAAAGTTTCAGACCAACATTTTGGCTACTTTCTTCGTGGTGCTAAAGCCATTGGCTGGCGAAAAGCCAACCTTACAGGGCTGACTTGGGACAGAGTGATATTCCCAGAATACACAAATGACCAGCAGGGAAACCGGATAAAAATACCTGGCTACCTGCGTATAGATGCCTTCAGCAAAAATGATAAAGATTTTAACCCGGCAGACATAACCCAGCGCAGAAACAGAACCAAAAACAAAGATGCTCTGGAAACCATAATGACACCAGAGATAGAAACCCTGTTACGGGAGTTGTGGAGCAACCGCAATACCGACAACAACATTGTGTTTCAAAACCCTGAAGGCAAACACTGGAAAGACTTTCGTAAACGTTGGACAACCGCAAAAAAACGGGCAGATATTCCTGATGACTTCCGCTGGCATGATCTCCGCCATACCTGGGCAACAGACAGAATCAACGAAGGTGTTCCAGATCATATCATCATGGAAGAGCAAGGCTGGAAAGACCCGGAAATGGTTAAGCGATATGCCCATATCCAGAGAGAAGCCAGATATGCCGCTTTGCAGAAAGCATCATCAGGAAATTAAGGAAGTGATTAATTACCCATGAAAAACCCAACCGCCCCTTTTGAAAAGGGGCAAACGGTAATAACTGACTTTTATCCCATAGAAAACGCTTTACCAAGAACCGTTACCCGCTGTTATCTATCAAGAGCATGGTGTCAGTCAGGCTGGCTTGTAGATACGGTGTCGGATAAAGGGAAAGAGTTGAAAGCCATAGATTCGCATTGGTATCAATTAGAAGGACAGAGCTAATCATAGGCCGCAGCAAACAATCAGTCATTTACATTGCAGGACGTACTGATATTTCATTAAAAAAGTTAGGAGAAAATAACCATAGCGCAAAGTTATCCGATCAGGATATTGATTACATCAGAGAATTAAGGGAGGACTACGGATTAACCCTAAAAAGCATTGCCGACAAATTTGAAGTGCATGAAGGCACTGTATCAAAGGTATGCAGCTATAAGGCAAGATAAAGCAGGTAATAACTTATGAAGCAAACAAGATATTGCGAAAAATGCGACAAAGACACCCAGCACGATGATGAATGTATTCGTGATGCCAGTGTTCCACCAGACGGACTGAATGAAGGTTACTGCACAAATGAAGAAGCCATATTTTACGCTAACGGTGATTCTATCTATAGAATTACCTGTCTGGAATGTGGTACGAGCTATGAGGAATGTTAGCGAGGATATACCTTCACCAAATCCAGATCACTGTTTATACAAAGCAAGTGACATATCCGAGTCATAAAAGTGAAAGAAACAGCAACAATATGACTATTCAAAAAACACCAACACCCTATATAACAAGGGCTTCAGAGGGTTAATAATTGGTCGCCACAGAATGGGGTTGTGGGGGTCGGAAGTTCGAATCTTCTCGCTCCGACCAGTAAAGACAAGGGATTGCAGGTTAGCAATCCCTTTTTCATTTCTTGCTTGTGTCACGTCTGCGTCATAACTTTTTTTAGTCGCTTCTGAATGCCTCTCCAAATCTGATGAACTAATATCTTCAAACTGCTTTTTATCTTCAAAATATGCCCTTTTTGTATTGTATTTTTAAATGTCATTACTCTATGGCATGTAAAAATATAATATGAAAACTTATTGATATAATACTTTGCTTATGGCTGGCATGGTATTTGTTGGAAGCATTGATAATTTCTTACATAATATTAGGATTGCTAATATTTGCCGGTTTTGGCAAACTGCCCCCTGTCCATACCAGACACTGCTAGAAACAGTCGTAGGTAGGGGGCAACTCCGTAAATGTTGGTGGGACTCGCTATGCCGGGTATCTCACTGAATAAAACACCTTCGGGAAATAGGTGAGGGTCTGCCTACGGTGACTTTCTAAATACCCCGGCTCACCCTTCGGTTTCCTTTGTAAACTTCTTTTGAATAACATTATCTGATGATGGTTCCTTTTCACCATCATCAGGGGGCGATTTATGTTTTTTTGACACATGATTAAACAAATACGCTTCAGGTTCTTCCAGAAGATCATTGAGAACTTCTGATTTCTTTTCAGGAAGTTCTCCAAGCTTCCCTGATATCGTTATAGATTCCCTGCATATCTGGATCATGTAACCATTTTTATCCTTATCGTCAAACATAGGGTCATCATCTGATTTACTCATGATACTGTCCTCCTATTGATGGACGACAATGATTCTACAGAAAAATAATTTCAAAACGCTATTAACGAATAGTTATATAATCAGCTTTTGTTATGGCTTCCGGCTTCCGGCTTCCGGCTTCCGGCTTCCGAGGAAATTTTTAGCTTCATCTACCAACGATGCAAGCACTTCCCGCTTTTTTTCTGGTAATTCGCTTTTGCTTCGTAATGAATCGGTGACTATATCCAGAAGGTAGTAATGGTCTTCTTCATCAAAGTTATGGTGCATTTGTTTTTATTATTTGGCTGATCGTTCGGACAATGTTAGCGCATTAGATTGGATTCAGCTTCGCCGATTCTAGTTGCTTTTTCAGAAAACTCTTCAGATCGTTTTTCAAAATATTTCCGGTCTTTTTTAATTTGTCGCTCTGACAGTTTATTGGATTCATATAATCGTTCCTGACCACGAAACCATTTTGATAAGGTCTGATTCTTATCTTGCACTTCAAAGCTCTTACTTTCTGCAAACTGATCTGGCCTTATGGGTCTTAGCTTGATACCAATGCTACCCAACAAAGCATCTTCAAAAAGGATTTCGTTTTCCCTGCGATCCAGCCCGGTGAATTGACCGCCGCCAAATATATCACTGACAGCATTAGCCATTTCTACCACTCCACCTACCAGAGCATTAGGGTCTTCTCCTTCTTCTTCGGACTTTCGCACTTCATTGGAAGCGCCTTCTAATAGCTTTTGCTGATGATAGCTGCCGGGGAATAGCGGGTTGCTGGGGGTTACGTTTTGATAAACGTAATTCAAACCCTTGCGCCACTTTTCAGACTCTGGTGCTTCCTTGTTATAGATAGGGTTGCCTTGCCAGTCTTCATTGCGGCTAAGGTCGAAAATCAGTTTCACTATGGGGTTTGAACCTTCTGGCCCTGCGCCATAGGCGGATAAAAAGGCAGGCCATCCTTCAGAGCGTTCAGACTGCCCCACAAAAGGATTACCCGCAGGTAGCATATTCGCCAGGCTGATTTCATAACTGTTTGCTGTGAAGGGGGCTGTTATATTGTTTGGAGCCCCATAGAATGTTCTGCCTTTCATCCAGCTTGGGTATATGGCGTTCTTGTCTGCCATTCTATCCCAATAGCCTTGTTCACTGAGTTCATCATTCAGGTGCATACTGGCGTAGTTGATGCCTTCCAGAGCGGCCACAAAAGCAAATATCTTTTCTGGCTTCTCTACGGCAGTGCGTACAATGGCGGGAACAGCCAGCGCAGGATAGGAGATAAACGGAGCGCCTAATGGCAAGTCTCTGACCAGTTTGATGGCATCGGGCAAATCATTGTAATCAAAGAAATAACGGTTGGCGGCTTTCACTGAATCAAGAGGTTTGGTTCCCTTCTGGCGTTCAGCCATGTAGATTGCCATTTTAAAGAACTCATCTTCTACACGGTAGGCGGTTTGTGCTGCTTTAGCGGCTTTATCCAGTGGTTTTTTAGCGGTATTGATTAGTGGGTTGCCAACAGCTTTTGCCAGCTCTGCCCCAGTTTTCCATGGGCCTTGTGCTTCTTTAACGGCATTGGAGGATTCAATAAACCATTGTTTGAGCTGCATGACTCCATCAAGTGACTGTTCAAAATCGGGTATTTCTGGCTGTGTTCGGAGTTTTTCTAACAGCTCGTCTATATTGCGCTTTCCTGTTGAGCCTGAGATTTCGCTAGTCCAGTCATTGCCAAACAGCCCGTTGTTCCTGGCTTCTCTTACCCATTCTGATAAGTCGCCCTTGCGAAGCTCTTTAAATGATTGTGCCAGGTACTTGTATTCGTAGTCTGACAGGTTATACATCATCAGGTTGCCGACACTGTTGTTTATGTGGCTGACGGGGTTGTAGACAGTTTTAAAAGTTTTCCATTTACTCAGGAGCTTTAGATAGGTTTTTACTGCTGGTACTGCACCTTTGGTGAGATCAGAGGATTCAAAGAAGGCCACTAAGGGATTCTGTCCCCGGTTACGAATGACCTTCCAAATATCATCGCTGACATACTTGCCTTCTAATGCTCCGTATTTCTTCAGACGACTAGCGCCCTTTACTTCGGTTTCGGGGACTTTCTGCCAGCCTTCAATGGGCACATCAGACACTTTGGTTCCGTTAAATCGGTCATTGACTGCTTTGTAGAAGGTTCCCAGACTCAGGTCGTGTGCCACTTCTGCCTGACCTCGCAATACTCGATAGCCTGCGTCGTTGATCTCGCCCCAGCTTTGTCGTTCGGCTTTCGTCCAGTCCCGGTGAAGGATACCTTCGCCTTTGGCTTTCATGCCGTCGATAGTCCATCGGCGATCAGTGAGTACCAGTTCTCCGGTTTTACCTATATCCGGTGGTTTGGCTTCAACCCCTTCAAGATTACCCTGCCTGCCGGGTTCTGGCAGTCCGGTTTTACGGGTTTTCTTCAGACCGGGAATAACAGGCACTTCATCCGCTGCCATAAAGAAACTTTTCATGGTTCCATTTTCTGGCGCAAGGTATTCCCTGAATTCAGTGGATTGCAGCTCTTTCAGTTGTGTTTTTATTTCTGCCATGCGTCCCTGTGTATCGGTTGCTACCAGATCGCCTGACTTCCCTTGCAGCTTTTTATATTCTGCTTCCAGCTTGTAGACTTGTGCCATGGTATCCCGCATGGATTGGGACATATATTTATCATCAAAGACTTCCTGTGTTCCCCTGCGAATACTCCATGTTCCTGACATTGCCTTGCCTTTGGGGGTTAATGACCTGGCTAATCCGGTTATTCCAAGATGCTTGCTGTAGTAGCGGTGCAGATAAGCGCCGGGTTCTATATCTGCATCCAGCATACCCAGCTCCTGCATTTTTTTGCTGGTATAGCTGACAAAATCATCCAGCTCTTTTGCCTGACGGTGTAACAGGTTGCCTTCGGCAATAATGCCCCTGCCTTCTATCAGGTCTCCCATAGTTGCCCGTTGTGCTGGTGTGAAGTTTTTGTAGAGGTATTCAGCGGCTTTTTCTGCCTGACGTTCGATCAGGGCTTTCATTAAGTCCTGTTGTTTTGCCATATCAATGGCTTCCTGATTGCCTTTATCCATGCCGGGTAGTTTGCTGATCTGCTTGCCAACAAACTCTCTGGCACTGTTGGCATGGCTGGTTTCACCAAACAGGGTTTTGCCTTTGATGTTCTTTTTGGTGAGCAAATTCCCGCCTACCCCTCCAACTCCAGCTCCTATTGCTGCACCAAAAGCACTATCCAGCCACCATTGGGCACTGTAGGTTTCGGCTTCGCTTCTGTCTCCGCCTTCTATGCCGCCATAGACTGCACCGGCAGAGGATGACAAAGGATTCAGGTGCATCATATTGGCTACTTCTTTGAATGCCGGGATTATGGGGGTGCTGTATAGGGATGTGCCTGTTGGTATATCAGGCTGAGACTTTGGCGAACTCTGATTGTCGGCATAATCTCTTATATGCTTATCAAGACCTGATTGCCAATCGTCTAAAGCTTTACCTGGCATACCGGGTATATCGCCATGCAATGTTTTGTACTGTGCAAGGGGTTTACTCATCCATGCCATATAGCCATGATTTGTTGCATTGGATGGGTTATCAAGGGTATTCAGATAAGCCTGATAACGTGAGGTGTAATTACCAGCATTCTTTTCTTTAGCCTTGGCAAGTTTTGCATTGCTCTTTTCCATCGTATCGAGCATCCCAGCCCATTCGTTAAGTTCTTTTCTGACTGTTGGATTCTTTACCCGCTTCCATTCATAGTTATCAAGTTTGAACTCCCATCCATATGTACCTTCAAGATTTTCATCTCCAAACACCTTAGCTTTGTCTTCTACTGCCCTGTACTGTTTTCCATCTTTGGTGAATGATGGCAGACTATCTGCCGATGTTGTTTTAGCAGCCTGCAAAGGCTTCTCAACCACCACCACCTTGGTATTCACAGAAGTAGGATTGAAAGAACTCTTGAAGGCTCCGGCTTCCAAATCTTCAACATGCGCTCCCACTTCATCCAGCCAGGCTGAAAAGTTCCGGTTCTTTTGGTTGGTGCGTAGCCCTGCCATATTGCTCATAACAGCAGTCATCTTGCCGCCGGGCTTTAGCAGTTCGTAGGCGTGCATTACATGGTCTATATCCTGATCTTTGCTAAAGGGCGGGTTCATCACTATGCGCTCATAGCTGCCCTTTTCACCGAATTTCAGGAAGTCTGACTGTGTGACTTTATGCCCTGCGGTCTTCAGGTAATCCACTAACTGCCCGGCCATTTCCACCATATCAACATTGTCTTTGCCAGCCAGTGCCTGTAGCTTTTTGGCGATATGCCCCATGCCTGCATTGGGTTCCAGTGTTTTCATACCGGGGCGAATATCGGCCAGTTCCAGCACTCTGTTTACAACGTCTTCAGGGGTTGGGAAAAAGTCATTAAAGCTCTTGAGCCCCTGCTTGATCTTGAACCGCATATCATCGAGCTTGCGCTCTTTGGGGGTTTGTACGACTTCTTTGCTTTTGACGGTTTCCAGTTCCCTGATGGCAGATCGCAGGTGTTCGTCACTGGTGATACCCATGCGCTGCAAGCGTTTGATTTCTTCCATGTTCTGGGTATAGAGCCAGCCTATATCGGCATCGTTCTTTCTGACGTAGGTGTCTAACAGCCCGGCGTATTCGCCGTGGGGGTCAAAGCTGATGGTGCTTTTATCACTGCGTTTCGCCAGAGATATTTGTTTATCCAGTTCCTGGCGTAAACGGGCATAGCCTTTTTTGCCTTTCAGTTGTTCTGCCAGTTCTACGGCGTTATCCCGGTGAATCTGTACTTCGGGTATTTTTATTTTGTCAATGTAATCATCCAGCGTTAGCCCTTCTTTTAGCCGGGTATTCATGCTGTAGCCGTTGTAGCTGCTGTCCATCATATCCGCAGGAACGAAACGGCGCTTCAGGCTGTTGAGGGTGTCCAGTTGAGTCATGTTTGATAGTTTGGACAGGAACCTTACGGAACCGTCTTCGATACCATCGGCAATATTCCGCAGGGTTTGGGCAAAGTTTATTTTCTTGGTGGCTTTGCCTCTGGCTGAGGCTGCCTGATCCATCTGCCGGGGGGTGTTGGTGGTGCGCTCTGCATTCAGGTCAGTGTTACCCTGTTGCTCCAGCTTGTCGGCCATGCCCCTGAGCTTATCCACCTGCTTTGTCGCCTGATTGGTTTCCTGCTGCATTTTGTTCGGGGTTCGGTCAATGGTTTGACCGTTGAGCCAATGCACAAACTGTTCGGCTTCTTCTTTGGTTTTTAGCCAGAAATTACCTTTGTAGTAACCGCCTTTCATAGACCGGGCTTGCTGTGCGGCTTCCTGAAATTTCTGTTTACCCAGCTTGGTTTCAACTTTGACGTTATAAATGGTTTCCCCGGTTTTGGTATTTGTGCCTTCTGATATTGGCTGTATTTCAAGGGCTTCTTCGGTTTCCAGCCCTTTAACAACATTGTCTTTCTGTTGCCTGGCTTCTCTTGCTTGCCAGTCTGCCTCTGTGGTCAGGCGTTCGTATTCGGCTGTTTGTGCTTTGGTCAGGCTTTCTTTGCCGTTTTCTCTTATGGCGAGCTGGTAATCTTCCAGTGTTTGGGGGTTTTCGATTTTGGCTTTTGTTTCTGCCTGCGCTTTGGTTTTTTTGGCCGTGTAGTCTTTAGCGGTTTTTGCCCAGTCATTCAGATCGGTTTGTTGGGTATTGGCTACTACGTCTTTTACTGACTGCTCAAAGTCAGATTTATTTTTGGCAAGCTTGAATATATCCAGTGGGCCGCTGTTAGCCGTAGGTCTGCCAAACAGGTATTGCTTCAGTAATCGGTTATAAGCATCCTGAACCGCTTCGGCTTTTTTGACTTCTCTGGGATAGGCGTAGGTTTTCCCTGACATCCCCATCAGTTGAGCTTTGTTGTATTTGTTGAGTCGCTGGAAGATTTCATCTTTGTTATCAATCAGGTTCTGGAAAGCTGCCTTGTATTCTTCGAGTCTTAGCTTTCCTTCTTTTAATGCCTTATTAATAGCCTTGTGGTAATTAAGGGTATAGGAGCCACCTTTCAGGTCTTTAGCTTTAGGGTCAGGATTGTTTGTAATAGTTGCCTGTTTAGGTTCAGTGGTTGTTTTTGCCGCAGTGGGTTCTTTGGGCTGGTATTTCGCTACCCATCGTATTTTCCCTTGCGGCTTATCTAGCTTGTAATCAACCAGTTTTCCGGGCAGTTCACCATTGGCAATACCTTCTTTGATTGCATCCCTTAAATCGCTTTTTCTGCCTTTGGCTAAGGTTCTACCATTCAGCTCAACCTGTCCTGAGTCTTCATTAAATGAGAGTTTTTTAGGCGCTTCTGCTTGAGTTTCAGGGGGCTTGGCTTCTGCTTTGGGTTCAGATTTTACAGAGGCTTGCCTGTTGGGTTGTTCCCCCCCCAGCAAATCACTTTGTTTTGCGGATACATCTTTTCCACTGCCCTGAATACCCAGTTCAAAATCTTTGGCTTCGCTGTCGGCGCTGGTTTTGGCTTCAAGGTCTTGCTGTTTTTTGAGTTGTGCGGCTTCGGCTTCGCTGGCGGTTTTTACCCGGGCAGAGAGTTCTGCTTCAGTCTGGCTGGTGAGATCAAAACCGCCTTGTTCTTTTGGTGGGGTAGGTGGGGGTTCGGTTTTAGGTGTAGGTGAAACAGGTTCCCCCCGTAACTGTGCGGTGAGTTCCGGGTTGGTGTGCCAGTTCTGCCAGTCCTGTTTCTGTTGTTTGAGTTCAGCTATACGACGTTTGACCGCTTCAGGGTCTTTAACATCAACGCCTTCTCTGGCGGCCAGTTCCGGATTTTTGGCGGCTCCCTGTACGGCTGAAAGGGTTCTCTGGATTTCTGCCTGCTTTGCCGATGCCTTTCTTGCCAGTGCTTCGGCTTCTTTTAAAGCAGAATCATCAAAGCCAAACATATCACCGCCAGGCTTCATTGCACTCTTTATAGAAGAGTCGTCAGTCATGGTCTTAACAGCCTTGACCATGTTCTCGGCAACGGTGATGGTTTTGCCGTCTTGTATGGCTTTGATGCCTACGGCTTGCAGTGCCTCATTTTGGGGGGCGGCTGCGGCTATTCGGGTTGCGGCTTCGTCGGTGAGTTGATTGTTTCTGTGGGCGGTAATGAGCGCATCAGTTCCTGAATCTGCGATTGTGTGAGCCCTGCGTCCCGTTGCTCTTGCCAGAATTCCCTGTGCGTCTGCTTCGGCTTCTGTGAGCCCTGTGGCTTTGATGAAGTCAACATAGTCTTTTACCTTTCCTTGTCCTTCCCGAATATTCAGGGTTGCATCTAATGCAGCTGCTTGCTGTTTGTTAAAGCCCTGAGACTCATAATGATACTGTGCGGGAATGGTTTTTTCACCACTACGCCTGGCTAAATCTAAACGGTGTCTGCCGCTGATAACTTCTTTGCTGCCGTCGTTACGTACCCATATTTGTATGGGGCCGACTCCGGTACGGTCAAAGGTTCCGCCCAGTTGTTCTACTACGCCTTGCTGGTTAGCTCCTTCTTTAAACTGGGGAACATCGGCGCTTAATGAGAGTTCGTCAACCGGGGCTTCGGTGATTTCATTCTGAATGACTTTGTGTTGGGTGGGGGCTTCGGCTTCTTTGGTTACAGGGGGTTCTACAGTGGGTTCTTCACTCCTTTGAACAGGCGTTTCAGTTTCGCCTGTTGCAAGTCGTTCAGGGTTTTTGGCGGTTGTGGTTGTTCCTGCTGTAGCTTCTGTTGCTGCTCCGGTTCCAGGTGGTCGGGTGGTTTGTGCTTCTGAGGCATGTTTCAGTAACTCCCTGAATTCCGGCAAAGCGTCCAGTACTTCTGTCTGTATTTGAATGCGTTCTCCGGTTTCATCCGTTACCGTTTTCAGGAACACATCATCCAACATATCATCGACATTTTTATAGCCATTCTTTTTGGCTACATCGCCCAGCAATTTCTGACGACGTTTGACTTCTGCCTTGTTGACCACATTACCGGGTAAGTCTTTCATCTTGCGCCAGGCTTTGCCTATGCCCATTAAGCCAAGGTCAAAGCCTAATCCGGCTGCCATGCCAAAACCAACATTCTGACCTCTGGCAAACAGGTTTTCCTTGAGGTTCATTTCTTCAGAACCTTCAGGACGGCTGGCAATATCGTAGACAAAACCTGTAGCGGCGCTCTCGCCCAACCTGCCTAACAGGGTTTGCGGTGTGCCTTTGGCGGCAATAACGCCTCTGGTTTTATTTATCTGGTTGGCAGATAACAGCGAGGTTAGCAGGTTGCGGGATGCTCCTGCCACTCTTGCACTTCGCAGGACTACGCCGGTTGCGCCTATGGGGGCTATGGCTCCAAGAATATTGCCGGACAGGGCTGTTACCGGGTAGTCGGATTCCTGTTTCTGGTAGAACAAGCGTTTTGCCCGTTCTTCTGCCTGTTCTTCGGCGTTGTCGGAATTGAGTTTGTCTTTGTCAGGTGCAAAGGCATAGTTGGCGGTTGCGCCTTTTGCGAGGGTTCGACCAAAAACATTGGTTCGTTGTGACTGGGAACCAAAGCGGGGATCGCTGGCGATCTGGAAGGGGTTCATGTAAGTGCTTTCTTTTCCGAAAGCTTCTGATTCTTGTTCTTCAGTCACCGCCTGTTGCTGTAGTTCCTGAAATTTGTCTCTGGTCAGCCGTGAAACTTGCAGCTGTTTTTTTATGTCGTCGGGTAGTTCCGGTTCAAGGTGTTGGGTTATTGCGGCTTCCTGTTCCGATGTTAGCTGACCGGTTTCCAGCTGGTGCAGGATATTTCCCAGTTCCTGCCCCCGCAGGCTTTTGGCTCCGAGTTGCCAGTCTTTGCTGATTTGTTCTAAATCCCTTGCCGGGGCTTTGGGCTGTGCTTTATCAATAAGATTTTTTTCACTGGCTATTTGGTAAGGGTTCATATACAGACTGTCTTTCTTACCAAATTGTTCTTTCTGTGTTTCCCAGTTTTTCAGGTCTTGTTCATATTGTTTGTCTTCATTATCCAGAATGCTCTGGGTCATAAAGCCGGACTGGTAGAGCTGTGTTAGTGGGTTTTGCGGCTGTGTGGCTTCAGACTCCTGAATAGCCTGCTCCATCAAACCGGACTGATAGAGTTTAGTTAGCGGGTTTTGTGACTGTCCGGCTCCGGCTCCGGATGCCTGAATAGCCTGTTCCATTAAACCGGATTGATAGAGTGCGGTCAGAGGATTAACCGGCTTTTCGGATGGCTTAGGTTGGCCTTGCGCCGCTACCGGCTGCGCTTGTTGCACTGGTGGTATTGATGATGCCGGGGCTGGCCTGTCACTGATCTGGGCAACGACCGATTGGTTAGCCGGAGGATTGCGCCTTTGTCCCTGATATTTATCAAACAGTCCACCAGGGTCAGGCTGCTGCATGTTTATCATGTGGGTTGCCAGTCAATACCGATGGTTGCAAAGAACTGTTGAAGCACTTCAGCGGGTGTATCTTCTGCCATTGACTCCATTGCCATCTGGTTAATGCTTTCGGGGGATAAATCAAAACCCTGTTTCATTAAATCTTTTCTTACGGCTTCGGGCTTCTTGCCTTTTTGTGCTATATCTGTCAACGCAGTGGCAATAGCTTCTATGGAAAGGGGTTGTGTTTCTGGTATGGGTTCTTGAGGTAATGGTGGTACAGGAATGGGGAGTGGTTGCTGTGCCGCTGGCTGGGCTCCTGCTACACCAACGCCCGGCATTTGATAAAAGGGGGTGTTTTGTTGTGGCTGTTGTTGTGGTTGTTGTAGTTGGGCAAACCCGGGTAGGTTGGGGAGTGACAGTTTAGCTGTGCCTGATGCGGTTTCTTCTTCTGCTACTTTGCTGAGGGATATAAGCCGGGCATTTTCATTTATCTGGTTTGCCAGGTTAAGTAGTTCTTCCTGTTGGCGATCATTCAGATCATAGGTATTGAGTGTTTTTTCAATGTCTACAGGAATGGGATGATCCTGCTTCGCACTACTCCATAGCACCATGGAGTTTTTCAACATGTCGTAGGGTTTAACATTGTTGCCGAAACGATTAATACTCTTCTTGGATATGATGTCTGCCCAGAAATCCCCCGGTGATTTGCTTCTGCTGCTATAGACCATTTCCAGGCCATCTTTAATATCAGTAACCAGACCATACTGTGCCAGTTCTTTGGCTTTAGTCATTTCGGGTGACGATTTTCCGGAATCTTCTGGCGGTATATTTAACGTCTGCCCTTGCCGGTCTTTTACTGTTGAAGCAACATAACTTCCTGAAGGGGTCAGATTGGCAAAGGCTTTATGGCGCTTGCCGTCTTCGCCTTCTATCTCAACTTCTTTAGCATCAAATACCGCTTTATTTTGGGATATATCCGCTGCCAACAAAGGGTCTATATCTTCTCTACCCAATAAACCCTCTACGGTATTCAGGCGAATCTGAGCATCATCGGCTTTAATTTCATCATGCCGGTATACATCTGGCCGGTACTCTTTGCCCAGCCCGATATTAATTCGGCCTGTGTCACTGGTGATATTGGGAATGGCATTGGCAAAGGCTTCTGATGCCAGTTGTGCGGTTTGGGCTTCGGCTATTTTTTTCGGGTCGAGCCCGGCTCTGTTGTATGCCTGATGGAGTTGTAGCTTGTCGGATTTACCCCATTCAGGGGCGACGGTTGCCATTCCTTCGGGTACAGGCTGGCTGGCGGTTTGCTGTGCTAACTCTCGCTGTCGTTCCAGCTCAATAACTCTTTGCAAGGCTTCATCAGCCTGCCGGTTCTTATACGACTGGTAAGGCTGGTTATAGCCTTGATGAAAAGAGCCAAAAAATTTACCGATATTTTCTAATGCCATATTGGTTCACCCTTTATGGCGTAGGCTTAGGAAGTGCGAAATTTGCATTCCAGCCACTGCTACTAGAGCCACCTTGTGAATACTGTCCCTTACCACCATAGTAAATCTGGCTTAACAGGGCTAAATCCTGCGCCGTTAATTGGGCATTGGCTAAATCTGCCTGATAACCCCGCATTTGTTCCTGACTGGCTAATCCGGTCATGGAGGCTTCTACTTCTTTGTTGATAGCGTCAGCCTGCTGGTTATAAGAGTCCATGGCTTGCTGGTTTGCCTGGGTATTCTGGGCATAGGTCAGGCTGGGGTTACTGTTGATTTGATCCTGCTGGGTTTCGAGACTCTGGTTCAGGGCATTGGTTCGGGTAGCGCCTGCGCCTCCTACATTTTGTAGCTGCTGTTGAGTCAGGGCATTGTACTGAGTAGGCGCTGTGCCCTCAGTTGCCCAAGTTCCCATTCGCCCCCCTGATAACGCATTAAGGGAGTTAAAATAAGCTTCCAGTTCTGCCGATGTTGTGGGTCTGCTGGACTGGCTTGATTCTGATGACTGGCTACCACCACCTAAACTCATGACACTAACCTCTTGACTCTTCCCGGCAGCCTGAACGACGACCAGCGAAATAGTGGGTCATCCCGATTGCGTAGGTGGGCATTGATGGTTTTTGCTTGCGGGTTAGCGGCTTTTGCCATCTTTACCAGAATACGAAATACTGAGCCCGATACGCCCTGTTTCACTACGGCATTGCATAGATACAGGTTCTTGCCGGTATGCAGGAGAATGTTTTTATAAAAACAGCCGAGAACGCCGTACTCCTTAACATTTTCCAAACTTTCATTGTCCAGCATGTACCAACTGATCCAGCCAGTGATATTCTGACTGTTGGGGTCAGCGATCATTGCCCAGCGGTTGGAACGCCACTCGCAGCGGACAAATTCAGTGAGTACCGACTGGGAGATATGCCGGTAGCCATTGCGATAACCGCCTTTCATTAACGCTATGATTTCGCTGGTACGATCTTCCATAGCAAAAACTCAGCGCCAGGGCTCAATCAAATACCCAACAAAATTAACCACAATCCGGCCCTTCTCTACTGGCGGGTTGTTCATCTGTAAAAAGATTTTCTTTTTACTCATAAAGCTACCAGCCATTACACCTGTAGGCTTATCGTTTCTAACCCGCTTAACCAATTTGGATGATTCTTCCATCACAAAACGCCCCATACTGTCTCCATCGTCGAGCATGATTTCAATATCAGTGGTGACATTGGGGGCTTCTATGCCGTGGGCATCGACCCGTTCAAAGACAAAGTTTTCAGCCGTTGAGCCTATCAGGGCTTTTTGTCCTTCAGACAAGGTGAGTTTGTCCAGGTTAAAGTAGAAGTGTCCTACCCGGTGTGGCGTATTGCCCGGCCATTGACCGCTGATTTCGCCGGTGAGGTCAACTACTGGTTTTTGGGTTTCTCTGATTTTTGTGTTCTCAGAAACAGTTTCCGAACTAACAGTAACGGGCTGTTCCAGAGTTTCATCAACATTTTTCTTAGCCATAACAACAGTCTCTTAACTACAACAGTACTAACGTAATCTCAGCATCCTGATTAGCCATAAGCTCCAGCTTCCGGCTATCCATAACACCAGATCGCCATACATCCGTAGCATGGTCGCAATCAATTACCAGCC
>WLWH01001517.1_pt1 | contig 14992 bp, 17 predicted proteins | sample 6712741 | NCBI WGS metagenome assembly WLWH01 (sample SAMN12718694, study PRJNA515312) | sponge metagenome | isolation source: marine sponge | host: Mycale hentscheli | place: New Zealand: South Island, Marlborough, Capsize Point | collected 2003-05-01 | reverse complement strand
CATCATTCCAGCGCAGAACATTAAAGTAAGCAGACTTGACTACAGGACGAGTTGCGAGCCTAGACGTTAACGATACGCCCGATGTGTCATTTGTAAAATTAACAAGACCAAACCAAGGGTACACGCCGTTTACGTATTTGCTGATCTGTGGAAAGTCAGCGCCGCCTTGATTGCTGCTCGTTTTCCAAGACGTGCCACGAGCGCCTTTTGTGCCGCTAGCAATAAAGTGGTATGTTACAGGGTCAGACCCTTGATGAAACTGCTCGTAGCCATTATTTACCTTAACGTAGCCACCAGTAACGGGCTTACCTGTATACGAGTTACTTTGCTTTAAAAACAGATCAGCATCAGGGACAGTTCGGTAAGTACCGCTAATCTTAACTTTTGCAGGCATCCTTACCTCCCTTACGTGTATTGGAGATAGATAGAGCCGTTAGGAGCGCCGTCGCCGTTATTGGGGTTGTTTGTACCATAAGTAATCCAGTAGCCACCAGAACCGGTTGAGGTACCATACAAAGTGCCCAACTTGGTGTTGATTTCAGACTCTTGGTAATAACGGTTGTCTAAATTGTATGTCGTCAAAGAATTAACGTGACCGTTATTTAACGTTAGACCAGTAACAACTGTACCGGTAGCAGAGCCGGTACCGGAAGAACCAGAGTGGGCAGTGTGACCCAAAGTAACAGTCCGTGTACCATCCCCATCGGTGCTTGTGCTTGCAGTGACGTTACTACCGCCAGTCACGGATTCGACATAGTTGCCATTCGTTTTCGTACCGAGAGTAACAGCGTCATTTGCGATCATGTTTGTCTGAACCTGCATACTCTGCAACGCACCCGTGGTACGGCCAAGAACAGAGTTAGTGCCAATTTCAACGTTTTGAGGAACGCCACTAGACGACTGACGAATCTTCACCGTATTAGCACCCATGTCAGTCAACTTAGCGTTCGTAACCGCACCATCACTAATGAGAGCCGCATCAAGCGTGCCCGTCGTCAACTTAGATGCGTCCAAACCAGTCGAAGCCAACTTGGCGTTTGTTACCGCATTAGAAGCAATCTGACCAGTCGAAACCTGAGCAAACGTCAAGTTCCCCGACGCCCCACGACCCAACACCTGATTCGTAGAAGCAGTCAACTCCGACAAATCACCAGTAGAACTATCAACACGGGCAAGAACACCGTGCGCAGCAACCTGCTCAATCTTAGCCAATGTGATGTCGTTAGCCCCAATACGGGCAGCAGGCAACGTACCGGCAGTCAACTTCGATGCGTCTAAATCTGTACCAAGTTTAACGTTCGTAATAGCCCCAGAAGCAATCCTAGCAACAGGAAGCGTACCAGCCGTCAACTTAGAAGCATCCAAGTCGCTACCAAGTTTAGCGTTAGTGACCGCAGCAGCACCAATCTTACCTTCAGTAACAGCACCGGCAGCAATTTTACCTTCAGTAACAGCAAGATTATTAATCTTCGCCGTCGTAACAATGCTGTTGTCCAAAGCGTGCTTGTGGTTAGCAAGAGCAAACGTGGTGCCAGTACCATCAGACGTAGTACCGTCAAGCGAAACTACCGTGCCGGACTCGTTGATGTTGAACCAGTCAATACCATTAGAGTACTTAAGAATACCGGCGCTGCTGTCAGTGCTGGTGTAATAAAAGTACCCGTTTAAGTCGCTGTCTGGCTGTGACTCTTCGGTCGTAACAAAGCCAGCCGCACGGGCTTTCAAAACCTGATGCGATTCTGTCATCTGGTCACGAGTAAACGGGTCTGCCGAAGACCCCCATTCATAAATTGCAAAGCGTCCAGTATTTGTAACGGCCATTTAGACACACCTCCTATGTATAGTGTACTATGAAATCTGGCTAGCCAGTAGTGTAATTTCAGCGTCTGAGAGGTATCGGTCAAAGAAAGCAAACTCGGCCAAACCAAATCTAGCGTTCCATTCTCCGCCAGCGCCTTCGCTAAGGACGGCTGAACTAATTTCATTTGCGAAAGTACTAATTAATGGAGAAACCACAGAGGTATCTACTTCTGTGCCGTCAACTACTAAACTAAAGTTTCCTTCCGCATCACGCCGCACGATAACTAGATGCCAACTACCATAACTAGTTTCTTGCCATTCGACACGCTCAACATTGGTATCTTGCGAGAAACTTGCTTTTAAGTAATCGTCTTCAAAGTAAACCGTGAGTCCGTCACTATCCGCAGTGTGCAACTTAAATACGTCATAAGTGCCAGAATCCCAGAAGCGCCTAATCTCCATGACCACAGAAAAATCCATATAAGTTTCAAACTTGATTGGCTTACGGATCAGCGGAGACCCCTCAAAGATATGAATCGAATCTTTATTCACCAACTGGCTAGGAGCGTAAGCAACAGACGAAGCAGGGAACGTCCGAGTCAGAGTCCATGTCTGTGCTGCGTCAACCGAGTCAGCGCCAGTCGTAGCACCCACAGCAATCGTGGTCGGCAAGAATTTAGCAACCTCCGAACCGGAATGCTCAACACTGATCTGCTTAATCGAAGACCCAGCGTATGTAGTAGCCCCAGTGTACGTATCTTGAGCGTCAATCGTAATGACGCCGCCAGACGCAGTGACCGCATTACTGTACTCAGTCTCGCTACCATCCGTCACATCGTACACGGTGACTTTGACATCGTGGCTAGCAGCAGTATTCGCCAGCCCACTAATAGCCAAAGTATCGCCGCCACTAGCAGCATGACTATAGTACCAGAAGTTCGTTGTTCCACCGATTCTACGCATCGCCAAAATGTCCAAGTCATTTGAACTCGCTTCATTGACAGTAGTCGTAAGGTTCGTGATGCCGTCAATCACAGCGTTAAATGAAGTGCTGTAGGCACTAACACCGTTCAGGTCAATATCAACTGTTGGGGAATACGTGTAATACCCAAACGTGGTAGTTGATCCGCCGTCAATGTAGGCGTGCGCAGAAGACGAAGTATCTGATTCTCCGCCGAATGAAATGGGGGAGGAGAAAACCATCAATCGGCTGACAGCGCAAGAGGCAGGGCCAGCATCCGCCCAATCACCGCCACCCGAACCAGAGATTTCACCGAGAACCTGAATCTGTGCGTCGGCTCCAGCAGCCGCTGTATCAGGAGTGATCGCACTAGACCCCAAAGTGTTAGTATCCCAATCGTCATAAAGGCTTCTCTGAGCAAAGAACGAAACAGTTGCGTCACCGCCGTCTAAAGCAGAGCGGGAAACTCTAAGCACAAATTCACCACCGTGATTCAGTTCAGCAAAATTAACAGGATTAGAGTAAGCATAATTGGTTGCGTTCTGAACGTTGTAACCCTCTACAAACAGTAACCGTGCGTCACTGTCTGCACCAGAACTCAGACCTGAAACAATGTAAACTGCCCAGTCGTTATCTGAACCGCCAGAGTCTTGACCAGACACAAGTAGGCGCTTCTCACGGAAAAGCCAGTCTGCTGGAGTAGCGCTACCATCACCAGCAGTATCGACCGTAGCCAAGGGTGGAGTCAGGTCGGACACTACAGCAATGATGTCAAACCCTGTAGTAGACGCACCCAAATCGCAAGAACTAGAAGATGCAGTTAAAAGACTTCCATAGGTGGTCGAACTAAGATCGCCGTAAAAGTACTGAGAGCCAGTCTTGAAGTGAGCCGCCCCAACTCCACCACCCAACTCTGGAACACTTGCCGATGCAGAGTTTTCATTTAACAAAATATTTCTTGCGTATCCCTCAACATCTGACAGGAAACTTTTACCATAATACACAACCCCACCTGATCCTGTATCAGATTCAGTAGCGGGGTGCAAGGCTGTCGAAAAATCGTAAGCCCCTTGCGCAGATTGGATTACTTGGGTTACTTTAGTCGCTACGCCGCCAGCAACCATGCTGTTGTTCACAGCGTCCGATAATTGTGTTCCTGTAGGGTCAGGATCACCGGATGGATCGACAAGTATTTCAACTTTGTAAGGACTGTCTTTATCACCAGTCGAAATAATCACCAAGTCGGTTACCGCAGAACCTGATTGAAGTTGGGTTCGCAGAAACTCTATAATCGTGTCTCGTCGCCCAGCATTCAGTCCTGAGAACCCTGTTCGGATTTGATCTCTGTATCCTTGAATTGAATCAAAGAAGTCTGCGTCGTAGTCTTGCAGCAAATTCCACTCAACAGAGTCCTCGGCAGTGTCTATGCCGTCAATTAGGTCAAAGTCATCCCAATCAAATCCGTCAAACGCCGCCCAAGGAGTGAACCCTGATCCCTGTGTTAATAGATTAGTTCCTGTAACCGTAGCCAACCATAACAAATATTTAGATTTTGCTGTGTCGGGATCAGTTAAGATAGACTTACTTTCCGCACCTTCTGTGGAGCGGGTGTAATCAAAATCTATGGTAAGATCAGCAATTTCACCTGCCGGAGCAGTAAGTGACTCTACTAGCCGCATCAAGGGGTTTGTGAACAAAGATGGGTTATCAGAAATATCGTTAATATTAGCGTCATCTAAACGCATGAACGCAGGTAAAAGATTGTAAAAGATATTTGCAAATGTTCCTGCATCATTGCCCATGTCTTCGCACACAACAGGATCGTATAAGAACAACGCTGACCCAGCGGTAAGTGCGCCTGCTCCTTGACCTGACCACGTTACAACTATACGAACAAAAGAAGTAGATCCTAAGGTGGCAAATCTCTGAAAGAGCATAGCGGAATCACCCTCATCGAAATCTACGCTGGCAGGCTCCGCTAACGATGAGTCGTTAGAATAAGTGCTGCCTGTTCCTGACGAGGTGGTACTAACTTCTAAATCTAAAGTAATATTTGAGTTAGTTCCTTCGACAGCAAAAAACATGCTGACCAAATAATTGTAGGCAGACTTGGCAGAAATCCACGGAGATTTAATAACTACATCATCTGTTGACGTGGTAAAGAACATCAACGTGTTTTTCGTGAACGTATACCCCGCTCTGTCACCGGGAACATACGTTGGATAGGCCCCAAAGTCGTTAATTCTGACAAACCCGCCTGAACCAGAAGTAAACTCCCATCCACCAAAAGTGGTGTCGGAGCCAAACAATGCCTCGGTTGTTGGAATAATATTAAAGTTTTTATGTGACATCACTCAACCTAAGCCTTAAGCCACTGTAATATTCAACGTACCGTAAGCCACCAAAGTACCAAGATTCCGCAACACAATATCGTTGGATACGGCACCTGTTCCGTTAAGAACAGTAAAGGTGTTGGAGTCGTTGCTTCCTCCCGTAAACGCACTGCTTGAATTTTTCACAGCAGTTCCCAGAGATGTTGAAACATTACCGGTTCCGGGGTAAGTGGCCGTTGGATCAACGTTACCACTGTTGCTTGTGTCGTTGAAGCCCTCTCCATTAGCAATAGCCTCAAAGGGTTGATCTGAAGCATCGCCGGTAACTGCATCGGTAGTGAACGTACCCGTGTTCACAAACTCATACAAGACAGGAGGGTTCTCATTAGCGTCCACGTAATAGAAGCCAATTTGCCCCGGAGTGAACTGGGTGTTAACGTCTAAACCAGTAATATCCAAGTTCACAGTAGTCTTAGAACCGCCCGAAGAAGTATAATGCCCCACATTATTACTGCCCACAAGAGTAGACGCATCCATAGTCAACGACTCAACATAGTCAACACCGTCAACACTGTCAATCAAAGCAATAACCTCATTGCGGCGAACAGTGTTAGTAGACCAATTCCACGTGTTAGCGTCGAAATATGACTTCAGCGCAGTGTTAACTGCTGCAAGAACATCTGCCCCAGTAAAACCGTCTTTCTTAACCACCGAAGCAGTCACGTCAATCTCCGCCAATTCCGCAGACATAACATCAACAATCAAACCAGACGGTGCCCTATCTTGCACAGACGTGTACAAATCGGATAAACTACTCGCCGGAACCACTACTTCAGCAGCCGCTGAAGCAGGGTTACTGACCGTGGAAGCAACAGCAACTAAAACAGCCCCATCATGAGTACCGTAATCACTTGCCGTGGTATCACGGTCCCTATAACGACGACGGTTAAATACTTCCACACGGTTAGCATACGTCTTATTGCCCCCAACATAATACTTGATTTGAGACGGCGTAGTGGCCGCAGAAGTATAACTGGCAAGAAGATTTACTCCACGATCAAAGTACTCAGTATCTGTCTCTGCATCCGTACCATTTATTGCTGTCGTAGTGAACACAGCGGATTCAAAGAAGATGGCGCTGGAAAGCAAAGTTAAATTGCTACCAACTGCTGAAATGTTGTTAGCAGAGCCAACAGAAACCGAAGAAACTGTAGCGGTACCAGTCAAAGTACCGCTCAAAGTAAACGTATTATCAAGCGCAAATGTGTAAGACACACCAGTCACAGAGTCAACATACAAAAACTCAGTACCTGCGGGCAACGACCGTTCAAGCGTATCAGAATCGGTAAATGTAATAGAAAGAGTGGCCGTGGACTTGGTGCCGTCCCCACGAGTTAAGCCGAACAACTGCAACAAAACTTCAGTCGTGGCAGCAGGAACCCGGTTGATAGAGTTGGCAAGACTGGCCGACCGAATAGCAAACGCTTCCGACAACACTGTTTCGATTTGCCCTGCCTCGGGTCGCCATGTAGGAATAAGGCCACGAGCAGCCGCCAAAATTTCGTCAAGTAATTCTACAGGGTCTTCATCGTAGATTGTTAAGTCTACATATTTTTTCACATCAGGAGAGTTAGCCATATCAACCTCACTTAAAACCAATCTGTATGTCGGAGACGACTCCAGCAGCCTCCAACAACTTAACCTCTGTTATCTCTAGAGTCTGCCCTGAGTAAAAATTCAAAAATGCGTCAAAAAACTGACCACTATCGAACTCATGAAACGTAGGTTCATTCATACCAAAATCAGGCAGCAATGGACGTTCATTTTTCTCTGTACGCAAAAAACCCTTAATCTGCTGAGCCTTGTACGTGTCTGAATCCTGAAGAACTGTATTGAATCTATCAGTACTCACACTGAGTGGGTACGCTAATACATAGTCTGCCACAACTGCCTCCAAAAAAAAGTCTTCATATACATTCTACCGAAAATATAGGTGTCTTTTCTACTACTCGGAGACAGAAGCCAACCAATCCGAAAAACGTGCATCTTCTACTGGTATCATATGGAACTCAACTAAATCAATGTCCCAAGGGCTACCTGACATCGCCCACGCTATCTCAATATTTTCATCAGCCCGCACTGTGCCATGATTTGTCTCTAGTCCATAATTATGGACAAAATAGTTAACCAAACATGACTCAATCCCTGCATGGTAGCAAGGAGAGTCAGGGGCATTGCCGTGGGGGCAGATATTTGGGATGACAGTGACTTCGCTCTTATCAACGGTTAAGATTAGGCGATGACCGTCAACATTCCACTGTAACTCTTTAATCATCAGAATCTAGGTCGGCGTCCAAAAGATAGTTATTATCTTCGTTCGCACCATCTTTCAAGTTTAAAACTTCTTGAAGGCGGGACACCGTAACTTGGGCTACGGCTAACTGTGCCTCTAGTCGCACACTCTTTTCAAGGGCTTCAACGTATTTACGCCAAACCACATCAGCCAGTAAACCATCATCGTAATCAAACATTATCTAGTCACCTCAAGGTCTAAAATAAAAGCACCCTCAACAACTCGCTCTACATTAGACGAAGCGTCTACTAACTCTAAGTCGTACACGCCGCCTTCTGCCAAAGCAGCCGTCTCGTTTGCGCTCAACAACAGGGTAATTTGCCCAGACGAGTTTAAAGAAATTCGGTTATTCTCAGTCGTAAGTTCGATAAGGGTAGACGCAGAAGCAGTGGTTCTGCGCACGTGCATCCTCGCCGTATACGTACTCAAATCTCGGGCATCACCGTTACTATCTTTAACGGTAAGGGTACGGTTAAACGTCGTACCTTGTTCACAAGTAATATCGTATGCGCCAGCACTCATAAGATGACCTCCTGTACGATATTATACCGTATTACTCGCTCTCAACAGGCGTAGGAACGTCTTCTGCCTGTGCCGCATTAAGGGCAGCACGAAGAACAGCATTCTGTGCGGTCAAGTCAGTAATCTGGCGGAGCAGATCGTTAATAACGTCCTGTGGGTTTACATTAATTTCACTCATAACGGTATAGTACCTTTCTTATACACTGATGTCAACTGCTGTCCACCACGCAGGTTCGGATCGCCCTTTGTCCCACTTAGCGAACGCAGACTTGTCTATTCTATAGAATTCTCGGTAGATGTCAACTGCTTCTTCAAGAGAAGAATGCTTGTACCCCAGCCGTTCATGGAAATCTTCCCCCACGCACAAAGCGATATCAGTCAATGCGCCCGGAGGAACAAAATCCGCAGAATCCATAATTTTATCTAACTGTTTGAAACAAGCATGTTCTTTGTTAAATCGAAACGTGTACTCATCGCACAGTCCAACAGCATGATCGAATAACCACTCAAAGTTAGCAGAAGATTCTCCTGCCCACTGAGTGCTAGGGTGATTAGAATAGCCACCCTTATGCGGTGTACCCTTGGCAGTCAAAGGCACATCCTCGTCCGTGGCACCATGCCGACGAAGAGCAGACACAAGCATCTGCACGCTCTCAACAGTCATCTTTGGTACGTGTTTGTCACACAAAGACTGAGCAGCATCAATAGGGTCAGTCTCAACAACAAAAATATTCATCTTGCTCCTTTCTAGTACCCCCGGTGGGACTTGAACCCACAAGCCCTAACGGGCCAGAGATTTTAAGTCTCCTGCGTATGCCTATTCCGCCACGGGGGCTTGAAACCGTAAGTATACCACACTACTTACGGAGTCGCAAGTCACACTTCTTCAGAAGCCTCTGTAAACGCCCACGCAACGCCAGACGACGGATGCCGAAGCCTAGCGATAGCCTTCGCCTCCAACTGCCGAACCCGCTCTCTGGTAAGACCCATTGTCTCACCAATTTCTTGTAGTGTCATAGCAGATTTCTGCTCACCTAACCCGTGATGCATCAAAAGAACGTTATACTCACGCTCAGGTAAAACAGACAGTGCCTTTAAGATATCGGAAGCAAAACTATTTTCAATCCCCACATCTTCAACCAACGTCTGATTCGGATCAACAAGCATGTCTGCGTGAGAAACTGAGCCTTCTTCACCTAACGGGGTGTCTAAAGAATCTAGGCGAGTGTTCTCCATATAAGACCAAATTTCATCTAGTTTGTCTAAATCCCAGTCTAGATAGTCTGCAAGAAACTCCCGAGAAAACTCTTCAGCAACTAGTTCAAACTCTTCAACGACCGCAGCCAATTTGCGGACATCTGCTTCCACATGCATAGGGAGCCTAATGGCCCTTCCGTAGTTGGCGATAGCCCGCTGACATGCCTGACGGCACCACCAAGTTGCATACGTGGAGAACTTGAACCCACGCTCGGGGTCAAACTTATCAACCGCCCGCATCAGGCCGATTGTCGCCTCCTGAATCAAATCTTCGTATTCCATGCGAGACTGAGAACGGGCATATCTTGCAGCAGTGTCCATCGCAAGGCGTAGATTATGCTCTACAAATGTGTCTTTTGCTCGCTTACCTTCTCGTACCGCAACGTTCAACTTTCTGCGCTCAGCGAAATCTAAAGTGATCCCTTCTAAGTGCGCATTATTTAAGTCTTTTGCTGCTTGAATACCCGCAGAAACTGCACGACCAAGAACTACTTCTTCTTCTCGTGTCAAAATCTTGTGCTTTGAACTTCTTGCGTATCCTGCCATTACTTGCTTCTCCTTTTGTAGTTAGAAGGGTGACGTAACATCGCCTCTTCTCGTTCCCAATCGTACAGCCCTGTTTTATCGGTATATACCTGAATGCGGCGCTTTGGCGCTCGGTTTATAGCCATAACCTCCTCATCAAAAGTCTCACCACGGTTTTTACCGGTGTAAACAGACAAGTCTTGCACGTAATTCCAAACTTTTGTAAGTGGTTTCATAGTTTTGCTCCTAACTAATGCTCAAAAACGGAAGTCCTGCTCACTGAAAAGCAGCCGTTTTAGTTTATCATCCCCGTACTTGCGGCGATCATCGTCAGTTAAATCAATAACTTCATGTTCACCTTCTGTATATAGGGTGCCCCACGAGGTGCCCCCCAAGTCCGGTTCAGCCGAAATATGTACTTCTTTTAGCACGGTCTCCATAGCCACCCCAGCATGTCGGCACAACTCAACGGCCTGATCCGCAGGGAAACTAAATAAGATTTCGTCATGAATTGGTAGCATAGCATAGTCCCACAGACCCTGATCTGCTACATCAATCATTGCTTTACCAAGTATATCACGGGCCGTGGACTGAATACAGTAATTAAGGGCGGCGTAAGGCCGCTCAGCGTCTACAGGCAGTTTTCGGCCCGTATGGGTAATCACATAGTTTCTATGCCCCTTCTTTACTGGGTACGCTAGTTTGTGTGAAAACTCTGTCACCCCCTTATAGGTCGAATCAAACAGGTCGCACACCGTCTGTGCCTCGTCCACAGACAACCCTGATTGCCGTGCCAACGTTTTAGGGCCAGCACCATATACCTTACCAAAGTTCACCGTCTTGGCTACTTTACGAGTCACACCGGTATTGTCAGCCGTAGTTTGATGCAGGTCGCCGCCATCACGGAAAACCTTAAGCATAACAGGGTCCTGAGAAAGTGCGGCTAATACTCTAAGTTCGACGCCCGAAAAGTCGATAGACGACATTCGGCATCCCTCTTCCGCCAAGAACATTCTACGTATAGCGTCACCACCAGAAGGTAACTGCTGTAGCGGAGGGTTGTTGACCGACATGCGGCCCGTCCGGGCCTGAAGGCTATTGATCTTCGGATGTACTCTACCATTTGAGTCCATAGATTCCAGTGAGGCAATAATGTAACTGTCACGCCATTTAGCATTGTTCTTAGCGGCCATAACTGCCTTTGCGAGCATTCCGGCGTTTCCAGCGTTCTCGTCGTCAGCAATTGCGTTCAGAATTGTTTTGTCTACTTTTAGAGCGCCAGAGGCTGTTGTCTCAAGCAGAGTAATACCAAGGTTCTGTAGCCCCTCCGCAACATCTTTTGTGGCGTTGTGATTCTCAACACCAAACGACTGAACAATCCCAATATTGCGTTTCTCTTCTGCCGTCATTCTCTCAACCAACTGTTCAGCGTAGTCAACGTCAATGCGCATACCTCGCCGCTCCATAGCCACAACTAATTTCAAGATTGTGTGCTCATACTTGACAAGATGATCCATAGTTTGACGCTTAATCTCGTCACGAAGTTTAGGGAACAGACGAGCAGTCAAAATGACATCAGTACCAGCGTAATGCACTAAAGTCGGATGTGTCGCTGGAATGTTCTTCCAGCCCTGCTTCACTGACCACTTATTCGCTTTGAATAAATCCTTCAAAGCACTATCAGAGTCAGGAGCAGACTTATCAACATGATGAAATGACAAGTTCTTAAGGCCATGACCAACACCACCCTCAACACGGCTTCGTGGATCAGCAAGGTGAGCCAGAATCTTAGTATCAAAAGTACGTTCTATGATCTTGATAGCATCAACATGCCCGTGACGGTCAAGACCAATAGCATCATAAGCGGCGTTGTGCGCTAGCAAGCGATGCTTAGTCTCATTCATGACTAAATCAATCGACTTTTGGAACCACGGCTCCTTCCAGATAAACACGAACGCTTCGCTAATATCTCCCCATTGAATACTCTTGATCTCCCATTCAGGAGAGTAGGTGTCTAGACCGGTAGCCTCAATGTCATACGCAATAGGGCGGCTTTTCCCGAGTAGCCAGTCACGGAAGTCAGCGAACTGCTCATCTGAGCGTACAAGCGTAACCTTACCTAAGGTACCTTCGGCTTGCGTGCTTTGAGAATGTAGCCAATCATCAAACAGTGTAATAGAATCTTCGTTTACCATAAGTTAGCGTTAAGTATATCATGCGGAGCGGATTCACGCAACCCCGCAGGAGATATTTCTACGAATTCTGACATTGAGTATAGTTCTGCCAGCGAAGTTGCCCCAACATAACTACATGCAGACCGAATGCCTCGGTTGATGGAGTCAACTACGTCTGCAACCGGACCTTTGTAAGCCACGATACCGGAAACGCCTTCAGGGAACGATGAGCCTGCTTCGGTAGAAGCCATCCCACGATGCTCTTTCATAACGCTACCGTCTTCTAAAGTAATCTTCTTTCCGGGGGCCTCATCGGTTCCGGCAAACATCCCGCCAATCATTACGGCGTCAGCACCTGCCGCAAGAGCCTTAGCGGCGTCTCCCGGCGTCTTAATTCCTCCATCAGCAATAGTATCAATACCTAGCGCATCTGCTACTGAAGAGCATTCTGCAATAGCGGTCAATTGAGGAACACCAACCCCCGCAACGACTCGTGTCGAACACACGCTACCCGGACCAATTCCAATTTTTACTACATCTGCCCCAATCTTAGCAAAATCTTCAACAGCAGAAGGGGTAGCAACATTCCCACCAATAAACGTAGCCTCATGGTCAATCTCCGACATGACATATTTCAACGCTTTCAGTGCGTGCTTACTATGACCGTGGGCAATGTCTAACACTAGAATCTGGGTTCGCCAACTATTAGCCTGCTGAACAACAACATCTAGATTGTCGTTAACTCCAAACGCTACTGCTGAACGAATTGTTCGACCAGCAACAGAACCAAACCGTGTAGCAACAAGAGGATCACCGCTAGCAACTAAAGGCATGTTTCTGTGCATTACGCCGAAACTACCTAAGCGGTCCATCTCGCTCGCCATATGTGGCCCACAAACAGTGTCCATATTGGCCGCAATCAAAGGCATCTTCAAATTATGCTTACCTAGTTGTACTGACAAATCAACATCGGTACGGCTACGCACTTCCGAATACTTCGGGACGATCAACACGTCATCGAAAGTATAAGCCTTACGTCTAATCTTCATCGTAGATGTCAACCTTCGTATCTGTCAACTTGTATTCTTCAACAATGTACCTACGAACGTCACGATACTCGGACTTGGTATCATACGAAAACGAACGAAGGCTTCCGTCCGCATTAGTCAAAATAGACAACGCCGTGTCGTAAAACGCATACCACGTTTCAGAGGCATGATGAACCATCAACCTATCAGGGGTCTGGTCGTAGAGATATTCTGATGTACGCATAGTAAAAGTAAATCAGGGAACAATCTCAGGCTTGATATGGTCAGCGTTCGCCAGCCGCTGTCTAGAGTACGCCCCACAGTCGTTGCACTGGTACTGCTGATAAACAGATACCTGTGTTCGCCGGGTGCCTCGCTTGTGCAGATTATGTGAACCACACGTCGGGCAACCGTCTGTCCCGTCAAAAACGTTAAGATTGGGATGATTGGTCATCCACGGACGCAACTTCATGTACACCTTTCGGAGTAGATCAACGTCTTGCTTAGCATACTTTGTCATACGCTTCCAATGTTTCATGTCACCACGCATACAACCAGCCCAAGTCTCAAAGCCGCCCGTGGACACCTTTCGACCAAGCCCTAGGTGTGCTCCCAAGTGGTCCAACTTGTTACTGTTGAACATGAAATACCGACGAGCCACCTTAAGTGTATCGACCTGCTTCACAGGAGAAGCCGGTCCTAGACCGTGTGCAACGAATCGGGCGTTCGCCTTTCGCATATCAAACTTGTCGCCGTTATGGGCGATAACTACATCTGCCTCGTCAATCAAGTCCCATAACTTCTTAACTACATGATAGTCGTTCTCTGGGTCCTTTTTATAGGCAGCAGGAAAGTCAACCAGAGAGGTGACATGCGTCTTGTTCTCATTCTCCCAGCGGTAGGAAACACAAAGCATATACCATTCTCGCTCGTGTTCAATAACGTTCTGCTCGTAGTGGCCCCAAACCATACTGAGGTTCGGTGCGGTCTCTATGTCGTAGTACAGTATTTTAGCCATTTGTGTAAGTGTAACACATTTCGTCAGATGACGCAAGCCTTTAGTCGTTGAATATCATCCAACTGCCAAAAACCTTCGGCGGTGACAAAATATGTCCTCCTGTTCTCTCGTCTCTTGTCTAATACACCTTCTTTAACGAGCCTATCTAGCGCCCGCCACACATGCTGATAACGCATGTTTAACATTTCTGCAACTTCTCTTTGTGTCTTTTCGGGGTGCTCTAAAACCGCAAGCAGCACCCGAGCATTAGCGGTCAGAATCCTCATCAAATGTCATGCTCTCTAAAACCGACAACGACACATCCAACTCCGCCAACCGTGCTTCCATCGCCGTCGTGTTTTGAATGACCTTACTCATCTTAGCATACGTCTCAGACAATAGGCTAGTTAGATAAATAATCTTCTCATCCGCCGTCGATAATGAAGCCAACTTGTCCATTACTGCGTTCTCTCGCACGTTGTACCGATCAATCTGCTCGTTTAGTAACGAACGATACGAGGAAAGCGTTGTAGTAAACGAAGAGTCAACAGACGACATCTTCAACAAGAACGGCTCAAAGTCGGGACCGATAGTCAGAGTACTTTCGTCTTCAATCTGAACTATGCCCTGCTTAACAAGGTCTTTAGAGGCTTCCCAGACCCATCGTTCTGTCGTGCGGAAAGCACCGTCTTTAGCGATTAGCAAGTCTAAAACACGCTTTACACCGTCGTTAGGATTACGAAACTTGCCCGCCTCGGATGCTTGCTGAACTACCTTTTTCTCCATGTTGGTATCTTACTTCATCCCAAGGAATAGGTCAAGCCGACCGCTTGCCCCCGTAATAAGGTTCACCATGACCTGAATCAATAATGTCATCGTTCAGACAATTTCGCATCGACTGGTCAGAATAAACATATCCCAAGATTCGTCCGTACTTACCACTACCATCTTTTATTGTCTTAATGAATACAGAATCAGTAGCGGCCAGCCAGTCGTAAACATAGTCCTTAGCCGCAATACCTAACTCTTTTTCCTCAAGGTC
>WLWH01001510.1_pt1 | contig 15033 bp, 25 predicted proteins | sample 6712741 | NCBI WGS metagenome assembly WLWH01 (sample SAMN12718694, study PRJNA515312) | sponge metagenome | isolation source: marine sponge | host: Mycale hentscheli | place: New Zealand: South Island, Marlborough, Capsize Point | collected 2003-05-01 | reverse complement strand
AGACCTCAAAAAGATTATTTTTATTTTCAAGGAAAACAAATTGCCGAACCGCTCATGTTTAACAATTGGTCTTCTGAAGCCTCTAGGATGATTAAAGAAATAGGGTTTCATCCACTTAAGGTTTATCCGCGATTTAAAGAAAATGGTGGTGCTAAAAAGAAACCAGACTATAAAAAACCAACAGTTTTGGATTGGGTAGACAAGTATAGTAAAATAAAGGACTTTATAGAAGAATATTTCTCTGAAGATATAAATTTTTACAATCAGTATATTAAAAAAATATGAGTAACTGGCATGATGAATTCGGCGACGGCGAAGATGGTGGTAATTTTGGCGGGACATTACCCGAATTTGTTGTCTGGGGTGAGCGAGACTCAGGTAACAGTGATGGCTGGTTTGTAGACTTTAATTTTTGGGATGATGGCTTTGATGCAGGTCAATTTGATCTTGGCGAAGGTGGTTGGGATTTTGGCGAAAGCGATAGCGGTACTAATTATCGCGATAATAACAGTTCAATTTATAGCCCAATGCGGCATGAGGGTGCTTATGTAGGCAACATGCAGGTTAAAATTGGTGTAGTTAAAGTTTTGTTAGTTAAAGTTTGTGTTCCTGTAAGTGTGACATCACCAAAACTTAAAGTTGCTATATCTGGATTAGTGCCATCATTAGCTGTTGCAAAAACTAATTGATCGCCTTTATCTGTAGTTGCAAAAGTAAAACTATCTCCTGAACCAGTTACATATTTAAACTGAACAGTATAAGCACCTGATGTTGAATTTCTTAAAATATAAAAAGTTTGAACATCTAAAGGTATTGTTACAATTTGATTTCCTGTAATTGTACCTGTGAATTCTATCATCCTGTGTGCAAGTTCTGCACCAGTTGATCCATCAGAAACTGATAATGCAGTAGTTTGTGCACCACCAGCAATTGATTTTTGAATAAAACCCCCAGAAATTTGTTCTATGATATTTAAGTTGGTGTTTGTTTTAGTTCCCCATGTACCAGCATTTTCACCGGTTGCCATTAGTTCTACACCAAGAGGTGTGTATGTTGATGCCATAATTTATCTCCTATGCAGCGTCAGTATAATTTGTATTTGAGCCTGTTGCAACACTTGTATACGACGTATTTGAACCAGTGTCAACATCAGAAAAAGCTTGAATTCCAAAACGAGTAGATGTTCCAAATTCAGCAACAGATATTGTAGCTAATTGTCCTGTTAGTCCCATTACATCTGCAGGTAAAAGACTACCTGTCGATGTAGTAGAAGATACTCCAGTTAGTGGAACACCTATTTCAATAACATTTGAACCTACAGAAGAGGTTACCTCTATCCCTGTTAGTTCAGCTATCTCTGTATTAGTAGCCTCTACTGTTCCAACAGCAGAAGTTATTTCGACTCCTGTTAAACCTACAGACATTTGAGTTGGAGCTATAGCACCAACAGAAAATGTAGAACTTACTCCAGTTAGTGGAACACCTATTACAGAAACAAGTGAACCTGTAGTAGAGGTTGCTTCTACTCCTGTTAATCCCATTACATCTGCAGGTGCAATAGATCCTACTGAAGAAGTTGCTTCTACCCCTGTTAATCCGATTACATCTGCAGGTGCAATAGTTCCTACAGAAGCAGTCATGCTTGTTAAACCTGAAAGTTGAACTAGTTTATTAAATGAATCTCCATAAGGTTCTTCACCCCAACCATTTCTACCCCAACCAACTAACGTACCTGCGTTATCAAAATCTCCAACGTTTGATTGAGCTTGAATTCCTGTAACTCCTACAACATCTGCAGGAGAAAGTTCTCCTACAGAAGATGTTGTGCTTAACCCTGTTAAACCCACTGTCATATCTGTAGGAGATATTGAACCTACTGAAGATGTAGCACTTACTCCTGTTACATTTTGAAAAACTGTGAGAGTTACGTTTACAGAACCTACTGAAGATGTAGAACTTATTCCTGTTAATCCCATTACATCTGCAGGTGATATACTTCCCACTGACGATGTAGCACTTACTCCTGTTAGTCCTACTGCATCTGCAGGTGATATACTTCCTACTGAAGAAGTTGCTGAAACACCGGTAGGATCTACGGCATACTCTACACCCCAACCAGAATTACCCCATTCTTGTCTGCCCCAACCTGCAACATTAGCTGACACTACAGACCCTATTGAAGAAGCCGCTTGCACCCCTGTTAAAGATACTTCTTTTAATGTATTAATAGTTAAAGATCCTACTGAAGATGTTACTGAAACACCTGTTAGAGATGGTGTTACAGTTTGCGCGGCTGTTACACTACCAACACTAGAAGTCGTAGATTGACCACTTAAAGAAACTTCAAATGGACCTTGTCTACCCCAATAGTTGACATTCCATCCTAACATTCCATAGCTATCAGGATCTACTGTATTTGCTTGTCCACCCATTCCAGAGTGGTACTGACAATAATAATATAAAGTTGGTGCAGATGCGGCTACTTCAATTTGTACGTATGCCCCTGCTTGTCCGGTCGTTCCGTTTGTCGTAACACCAGTTGTGTACTCACTACCGCCGCCATGAGTTCCATCAGATGTTGTTGAAAATTTAAAAGGATGGCTTCCAAGAGAACTGTCGGAAACATCAAACCTATATGTAAAACCTTCTGCTAAATTTATTGTGGGTTGTTGTACACCATCAATAAAATATTTATTACCTGATCCGGTACTTACTACCGTTACTGTAAATGTTCTAGTAACGGACATCCGTCGTTACTCCTTACGCTATACGAAGAATTGCGTTAGATGCGTCTGCTGCTGGGAATTGAATTGTAAAAGTTCCACTTGATACAGTTTTGTCTCCACCAAATGCAATTGCACAAACTGCTCTATCAGCGTTTGTATCGTTATATATTAAACAACCATTAGCTGTAAATGAAGCAGAAGTAAAACTAACATCTGCAAAGTCACAACACGCTGTGTCTGTAGATAAAGCAGGAGTTACGCTTGTAAGTGCGGCACCACCTGCAGAATAAGCAGATCCCGATGTGTTAGAAATTTCGTTTGACGAACTGTAAGCTGTAGTTGATTTATTTAAAGTAGCAGAGCTTGTGTATAAAGCTATTTTAAATGAGTTTCCAGATGATGCTGTAAAATTGTGTAAAGCTTGTAAGACCTCTGCTTTAAAACTATTACATACTGCCGATGTTATTGCCATAATTTTTTCTCCTTGTTACGGAGACGGGGACTTAACTTGTATTCTAACTGTTCCGTCAGTATAATCGTCTCGTCTTCGTCTTCCAAGTTGCATACCTGCAAACTGTTGTAATGCATTTTTATACCTATTTTCATAATATGTCAACATATCCATTGGACCTTTTAAATATCCAAATGCTTCTACCAAACATGCATATAACAGCCCTTGAGGAAAGTATGTACTTAAGTAAGTATTGTTATTAAAACCAGTTCCGGATCCAAGGCCATTTGGCATTTTGTTATAATAAATTCTAAATTTGTAAGCTGCGTCAGGTGTAGGAGCGATATACATACCTCCGGATGATGTGTCTGTTGTGTTATCTGCACCACCAAACATTGCATAATATTTAGGAAATCCTGTAACATCCTGTGCTGTTAGATCTCCTTCTGGTCCTGTTAATCTGTCTGTATATTCTGATAAATATGTTTGATCTTTTTTCTCTAACCAAGTTCCATTACCTGTAGTTGCTGAAGTAGAGTTAAATACTTCTACACCTCTAATAAATAAAGCACCTGCAGGAGAATTAATTGTATTATCATCAGCTGCTAGTGTACCTTCTTGAACAAACCTTTGAGAGTCCATAGGAAGCTCTTGATAAATTCTAAATTCAGCAGACATAATAAAACCATCTAAAATAGTTGTAGTAAAAACAGTATCGTCTACTTCAGCGTAATCTAAAATCGCTTGTTTTAATGTGCTATAATCGTATTTTTTAACTCCTGACATAATTAAGCTCTATCATTTACGGGTCCAATTGTACATTGAAAACCGCCTCCTGTTTCTGTGCTGCTAGCAGCATTAACTAATGTAACATTTATACCATCAAATTGTGTAGTTGTAGATGGTTGACCTGTACTTGGAATTGATGTTTCATTTAAAGAAACTACTTTATAACATCCAAAAACTTTAGCACCTGTTGCATGAGAACCAGCAACTGTTTTTTGTGGAGACACGCCTCTATATGGAGCGCTTGTTCCTCTAGTACAACCTGTTAATTGATGAGTTGATCTTCCTGTATATTCTATTACTTCATTTTGATAATCACCTACTAATAAAGGATTACTTGTATCATCAGAAGTTAAAACTTTTTCTATTACTATAAATCCTGATGTTGGAAACTGTGATCCATCAGTTAAATTAATTGTAGTAGCAGTGTCTGTTATTGCTCCATTTAATGTTGTAGACATTTGTAGTGTTGATACTGCAACGCCACCTACCGAAGATTTAACATTTCTAAATCTTGCAAAATCATTTACCTGTAAATCACCATTTGGAAAATTAATTTTTAATGTAGTATTAGATGCAGTTACAAAAGGATTTTGTGGTAAAAAATCTTCTGTTGGAAATTCTGTTCTTGCAGGTCTGGCTTTTTCTAGACCTTGAGGATCTGCACTAACGGGTGTGGGATCAAGTTGTGGTTGTTTAGGTTCAAATTCTGAAAAATGAACAAATGCACCATTCCATTCTGTAACCATTTCATCGTATGGAAATGCCATACCGGATCTGTCTGAGATAGCTAATGCGTATTTTCCTGATGAGAATGAAGCCATTATACTCCTGGGTAATAGGTTTTAGGAGCAATAAATGTGCTAGAAGAAGAGCCGTCTTCTGCTAGTGCTCTTTTTAATTCATCTTCGTAATAAAGTTTTAATTCTTGAGTTCTTTGCGGTGCATATTTTTGAGATAAATAAAATGCTAAACCTGCAGTCATACAAGGTACAAATCTATAAGGTACATCAGCTGCATTTGTATATGCATCTCCAACATCTTGTATTCTTTTTTGATAATAAAAATTAATGTGATGACCAGCTACTGAAGCTCCTGGTGTTAAAAATAAAGTCATCGTAACTCTATCAATAAATCTTTCTACAAAATATTGAGTTGGTGTTCCTGTATCTGTTTTATTAGCGAGAGCTTGATACTGTGATCTACTTCGCTTTGTTAAGGGTGCATCAACATTAGAAGCATTTCTATAACTAGCTTCTAAAATATCATCCATACCACTTACAAATTGATTTACCGCATCTCCACTTGTGTGAGTAGCAGCCGTTGTTCCGTTTGCTCCTCTAACAACTCCTGTTAATTCTGTAGATGAAAAACCTGTATAAGTTATTTGTTCTGTGCCTACTAACAGTAAACCGTTTGTAGGAAGATTAGCAATTGATGTTAATGTTATACCAGTTGTTGCTGATGTAGAAGCTATGTTAGCCGATAACGTAGTACTTATTCTGCTTGTTTGTGTACCATCAGCAGTCGTTCTAAAAAATGTATATGTGTTTACTCCGTTTACTAATGGAACATTTTGATTAGCTACTTCCCAATAGTGTAACTCTCTATTGCCCCATTCTGAGAACAATATGTTAAGTGATCTTTTTGCAGTTTTAAGTTGGTAACCTGATACACCTTGTAAACCAATACGCTCGTATGCATCCTCTATGATCTCATCAATCGCAAAGGTTTTATCAAAAGTATAAGCTCCAGAAGTAGTATTCGCCATGGGCTACCTCGATTATGAAAATGTACCAATAATAGTACAGAAGTCACAATTTGTTAAATCAACGTACAGACCTGATTCACATTTAATTCCTAAACCAGGCACATCAAAAGATTGTCCATGGTTGGCAGCATTTGAAAACTTAACGTGAAATACTAATTTAGAAGCTGTTTTAGAACCATCACCTTCATTATAAATTTTTATTTCAGCGTCAGCATCAGTAGCTTGACCATAAACACCCATAATTCTGCCTGCAGAAATGTTAGTTGCAGTTGTATTAACATACTTCTGCGCTAAACCATCTGCTGTTAAAGGTATACATTGTTTAACATCTGAAAAACTTGACATATTTTTTTCTCCTTAAAATTTTCGTGTGGGCCGAAGCCCACACTAAATTAATTATTACGCTGTGTCAGAAGTGGAATCAATTCCAAAAATCTTTAACACAATTGTTGTGACAGCCGGCGCTCCGCCTGCTCCATGTCCCGGGTCTCCAGATAAAACAAGTTCAACTTCGTCTCCAGCTAAACCTGCTATTCCTGGTGAAAATCCAGACATACCTAATGCACCATTACAACCTAAGAAACCTTTCCAACCAGTTGTGTTAGTAGCTAAAGAAGCTCCGTCAACATAACCGTCTGTGTCAGCATCTGTTCCAATGTCAACTAAGTTAACAGCGTTTGCAGAAGCTACAGTTACTACAACACCAATTCCTAATGGAATGAAGTTTGTAGGTATCTGGACAGCTGTTTCTTTTCCAGTAGTGTCACCATTTGCAACTGTAATAGTTGCAGTGAACTCTTTGATGCTCATTGTAGATGTAACAGCACCAGTGCTCGTACTTTTATCAATTACTTCAAAACCGTTTTCCGATCTTACCGGTCCTGAAAATGTTGTGTTTGCCATTTTATATTCCTCCTAGAATACATAAATGTAGTCCCTAGGGATGTCGACTATACGCGTCTACATTTACTTATTATTATTATGTATAGTGAGCAACTTATACCCTTATTTTGAGTAGAGTGCAAGAGAGCCTACGATGTGAAATGAGTTTTCAGCGATGTAGCTTTTTATTAAGTAGCTACTGAAACTTGTGGAGCCGAATCAGCAATTGCATTTTCTTTAGTAGCAATCCTAGCCTCTTCTAGCTTAATTTCATTGATAACTTCTCTTATCTTGCTATCAATTCTGACCATATCAAGAGTATATTTACCATGTAAATTATGCTCCTGTTGCCAGCTCAACTCCAAGGACGTTTTTTGTTTGTAAAGGTTTGTTATCATTTACAATCTCCTCGTATGTTAACCATGTTTTAGTCAAACTATAAAAGTTTGATTTGTCCCAAACTATATCATTTTTTCCCAGTTTGTCAACTATAGCATCTTCCAATGGCTTGCCTTCACCAGTGGCTTTGACATCAAACTCTGTCCAGTATCCATATGCTCTAATTTTGATTTTGTAAGGTTTTTCCATAGTTTTTATAAGTTGCAAAAAAAATGGGGCCGAATTGTGTCCGGCCCCATTAAATCTTTTATTTACTGATTAAGCACCTGGTGATGCAAAAATACCTCTAGGGTCTGATACGCCAAATACGTATCTTTCTCTAGCTTTGTATCTTACATTTCCAGTATCAAAGTCCCCTTCCATCTTAGTTGTAAGAGGTGCTCTGTTGAAATGCTTCATTCCGTTAGGAACATCTGTAGTGATAAAGAACGCATCAGTGTCAGTTAGGTAGTTGTTCACTCTATAACCTTGAGGAATCATACCCATTGATCTGATTGCATTGATATCATTATCAGCAGTGCTAACTCTACCTTGAGATTTCATCAATCTCTCGGCTACGAATTGCAGAGCAGAAGGAATAATCATTTTTACTCCTTTAGCTGCAATTTTTAAACCTCTCTCATCAGTCAAAGCAGCGATGTCGATCAAAGCTTGTTCTAATGAAGTTTCGTTTAAGTCAGCGGCTGTTGCTAACGTGTTACTGAAAGTTCCAGCAATTGTAGGGTGAGCTGTGTTGAATAAAGTCACGCCGTCGCCTGAAGTGAATGTTCCACCAGGTTGTCCATTGTTTAATGGTGACGCTCCTTTAACTTGTTTCGTGCTCGCCATAGATCTTGCTAGTGCTTTTGTGTATCTAGAAGCAAGTCTGTCATACAGGTTATCTTCAATAGCTTCCTCAGTGATTGCAAAAGCGAGAGCGATTGTCTCGTTAGTGTATCTTGCTGTGAAAGTTTCTTGCGCATTGTCAAAAGCTACTCCAGATCCTTCTGGTTTTACTCTTGCTTGTGCGAAACCTGACAACATAACTTCTTCTTCAAAAGCTCTGTCAGATGACTCAGTAGTATAAATTTCAGCTGCCTGATTTTCATACTGTTTATATTCTAGTCCAAATAGTGCATTTAGACCAGGTTCTAGTTCTTTAACTAGTTGATTACGTGATATTGCCATTGTCTATATACTCCTATTATATACTAGCTGTCGCTTTTAAGAAATGTTCGTTGATCATAACTCTCCAAACAACGTTGGCAGAGCCAACTTCGTTGTTATCAGGGTCTCTTGATACGCCTAACACTCTTAATTGCGCCGATCCAGTACCACCACCAGTTAATGTCGAATCATCTAACGTCGTTTTTGAAAGTCCGTTAGTTGTCGCATCACCAGCTACTACTGCTATGTCTGCATTATTGAACACGTCTGTTACCGCTGAGGCACCAGTGTTGTTCGATCTAATTTCAAACATTTGGTAAGGATCATCGTTTATGAATGCAACAATGTCAGTAGCTGCATTACCAGCTGCTAAATTGTTTGCAAACGTTGGTTTACTTGTCGTTGCATCAGTGAAGAAGACTCCATTCAGACTTCCGATCAATGTATCCGCTGCTGCTGCTGTTCCTACCGTTCCTGTTGCTTGGGCTTCCATAGCATCATTCTGGAATGCAGCTGCAGTACTATTACATGAGTACTCGGCTAATCCGTTGTTATCGTCATTCTGACCAACTTTTCTAATAGGTCTCAATCCGAAACCTACAGCACTTGAGTTTGCCATATTTTTTCTCCTTGTGTAAAACTACTATCCGCAGTTTTACGGTTAACGTTAATTCGTTGGTTCGGATTGTTAAATTCTTTTAACTATCGTTTGCCACCGAAGGTACGAGACTGCTTATCGATATCGATAGGCATTCTATTATCCTGTTCCTTCAATAGATCGTTATCTAATGCATCAACTTGATCTTGAGCTTGTTTCTCAAAATAAGCTTGTCTCTGACGCGCGATCTCTTCAGGTACCCTTGTCAGCACAAGGCCTCCGTGACCTATTACTCCAGCGTATTTGCCATCCGAGATAGCTGGGAAATCTTCATTGGGATATTCATCCGATCTTACTAATTCATACCCAGACCTTAAGCGTCCTTGTATGTTTTTTGTGTCGGCGACTCCCAAAGTTTCAATCCTGACCCATCTGTGTCGGTATCCGTTTGGCGCGTTGGGCGTATCTAAGTACGATGGTGGAGTCCAAGGTTTTGAAACAGTTTTCGGTTTTACCGTTGCTGCCTGTGATTTAACTTTTGTTGAATCACTTTGACTTTGGCTCGCACGAGTTGGTTTTTTATTTGTCATATGCTTATACCTCCTTCGTGATTAATTGTTTTGCATACTCTTCTAATGGCACACCTAGTTTTTTCGCTATTGCGACCTGTGATGATGTGAGCCTCACAGATTTGCGACCGGCCTTTGAACTACGCGTTGCAGAGGCAACGTTTTGTGTAGGTTTGCTAGTCTGTTCTGCCTTAGTATTACCAAATTTATGCGGAAATTCCAACCTAATTCTTTTGTCTATTTCTTCATAATATTCATTAGATTTAGGATCTATTCCTTCTTCTTCAGTAATTTTTCTATGTAAATCAAACGCAGTGTAAGTCATTGCGTTATCTTTACCAAACCACTCGTTCTTTTCTGCCCATGCTTCGGCTTTAGGATCAGGTGGTGGGGTTTGTTGAACTGGTTGTGTTGGAAGAGTTGGTCTAGCTTGTGCTTCCTTTTCTTCCATAGCTTGCTTACTTTTAATTTCTGCAAGTTTACCTTGTTCATAACCTAATTGAGAAATAGAAGTTAAAGCTTCAACTTCAGCTTTTGCATCACCTTGTTCTCTTGCAATAGCCAATTTAGATTGTGCTGCTGCAATAGAAGAAGCAATTCTTCCTTCCATTTCTGATGTATAATTTTTATCTAAGCTTGTAGCAGTTTTTCCTAATTCGTCTTTTTCTGCTTTTACTCTTCTAGCGTACTGAATGGCTTCTTCTCTTTGCCTTTCAGCTTCACGCATTTTTTTAGTAAGTTTGGCGATCCTTTTCTTAACTCCTTCGCTATACTCTTCAACTGCTTTAGAGTTATCTGGTTGCTTATCACTCCCTGACTCCACAGTTTCTTTCTCAGCTTCGCCGCCTTCCTTAAGTTCCTGCTTCTGTTCATCTCGAACATCCACTGGCTCGTCAGATTTCTTAGGTGTATCATCGGACTTATTATCGTCTTCGATAGTTTGAATAATTGGTTCATTGTTCTCCTTCTCTATTTCTTTTTTTTCTTCTGGAAAGATAACTTCAGCACCAGGGCCTTTGTCATCTATATCTATTGTTTTTTCTTCGCCGTCTATTTTGCTTGGCATAGTTTCCTCCTATGGTTATTAAAATTCGTGGAATATATCTTCAGGGTTTTCCACGGTCGCTAAGATTTCATCATCGTTTAGAAGTCTTATCTCACCCCCATCTATCTTGATTCGTGATCCGGCATATCTTGCAAAGATAATCCAATCACCTTTCTTGCACCAAGGACCTTCTGGGTATCTCTCTTTGTCGTAACAATGAGGACCCATGTCCAATACTAAACCACACGTAGATGCCACTTGTGATCGTTCGATGGTGTCTTCTGCTAAAATAATACCACCTTTAGTTTTTTCCTTTTGTTTAAAAGGTAAAACCAAAAGTCTCCAACCCGTAGGTTTAGGTAATTTAGCTGAATCTTTTGTTAAATCTTTTTCTTTTTTAACGCCTACCAGTTCTTTATTCGGTAGTTCTATTTTTGGCTTTGTTGCCGATGTCGATAACTGTTCCTTCATTGTCTTTTCGCTCCTTTTTTTCTAGCAGGCTGGATATTTCCTGACTTAAATATTGATACGTTCGTATCTGTCCTAACATATATTGATATTTTTCCATATTGTCAACCCCGCCAGAAGCCATGGCTGACACTATATCGTCATGTCTCATCTTAATTATTTTCTTTATTCTGTCTATGTATGTAAAGTCTTCCATTATTCCTCTCTTGGTATGTAAAATGATTCTAAAGCATCTAGTTTTTCTTCTGCTTGTGCAATCTTATCCATTAACTTATCTAGCTCTTCCAAATGTTGTGGATGCTCTCCAATTCCAACAGGACTCTCTAAATATATTTTAATAGTAGCATGAGCAGCAGATATGTCTGCTTCGTATCTATCTCTTAATGCATCTAATAACGCTTTTCTCATTTAACATTTCCATCTTCTTCGTGCCTGACGGATACGAGAATTAGGGTCATTCCTTGTCTTAGCAGAAGAATTTCTTAATTGTCCTGCACTTCTAGCGCAATATGACTTTCTTCTGTTAGCAGCTTTTGACCCTTTCTTCACTTTACCAGTCACGGCTGTTTTTAATTTAGATCCAGGGTTAGCTGCTCTATAAGCTCTAACTCCTTTTGCTGTCATACCTGCACCAGATTTAGTGGGCCTGTAATTAGCACCTGGACCTTTCGTCGTCTTTCTAATTGCCATTACTTTTTCTTTTTTGGCTTCTTAGCTGTCTTGGCTGCTCTTTTAAAGTTAGCTGCAGTTGGTGCACCTTTGCTTCCAGGTTTTCTCATCTTCTCACCTGATCCTGCTGCAATTCTTTTTTTCTTTGCGTGTATGTTCGCATATAATCCACGTTTTGCCATTATGCTCTTCCTCCTCTCTTGTACCCCATTTTTTTAGCTATGTGAGGGGCCTTCTTTTTTAAGGCTCTTATGCCTTTGCCTTTTTTACCTTTTGGTAATGGTTTTTTCATTTTTGCTCCTTAGTTTTACAACCGCATCTTTTTCCAAAGATGATGTTTATTATTTTAGTAAATAATTTTTTCACTACTTATTAATTTTACCAGATTTTTTTGCTTTAGAACCAAACTTACCGTAAGACTCGTCTCTGCTAGCTTTTAACTGTGCAGGCGTTCTTTTCTTTTTAATTCTCATAGCAATAGATTCATCTTTTCTATCTTTGTAGCCTTGTTTCTTTTTAACACGACCACCTTTTTTCATGCCTTCACTTCCGTATGGAAATCTAACATTTGATCTTTGACCGTTTTGTCTCATTTTTTATCTCCTTATTTTTTTCCGTTACGGAAAATTTGTGTACCCTTTATACCAAAAATACTAGCAACTACAAGCACCCATAAATTAGTGAACCATTTCGGAAGCTCATGAAAGTATTCGAAGAATAGCTTTACCTTCTCCATAGCAGTCGGATCGTCCGACATAACTGCCCACATTAAAACTACGATAGGGGCCGAAATTATAACGAGGACAAATTCATCTTTATAATCGTTTTGTCTCGCTTCAAGAAGTTTGCCTTGGTAAGATTCTTCACCACGGGCCATTTTTTCTGCATGCATTAATTGTGCATCAGACATAGCCATTTTTGTTTTCTGTCTATTACTGTAAATTTTGCTGCCAGCTTGTAACGCTATCTTTGCTAAACTGAACCAGGCCATATTAGAACCAAGTAGCTGTCTTCTTCTTGTTCTTTAACATTGCACGTCTACCTTGAACTTCAACAGTTGTACCTGCATTGATTTCATTGTGGACTTTAGCTTGGTTAGTTAAAATTTCTGATCTTGGATCAGTTACAACTTTACCTGTAGAGTCACCGATATCAACACCACCTGTTGGGAATCCGTCTTTGTTAACGCCTTTGTCTTTTGTTATTTTAACCATAATTATTTTTTCCCCTTCATTGCTCGGCCAAAACCTCTTTTAGCTACTCCAACACCAACTCTGCCACCTTTTTTCATATAAGCAACACCAGCGTTACCTTGTTCATTGAATGAACCCATTCTATCCATTCCTTTATTAAAGTTTGCCATATTTTCAGCAATGGTAGCGTCACCTGTTGTATTACCACCAAAATATTTTGGTACTAAGGGTTTTTGTTTTTTTTTACCCATAGCTTTTGCAGCTATGATTGCAGCTCCAATAGGTAGCGCTGCTTTAGCAGCTTTCTTTAAACCTTTTTTTAATTTTTTTAACATAGTGTCTCCTTTGTATACTATCTTTTAGGTCCTTTCAAGATCCTTACGTCTCTTTGTTTAAACCTATCATTTTCTATCTTCGCGTCAATACCCATTTGGGTCTTTTCTAGCGAAGTATCAGCTCTTAACTCAGCTAATTCCTCGTTTTGAGCTAATTTATCTTCATGTTGGCCTTGATTCATCATAGACTTCATTCTGTCTAGATTAATCCTTTCTTGACCTTCATTTTCTTTCCTTCTATCATCCATAGCCTTAAGATCAAGTTCTCTTGCTTTTAATTTAGCAATTGGGTCGTTTCCTAGTTGACCCATAATCTTATTTTCTTCTTCCATAAATTCTTGTGTCATTTCTGCAATCAATTTTGCTTTTCTAGACTCCATAGACAACTGCATACCTAATAACTGTTGTTGCATTTGCATAAATTGTGGAGATTGCATCATTTGTGGTCCTTGCGCCATCATTTGTTGCATAACTTGTTGCACTTGTTGTGTTTGTGCAATTTCTTCTCTAAATTCTACTTCAATTTGCTCTTGTGCCATCAAACTTATGTGTTCAAAAATATTTTTTTCTAATGCACCTAAAATCATTGGATTATTTCGTGCAATATTCGTTGACATAAAGTTTAAATGCGAAGTTATGTGTGCTTGATGGTCTTGACCTTTAAAAGCTTGGAAAGGTTTGCCTGTCATAGCTAAAATATTCTCTTGTGCAGGGTCTATTGGCTGTGGTTGTTGCGGCGGAGGCAAGATTTTATCAATATCTCTTACTCCAATCGCTGTATACATAGCTCTGTACGCTTCATAGAGGTTATGAATTTGTGGATTTGACTGTGCAAGTTGTAATTCTGTTTGCGCCATCGTAATTCTTTGCGCTTGTGAAAAAATATTTGGATCAGCAACTGGTAAAATGTCAACTTTGTCATCAAAGTCTGCAACTTTTATGTTTCTTTGACCTCCAACTACATCATACGGGTACTCAGGTGGTAAATAAGTTTTAAAAATTCCAGCTAATAACTGAAATTCTTGTTTCATCGCCACATACAATCTTTTATGTATGGCTGACATGACCCTGGAGCCTCGCTCTAAGAGGGCAATAGTCGTTCCAACAGCTGCCTGCTGGTTGCCGTCACCGACTTGCATGTCAGCTATGGCGGCAAATCGTTGTCCTGCCTGTACTACTATTCCCATTAAAGATAATAACGTTTGTGAAGGCTCTTTAAAAGGAAGAGGCATGAACGCGTCTCTGATGTTTCCACCAGGTGCATCGACATCTCTGAATTCGCCAGGTTGTATAGACTGTGCTTCGTCTCTTACCCTGATACCACGCTGTTTAAATCCTGCAGGTAAGTTGCTTAAAGTACCTGCATCTAATAATTGTCTTAGAGCCGTTGTGGCAGTTCTTGATAAACCACCAATCATATGAATTAAACCAAAACCATAAAAACCTAGTCCTGGTAAAAATTTAAAATGTACAAAATATTGTATTTTGTTTTTTAAAGGATCTTCTGATTTATAATTTCTTCTTATAGAAAGTATATCTCTAGATCCCATTTCTAATGTTACAATGTAAGGTAATTTTATTCCTGTTGGTTCACCGTCTTCACCAATATCTTCAAAGCCTTCTAGATCTAAATCTAAATGACATTCTACAATAGAGAAAACATCTTCTTGTCTTGTTTTTGTAACACCTTCTAGTTCTCTTTCTTTTTTCTCTACTTCTGTTTCTTGATCATAACCAGGTTTAATTTCTATATCTCTGTAAAAACCTGAAACTTGTTGTTTTCTTAAATCGTTCTCTGACATTTTTAATGTATGACATACAGCTTCTGCATCTTCTAATGATGATGCTGTGTAAGGCACAATTAAATCGTCAGCCGGTACGAATTTTGAAACGGCTCTACCTAAAAGTTCATCGTAATAAACTTTTTTAAAAGTAGAGCCACTTAGAGGGAGATAAAAAAGCATTTGATCGAACTCGGGTTCGTACTCCTTCATC
>WLWH01001509.1_pt1 | contig 15040 bp, 21 predicted proteins | sample 6712741 | NCBI WGS metagenome assembly WLWH01 (sample SAMN12718694, study PRJNA515312) | sponge metagenome | isolation source: marine sponge | host: Mycale hentscheli | place: New Zealand: South Island, Marlborough, Capsize Point | collected 2003-05-01 | reverse complement strand
AGTTTGAGATGTTCCGTGTTCCTATTTCTGCAAGGTCTTTGCTAGGAGATCAAATCTCTTTTGCTGCTGAGATTCCCTTTGATCCTCGCTATCGCATTACAGAGGTTGGGGTATGGTCAGATGGCTCTAATGCCCTCTCACAGAGCGATAGCCGACTTATCTTCTCCTTTGTGGATAGTGAGAACTGGAAGATTTACGATGCCGATCCCAACGTTCCCATTTCTATTCCTGTAGTTTCTGACCCTCTATCTGAAAAGATACTTGCTGATGAGGATGGGGTCATCCGTGTTGCAGATGAAGTATTCTGGTGCGATGCCTCTAACCAAACTCTTGTACACAAAGTAACAAGTGGTTATGATCGCAGAGATGAAGGGGCAAGGTTCTTAAATCAGACTCTATTTGTTCGTAGCGATACGCAGAAGAAGATTTACATCGACGGTCGTAACGTAGACCTATCACAAAACTCACCAGAAGACTTGCTTAAATTGGCGGTAGCCCTACACAAGACAACACCTGAGGAGCCTAACACAACAAACTTTACTCCACCAACAATTACTTTAAGGTTTATGCGTGACCCAGGAAACCCCACATCAGGTTTTGCAGAGTTCACCGTACAGCCAAATCTTACAGATGAAGATGACGTAACAACATACAAAAAGTATCAAGTTCTAGAGCAGAAACTAGATGATCTAATCTACTCCGCAAACTTTACCTGGAAAGAAACACGATGGGTGGAAATGGAAATATCAAACGGTAGCGCAGATTGGTATCTAGCATTTGATGCAATGCGCTTTGATAATAAAACCACCCCAAACCCCCTATATGTTATGTCTGGATACACCGTTCCAGATCAGATTGTCAATAAGATCGCTGGCTCTAACTCATTCCTAGAATTTAGATTTGGTCTAGAGGTTATGTAATGTCTAAAAAAGTAGAAGTAAAGTACGAAGATATGCCTGAGGTTCCAGAGAACTATTTCATGGTCAGAGCCCGTGTGGTATCTCTTGATGAGAACCGCACCTCCCATTGGGTATATTTCACGGTTCCCAATCCCAACCCTAGTGTGGTATAATAGGACTATGGCTAGAGTACCCTTACCCGAAAGAGGACAACCACTAGACGTTGCCTATATCTATTCCCTTGCCTCTGCTATCAATGATTTGGCGGTACAGGTTTCGGATAATGCTACAAACTACTCAACAATCTATACTACTACAATGGGTAATCAAAATTTCAAAACAAGTGAATTGAAGTTTATTACAGCCACAGAGCAGGTTGTGAGTGGCGAGTCAGTTATTGCTGATACTACAAAAGATTTATCTTTTAACTTTCCTACAGACTACAAGTACATTCCCGTAGTTACAGTAAGTCCTGTAAACGTAGGAAAGAACAACTATGGAAATAACATAATCGTGTCAATCAAGGAGGTTACGACAAGTCGTGTTGACTACACGGTTCGGTACAACGTTACTGGATCTGTTTCCCTGTCAGTTAATATTGTAGCGGTGGGAATTCCTCAGTAATGTCGGATGTTAAACCTCCCCGTGCCCCTCGTCGTACTAAAACCCTATGGTTCCTCAATGGAACATTAGTTAAGAAGATTCACATTTCCAGAGCACAAGGAATGATTACCTTACATGATATTAATAGATGGGAAAAGTTTATGATCCCTCTATCTGAATGGAAAAAGAAGCGTAGGCGTGCATACCTAGTTAGTGAAACTGCTAGATTATTAAACTTACACCGAAAATCCCTGCCTAGATTAGTTAGCCGTGGTATTCTGTCACCCCCTGTAGGTGCTACCAAGGACGGCATCCCTGTGTTCGGTAAAAAGGCATACTACAGCGAGGATACAATCAAGGATATGAGAGAGATTTTAGCGGGGCAGCACATAGGACGGCCTCGCAAAGATGGATTCATTACAAATAATAAAACACCCACGGCCCTAGAGTTATCAATAGCCATGGGGGATTCGACACAACTATATACTAAAGATAAATCAGGAAACTTTATTCCTGTGTTCGCAGAAGAAATATACGACTAACCCCTTGACAAAATCAGGGGTAGTGTGTATAATATACTTATAGAGAAAACCTTGAAGGAGGTTATTATGGAAAACACCAAGGTAACTTGGACGTTAGGTTACACCCTTAATACTGGAAACTTCCAGTCACTACGTCTTGACGCTTCTGTTGAGGACTATGTTCGTGAAGGTGAAACCACTAAAGATGCATCAGATAGAGTCTATGCATTCGTTGAGCAAGAGTTGGTAAATAAATTGGCAGAAGCCAAGGAGGAATTAAGTGGCTAAACAGCAACCAAAGTATGCCGTACTTGACTATTGGAAAGATTCGGTGTATAATGCTTATGGTTTCTACCCACAAATGAATAGGAACACAGAGCAATGGGCTGCTAGAGATTTAGTAGATTCTTACGGTATGCCTACTGTCCTTGAGTTGATAGATTATTACATTTCTATTTGTGCTACTACCCCAAAATGGGATACCTTTAAATACAAGTGTAATGATTTCTTGACTAAGAAACTTGAGATAGAAGAAGATCTAAAACTACGAGAAGAAAACAGGAAGAAGGCAAAAGCGTGGCTACTAACCTAGAGGATAGGCTGCTGAGTGCAGTCCTAAAAGACGCACAGATTCACGTTCTGCTACAGGCAGACGCAACTAAGTTATTCCGCACACACGGGGATGTGTGGGAGTTTGTTCGGAAGTATTACGAGCAGAACCAAGTTGTGCCCACCGTGAATCTCGTGAAGGAGAAGTTTATTGACTTTGAGCCACAGATTGAGGTAGGAGCAACCAAGCACCATCTAGACGAATTGCGTGCTGACTACCTGCGTGACAACCTTCGCAACACTCTACGCACAGCGGCAACGTCCGTTCAGGAGGGTGAGACTGTTGAGGCATTGGATAAGTTGATTGCTGATGCTGCTGAACTCAAGCGGGTAACGAGTGAGGTTCGTGACCTAGACGTAGCAGATATTGACAATGCTCTGGACTACTTTGAGCAAGTTCGTATCCTAAATGAGTCTGGCTCCCACGGCATTCGTACAGGGCTACCAGGCTTTGATGACTACCTCCCCGCAGGCATTACACCAGGACAGTTGGGTGTGCTTCTTGCCTACCCTGCCATTGGTAAGTCTTGGTTTGTTGTTTACATGGCGGCACAGGCATGGATTCAGGGACGCTCACCACTTATTATCTCTATGGAGATGACAGAGCAAGAGGTTCGCAACCGCTTCTTCACCGTGTTAGGTGCGGGTATGTGGCGGCACAGGAAATTGAGCCGTGGTGAAGTAGAACTAGATCAAATGAAGTCATGGATGGAAAAGACATTCGCAGGCAAGCCACCTATCCATATCATTTCTAATGAGGGTATTGGCGAGATCAATCCTGCTGTTGTGCGTGGTAAGATTGACCAGCACTCACCAGACATTGTTTTCCTAGATTATCTTAACTTGATGACTTCCAATACCAAGGCAGACTCAGAGGTTGTTAAGATGAAGAACCTAAGCCGTGAGTTGAAGTTGCTTGCCCTATCAAGTGCTGTTCCCATTGTGGCTATTTCATCTGCTACCCCTGATGACGTAACCCGCATGGACGTAGCACCTACCCTTGGTCAGACCTCTTGGTCACGCCAGATTGCCTATGACGCTGACTGGCTCCTAGCCCTTGGGCGTGCTGCTAATAGTGATACATTGGAAGCGGTCTTCCGCAAGAACCGTAACGGATTCCTAGGAGAGTTTATGCTCACAGTAGATTTTGACTCTGGTAGTTTTATCTACAAGGACTTTGAGGATGACCTGTAAGCACGAATACGTTGAGTGGAGGGGTAGAGAGATCTGTCAGGAGTGCGGTGTTGAAAAAGACTACACAAATGAGTAAATGGTGGTATAATATGTTCCATGAAAACTGCACATCGGAGTATCAAAAGGTTCTCTATAGACGGAAGGATCATATCATCCACAGCGTTCGCCCGAATGCAGCAGATCTACTCAGAGGTACTAGAAGAACAAATGCGGGAGGCAGGGTATGTACCACGCCTTGACCTCATGCCAGAATGGACAACTTCATATCAGAAATCACATTACGAATTTGAAATATCCATATACGGGACATACGTCGGAAGGAAAAAAGCAAAGTGCCTAGAAGGAGTAGAAGGCGGGAAACCAGTCTATTTTCACCAGAACAGACCGAAAGAGTCATCCTTGCCTCAGGCGGCACCATATCAGGAGAAGTAGACACGGACTGGATCATATTCTGTCCGTACCATGCCAACACCCGCACACCTGCTGCTGAGATCGACAAAGAGAACGGCACGTTCTTCTGCTTTGGCTGTCGCAAGATTGCATCTCTCATGGAGTATGTGATGGAGATGACAGGACAGAATGAGTTTAGTGCCCTGCGTCTTATCAAGAAGCATGAGCAAGAGGTAGACTTTGTTGATGTGCTAGACAAGAAGTTGGTAGATAAACCAGACTATGTTGAGTTTGATAACGAAACGGTAATGAGACTACACGAGCAAGCAGTTGCGAGTGACCGTGCCCGTGGCTACTTTGCGGGTAGAGGAATAACAAACCTATCAACATATAAACTAGGATACTCACAGGCACAGGATATGGTGACAGTTCCTCAGTTTGATCCAAGTGGAACTATCTGTGTGGGATGGGTGGCTCGTAGCATTGAGGGTAAGGATTTTAAGAACACCCCTAAACTTCCTAAGTCTAAGATACTATTCAACCTACACAGGGTTAGAAGTTCAGAGTATGTCTATGTAGTCGAATCCTCCTTTGATGCCATTAGGCTCCACCAGGAGGGCGTTCCTGCGGTTGCTACGCTTGGGGCTAACGTGTCCAATAAGCAATGTGACCTTATGAAGAAATACTTTAACCAAGTTTATGTTGTGCCCGATACTGACGAGGCTGGAAAGATGATGGGTGAGAAGGTCTTGACACAGTTAGGAAGCCGTGGTATAATTATAGGGTTGCCAGATCGCTACAAAGATGTTGGAGATTTGACAACAGAAGATATAACTAAATTACATAACAAAATACAAAACCCATTAACACTATTAGGAGAAACTATATGAGCATTGTAAAAGGTCTCAAAAACGTAGAGACAATTGTTAACAAGAAAACATACGACTCAAGTGGCCCCAAGACACGTTGGCTACAACTTGACGACGGGCAGAGTGCAAAGATTCGCTTTGCCAATGAACTAGACGAGGACTCACCAAACTTTGACGAGGGTCGCAATCTTGCCATCGTCGTTCGTGAGCACTCCAATCCCAAGGACTACAAGCGTAAGGCTGTTTGTACCATGGAGGCAGAGGGACGAGACTGGGCAGAGGAGATGCACCGCAAAGATCCAAAGGCAGGCTGGGGTGGTCGTAACCGCTTCTACGTCAATGTCATCGTGGATGATGGAATGGAAGAGCCATACGTTGCAGTATGGTCACAGGGACTAGGTAAGCAGTCTGCTGTTCACACTCTGTTGGAGTACACCTCTGACACGGGCAGCATCAGCAACCTGACCTGGAAGATCAAGCGTCAGGGCACAGGAACCGACACAACCTATGTGTTGCTTCCAACTGCACCAGACTCAGAGCCATTCGATTGGTCACCCTTCGAACTCTACAACCTTGAGAACGTTGTTCGTAAGGTTCCCTACGCAGAGCAAGAGCAGTTCTACCTTGGCTTTGAAGGTGGAATGCCCACTTCATCTGCAAGCACCACAAACATTAACTGGTAGCAATTCCAGGGTGGGGGGCAGAGAAAGCCCCCCACCAAAACTATACTTAGGAAAGGTAATGCCAAACATAAAATTTCTTATGCGACCAGAGACAGTAGGCTTTGAAGCCCCTGTGCCTGCCAGCAAATGCGTACCAGACTGGTATGTAAAAACACTTACCTACATTGATGAGCAAACAAAAGATTTGCCGCTAACTAAAGACGGTGGAGTAAATAGAACTATCAAGAGTTGTATGCCTGTATTTGACGCAATGACTCAAGGATACATATGGAAGACTCCCTGCGATATACAATTTAACTTAGATGAATTCTCAAGGGTTACTCACCCAAATATGCCTTTCCAGGTTTTAGATTTTACTCATTCTACGCAACAGACACAACACTATCCTAATTTAGGTCAAGGTTTCAAGTGGATGTTGCCCTTCCAGATTCAGACCCCCAAGGGGTACAGCACTTTATTTAAACATCCTTCACATCAGGACTTGCCATTCACCACACTAGAAGGTATTGTGGATACAGATAGGCACCCCATTCCCACACATTGTCCTGCGTATATTCCTGCTGAGTTCCAGGGTGTAATACCCAAGGGCACTCCCATCGTTCAGATGATCCCATTCAAGCGGGAGGCATGGAAGTCAATGTCAGAGGTAGATGGTAGAATAGAGGAAAGAGTCACACAGTTTGCAACCAAGTTTGAAAAACAATATAAGATAAACTACAGAGATAAGAAGGTATATAAGTAATGTATTCACCCCTGCACGTTCACACTCACTACTCACCCATGGATGGTGTAGCCACCCCTCAAGAATATATTGATAGGGCATCGGCAATCGGCATGACCTCTGTTGCAATCACAGACCACGGAACACTATCAGGACACCGTGAGTTTTATCGGGTAGCCAAGGAAGCAGGCATCAAGCCTATCCTAGGTATCGAAGGCTACTTCACTAAGGATCGCCATGACAAGCGAGACAAATCAGAGCGCACAGACCCACTAGACTTAAACTACAATCACTTGGTAGTGCTTGCTAAGAATGCTAAGGGTCTTGCCAATCTATCTAAGATTAGTGAGATTGCTTGGACGGAGGGATTCAATCGCAAGCCACGCTTTGACTTTGAGATCCTAGACAAGTACGGTGATGACCTTATCATTACCTCTGGCTGTATGTCGGGTATGATTAACAAGGCTATTGAGGCTGGTGAGTTTGCCGTAGCCAAGGAACATCTCAAGTGGTTTGATGATCGCTTTGGTGATGACTTCTACGTTGAGGTTATGCCACACAACCAACCAGGCATGAACGCTGCCCTAGTAGAGTTGGCAAAGGAAGGTGGCTACCAACTTGTTGTCACTCCTGACTGCCACCACGCAACGGTAGATCAAAAGATCATCCAAGAAGTTATGCTACTTAATAACACTCACGCAAAGATGGATAAGGAAGCAGACTTTAAGAAGTCTCTCAAGTATGACAACCTAATGGAACGGTTTGACTACCTCTATGGCTCTGACCGAATGATGAGTTTCAATAAGTTTGATATTCATCTGCTTGATTACGATGAGATGAAGTCTGCTATGGGTGATGACTGGGATGAGTCAATGGCTACTAATTCTCTTGCGGCAGCAGAAAAGGTAGAAGACTACAATATTAAGTCTAACCTAAACCTACTGCCTGTCACACACAAAGACAGCGACGAAGAGATTCGTACCCTAGCCTTTGCAGGTCTCAAGGATCTCAAACTAGATGATCAGCCAGAATACGTTGAGCGTCTGGAAGAAGAGTTGTCTATCATCAAGGATAAGAAGTTCGCACCCTACTTTATTGTTGTGCGTAACATGATCCAATGGGCAAAGAAGAATGACATTATGGTCGGCCCTGGTCGTGGTTCTAGTGCAGGATCTCTCCTGTGTTACACCCTAGGCATCACAGAGGTAGATCCTATTGAGCATAATCTTTTGTTCTTCCGATTCATTGACCTTGACCGTGATGACTGGCCTGACATTGACACAGACATTATGGACTCCCGTCGTGAGGAAGTCAAGCAATATCTAGAAGCACAATACAAGCACGTTGCTTCTATCGCTACTTTCTTAACTTTCAAAGATAAGGGTATGGTGCGTGACATTTGTCGTGTGCTCAACATCCCCTTGGGCGAAGTCAACCGTGCCCTCAAGAACGTAGAGACTTGGGATCACTTCTGCTCCTCTCGTACCACAGCAGACTTCCGTGAGAAGTACCCAGAGATTGTGGAGATCGGTGAGCAGTTGCGTGGTCGTATCCGTGGCACAGGAATCCATGCCGCAGGCGTGGTGACTAGCAAGAAGCCTATCTCACAAGTTACTGCTATTGAGACTCGTGTAGATCCTTCCTCCAAAGAGCGCATCCCTGTAGTCGGGGTAGATATGGAAGAGGCCGCAGACATTGGTCTTATCAAGATTGACGCACTAGGTCTTAAGACTCTATCCGTTGTGCAAGATGCTCTCAGTATCATTGAGGAGCGCACAGGAAATAAGATTGACCTAACACAAGTTAAGTTAGACGATAAGAAGGTGTACGAAATGCTTGCGGCAGGCCGTACCAAGGGTGTGTTCCAATGTGAGACTACGCCCTATACTAACTTGCTTGTCAAGATGCAGGTTTCTAACTTTGAAGAACTTGCCGCTTCTAACGCTCTCATTCGTCCTGGTGCTATGAAGTCTATCGGTCGTCAGTACCTAGACCGTAAGAATGGCAAGCAGGCTGTAGAGTTTATCTCACCTTTGATGAAGGACTGGACAGCAGACACATTTGGTCTTATCCTTTACCAGGAGCAGGTTATGCGTGCTTGCGTAGAACTTGGCGGCATGACGAAGGGCGAAGCAAACAAAGTCCGTAAGATCATCGGTAAGAAGAAAGACGCTAAAGAGTTCAACAAGTTTAAGAAAAAGTTTGTTGCTGGTGCGTCCAAGCATATTGGTTCTACTTATGCTGAGTCCATGTGGACTGACTTTGAGAAGCACGCTGGATACTCCTTCAACAAGTCTCACGCTGTCGCATACTCTATGTTGTCATACTGGACTGCATGGCTCAAGACTAACTACCCACTAGAGTTTATGTACGCTATCTTGCGTAATGAGAAAGATAATGACTCTCGTACAGAGTACCTTATTGAGTGCAAGCGTATGGGTATCCCCCTCAAGTTGCCGCACATCAACGATAGCGAACTAGACTTTACTATCGAAGGTAAGGGCATTCGCTTTGGTCTAACATCAATTAAGTATATCTCTGCGTTGGTTGGTGAACGGTATCTAAATCATCGTCCATTCAAGTCGTACAAAGAGATTGAGGAACTGACATACACTAAGGGTGCTGGTCTTAACAGCCGTGCTCTCAAGGCCATGAATGCCGTAGGTGCTTTGACATTCCCAGATAACGCTGCTGACGAAGAGAAGGTGCGTAGAAATCTGTACGAATACCTTAATCTACCAGAGTTTAATGTGGATGTGCCCTCGCACTTCTATGCCTTCCTTGATGACTGTGATGACCATGAGGACAAGGGTGTGTTCATCTACATGGGTGTAGTGAACGGTATCCGTCAGGGCAAAGGTTGGAGTCTGGTAAACATCATGGATGGTACAGGAACGGCAGGATTCTTTGACGAACAGAACACAACTATTGAGAAGGGCAAGAGTTATGTTATACTTGTCGCAAACAATAGAGTTATGGAGTTTGTCCCTGTGGAAGAGATTCGTGACAACAAGGCTGCATTCGTTAGGTTCCTAAACCTAAAGCAACTTTCTTTCTCAGAAGATGAGTTTTATGTGTTGGCTTGGAAGCCTCGCAAGACTAAGGCTGGGGCAAATATGGGATCTTTGTTGGTCGCCAATTCATCACGAGAGATGCGTGCGGTAACTGTGTTCCCATCATCTTTCGCTATGGCTCACACACGCTTGGAGTTGGGCAAGGCATTCAAGATGGAGTTCGGCAAGACTAAGCAAGGTGATTTAACGTTGGAAGAAGTAATCAAAAACTAAGGAGAAAAGTGAAATATCTAACTGACATGAATGACTTGGCTCACACCCTACACGCTCACGCAAAGCGTCAGGGATTCTACGAGCCTTACGATCACATGGATGAGGCAGACTACGTTGTGTTCTACCTAAAGCAACTTGCTATGGTGCATAGCGAGGTAACCGAAGTGCTAGAAGCAATCCGCAAGGATAAGGGCGACGAGGAAGTAGTAGAAGAACTAGCAGACATTATCATTCGTGTGCTTGACTTCTGGGCGTTCCTCAACGTGACGGGTTACACCAAGAAGACACTATCAGATGCTCTCAACGAAAAGGTAGAGAAAAACAAGCAACGTGAGTGGCGACATGGGGTGCTTGCATAGTGAGCGTAGAAGCAGTTCTCGCACAACTAAACCCAAAGATGCGACAAGCAATTAACTTTGGTAGTGACATTCAGTATGATCGTCAACCTCTACCCAGTCATGCTTTGACTCGTGCTCTCAATGGTGGGTTGCCTTATGGTAGGCAGTCCCTCATCTGGGGCAGTAAGAGTGCCGCTAAGTCATCCCTGTGCCTACAGATCGTAAGCATGGCTCAAGAGGCAGGCAAGTCCTGTGCTTGGATCGACGCAGAGCAATCATTCGATCCATCCTGGGCACACAAGTTGGGGGTAGATGAAAACAACCTCATCGTTAGTGAAGCAAAGACAACTAATGATATGGCAAACACAGGCACAGACCTTATGAAGGCAGGCATTGATGTGTTGGTTGTTGACTCTATCTCTGCTCTCCTACCCGCCATCTACTTTGAGAAGGGTAATGAAGAGTTGAAAGACTTGGAGAACACAAAGCAGATTGGTGCAGAGTCAAAGGATATGGGCAACGCAGTAAAGATGCTGAACTACGCTAATAAGAAGACACTACTTATTCTTATCTCACAACAGCGTAACCAGATCTCTGCTATGTACACACAGTTGCAACCCACAGGTGGTCAGGCAACTAAGTTTTATTCATCTGTCGTCATCAAACTATTCTCTTCTGAGTCGCAGAAGCAAGCACTAGAAAAGAAGATCCAGATTGGAGACAAACTAATCAATGAGGTTGTTGGTCGTAAGATCATCTGGGACATTCAGTTCTCTAAGACCTCACCCCCATTCCAGCAAGGAGAGTATGACTTCTACTTCCGTGGTGATCCTATTGGCATCGACATTATTGGTGACCTCGTAGATCTATCAGTCAACATGGGCATCATCGAAAAGGGTGGTGCATGGTACACCTGCGAAGGCGAACGGTATCAAGGCAGAGACAATCTTATCGCAGGAGTGCGTGAAGACCTAGACGTACAAGACACCTTGATTGCCAAGGTACAAGATGCCTAAATTTAATGTGTACGAAGGACAATTCATTTGCCATGAGTGTAAGGGCACAGTCCCTACAGCACGCTTCTGGACTAAGGAATACTTGCTCTCTTGGAAGTGCAAGTGTGGTAACGTTAGTGAGGTGAACTTATGGGTCAAGGGATACTAGAGTCAGGGACATACATAATGTGTGAGGTCTGCGGTTTTATCAGATCTGATATGTCTCCCGATAATCATGTGAGGGTGGTGCATCATGGATTGGAACCTGAGAGAACGCTCAGAAGCCAAGAAGATGGGTGCTAAGGTTCACAAGAACTCAGGCCGTGGTATGAAAAAGGGAGATGGCACCTGGCGTAACTTTATTGTTGATTGGAAATTTGCTCGTAAAAGTTTTACTCTAAATAAAGATGTGTGGTCAAAGGTTGTAACCGACACACTAAAGTCAGATAGAGAAAAGAACCCTGCACTCATCATCGTGCTAGGCGAAGGTAACGACATAGTTCGACTAGCAATCATAGAACAAGAAATACTTGAGCAACTTGACACATCTGACGACGATGTGGTATAATATATCTAACAACAGAGAGGCTTGTAATGAGCGACGACGTAATACAACTTGTAAACGAAGTATCTGAGTTTACAGAAATAGCAGACTACATGAGTGACGAGCACCTAACAGAGGTGCTTGCTACTATCGTGAAGTTGATCGCACAACCAGACATACCTGCGACAGCGGCTATTCCACTTATCATTCGGTTGGAAGCGTGGGCGGCTCAGTTCAATATGCAAGCAAGTTACTACACGAACATAGACAAAAGTGATCGTGCCAGGAAGAATCTATATTATTCAATCACCGACTCCTCACGCCGCCTTGTCGATGCTTTGAAGTATACGACAAGGAATGGCTATCGTGGCTAAAAATCTAGTTAAGGAATTAATTGTGGCACAGAATAAAAAGTCTTGGTTAGACGGCAAAGAGTTTACCAAAAGGCTTGAAGAAGGTTACCTACGTCAGTTTGGTAGCAAGTTTACAACTAAGAAAACCTTTGCTCCATCGTCCCTAGCATGGAACAACGGCGAGTGTCCTCGCTATTGGTACATCGCATTTAGCGGGGCAGAGTTTGTAGATGACGAGCGTGAGGCAAAGGCGGTAGCCAACATGCAACACGGCACAGTCTCCCACGAACGCATCCAGAAGGCACTAGATCTATCTGATATCCCTGCGGAGATGGAGGTCAAGATCAAGAATGAAGATCCTCCTATCTTTGGATATGCAGACGGTATCCTAGAGTGGGTTGGAGACGATAACGTTATTCTAGAAATCAAGACTATGCGTGAGGAAGGCTTTGCTCGTATCAAGGCATCAGGTAAACCTAAGAAGCACCACGTTTTTCAGTTGCTAGTTTATATGAAGATCAAGAAGGCAACTAGAGGTATTATTATGTACGAGTCTAAGAACGCTAACGAACTTATGGCTCTGCCTGTTGAGATCACAGACTCCTACCGTGACTATATGGACTACCTGTGGGGCTGGCTCCGTGGTGTTCGTAAGGCTTGGGAAGACCAGACTCTACCTGAAAAGAACTATCGCTCAAACTCAAGGGTATGCAAGGGTTGTCCAGTAAAGGCTACCTGTGATACACTAGGAGATGGAGTAATCAAAATTAAATCATTGGAGCCGATACCAGATGAACAAGATCTGTGAGTGGTGTGGTGACGACTTTGACGCAAGAGTGTCTTATCAAATCTACTGCTCCCCTGAGTGCAGAACTTCTGCAACCAGAGATAAGAGCGTTGCAAAACAACGTGAGAAAAAGATCAAGTCTCGTATTGGAAAGACTAGGGTTTGTACAACCTGTAACAAACCACTCTCAGTATACAACGACGACAACTATTGTTCCTCCTGTATCGGAAGCAAGAAAGATTTCAGAAGGTTCATAAGGAATCTTAAGTGACTTTTATTTCTGTTGACTCCTCTACCCAGTCTCTAGCCTTTGCCATTTGGGATAAGGAATTAGAAGCCTACGGCAAAGTGGTGTTTGAGCACACTTCTAAGAACATTTACGACAAAGCGGGGGTCATAGGGAAGCGGTCAGGTGCCAGCCTCTCTAAATTGATAGAAGTATATAAAATAAAGAATATGATTATAGAGAAGCCTATCTTCGCAAACAGCCCTATGACTGCATCCAACCTCGCCCTCGCACAGGGGGCGTTGGTTGGGGCCAGCATCTTTGCGGGTATTGAGGATGTGATAGGAGTAGAGCCAATAACTTGGGCGGCACACATAGGTAACGCAAACTTAACTAAGAAAGAGAAAGAGAGAATTAAGTTAGAGTTTCCAGGGCAGTCAGTCAATTGGTATAAGACTAAACAAAGAGATATCAGGAAGCAACGTACTATGGACTACGTTAACAAAAGATATAACTTAAATATTGTGGATAACGATATTGGAGATGCCATAGGTATCGGGGCATATACTATTGACAAAAAACTGCTTTGAGGGTATAATAGACATATGAATGAATTTGTATTACACAGTAGCAACCACCGCAGGTATGTGGAGGGTTGCGAGTATTGCCACTATGAAGAGGAAGCGTTGGGAACATCGTGAGTCACTCAACAGGACTGCACACAAACAAGGCTTGGCTATTTGACAGGTATTGCAAGAAGCGTCTGTCGGTAAAGAAGATTGCAAAGGAAGCAGGAGTCAGCGAGGTATCTGTGTATGCCTCTATCAAAAAGATGGGACTCAAGCGTTGATTCACGAGGTACTGCACTACAACCAAACCTTCACTATGGATGAGTTGAAGGGCAACGGTTATGTCATAGACGACTTTCTACATATGGATGACGCACTTATCCTTGAGCAACAGTTGGGGCATTGGGATAGGAAGTGGCAGGTTATCACCAACAACGTGTCAGGTGAATACTCACACTCAGAGCCAGACGTTAGAGATATGTATATGAAGTATGACTTCTTTGACAAGCAGTACGAGGTTAGCGAAGACATATGGCTTATGGACCCCTTCATAAAGAATAAACTTAATCCTATTGCTATCACTCGTATTCGTGCTAACCTTTATCCAGCACACGAGGAGCCCTTTGAGGTTGGCTACCACACAGACTACCCAGGTTTGGCAACGGCAGTTTATTATGTGAACACCAACAACGGAGGAACTAAGTTTGCAGACGGTAGTTTTGTGCAGTCAAAGCGTGGCAGGTGTGTTATCTTTGACTCAGAACTTCCACACACAACAGTAACACAGACAGATACACCATCTAGAATACTAATCAACTTCAATTTTATGCCAAGCAAAAACCCGCTGGCAGTTAAGGACGGGCCTTATGGATGATAACACTATTGACATACCAACCAAATACAATCAGAGAATGAAGGTGCAGGAAGAAATTAATATGCTTGAGAAGAAGATAGACGACTACACAGAACAGGTTGCCCTCGTAGAACTTATCGCAAAGGCTCCTAGTGGCCCAGATATCTCTGTGGCTTGTGACCAGATCAAGCGTCTGTTGCTTGAGAAGAACATCGCCTACGGCAACTCTGCCCTATCTCCTATTGCTATCTTTGCCAAGGCAGGGGCGGCAGAAGGTATTGCCAATCGTATTGACGATAAGTTAAATAGGATTAAGAATAGTCAATCCTACCCAGGAGATAACGACCTTGACGACCTTATCGGATACCTTATCCTTTATAAAATAAGTAATACACTTGACAACTGACTCTAACTCTGGTATAATATAACTACCTACTACAGAAAGAGTATCATGGCTAAGAGGAAAGTAAACCGCAGTAAGTTCGTTCCCCAACACAATCAGATCAACACTCATTGGGTGGCAAACCCATCCTATCAGGTGTCCGAACGTCGGACGTTAGAGCCTGGTGATGAGATCAAGATTACTCAGGTGTGGGGCA
>WLWH01001502.1_pt1 | contig 15113 bp, 23 predicted proteins | sample 6712741 | NCBI WGS metagenome assembly WLWH01 (sample SAMN12718694, study PRJNA515312) | sponge metagenome | isolation source: marine sponge | host: Mycale hentscheli | place: New Zealand: South Island, Marlborough, Capsize Point | collected 2003-05-01 | reverse complement strand
TGTTAAGTCAGCGCGTGTTAAGATAGCGCATGTTAAGTCAGCGCCGTGACATTTAGCGCGTGTAAAGTTAGCGCAGTAAAAGTCAGCGTAGTAACAGTTAGAGTTTGTTAAGTCAGCGTCAGTTAAGTCAGCGTCATTTAAGTCAACGTAGTCTAAGTTAGCGTTTGTTAAGTCAGCGCGTGTTAAGATAGCGCATGTTAAGTCAGCGCGTAAAAAATCCAACCCTGACAAGTCCAGCCCTGAAAAATTCATATAAGAAAATTCTGGTCTTTTGCCCTGTTGTTTAGCTTCTTCCAGTATTGCGATCACTTCTTCTCTAGTTAGCTTTTCCATTTATCTATCCCTTTTTTGTCTTCAAAGTTAGCGCGGGTGACAGTCAGCGCGTGTAAAGTTAGCATCTGTTAAGTCAGCGTCTGTAAAGTTAGCGCCTGTTAAGTTATCGAATGAAAAATCAAGCCCTGACAAGTCCAGCCCTGACAAGTCCATATCGGAAAAGTCTGCTCTTTTGCCCTGTTGTTTAGCTTCTTCTAGCCTTGAGATCACTTCTTCTCTGGTTAGTTTTTTCATTTTTATATACCTTTTGCGTCTTCAAAGTTATCGCCGTGAAAGTTAGCGCGGAAACAGTTAGCGTTTGTTAATCAAGTAAAAAATGCCATTATTTTGACGTTCATATTCACTCCATAGGGGCATAAAGCCCCGTTAGTTAGTATTGTGTCTGATTGTTAAAATATAATATCGTCATCGAAATTCATTGATGGTTCATTGTATTGTGGTTGCTGCTGAACAGGTTGTTGAGATTGATTTTGCGGAGGAAGTTGCAAATCATTTACAATAATAACAGGCCTAGAGTGCTTAACACCGTCTCTCTCCCACTCGTCAAACTGAAAGCTACCGCTTACAGTCACTTGGCTTCCTTTAATTAAATACTGGCTTAGCTTTTGGGCCCTATCGCCTAAAACCTTACAAGTTACCCATGCTGTTTTTTTGTTATCTCCCCAGCCTGACTCGACAGGTAGAGAAAATGAACCAATACATTTATTGTTTTGTGTGAATCTGATATCCATGTCATTACCTAAACGACCGCCAGCTGTAAATACATTTATTCCCACTGTTATTCTCCTTTAGTTTTTAAATCTTCTGAATGTGTTTTAAATACTGCTTTGGCCTTATCTAAATCATCTGTATTCATGCATCCTTTGCCATACTGCACAAAGAATTTCTCTTTAGCTTGATTACATGCTTGTGTGGTAGTACAAGAGCCGATCAAGGCAGTGAATATTTTTAGGGTTTCACTACTAGATGGCTTTTGCTGTTGTGGTTGATGTTGTTGTGGTTGATACTGGCTAGTTGGCGTCACACTATTTCCGTCATCATCTTGCTGAGCCATTCCGATAATTGCAGCAAAAGCATATCTACGTTGATAAGTAATTGCTGAGCCTAAAACCTGTGCAGGGTTATTGCCAGCTTGGCCCTGAAGCATTGCATCAACTAAAAGAAATTCACTAGACATATATTGACCAGATTCGTGAGTCATCATTGTTATAAGCGTTTGCTTTCCATCATTCGAGCAACCTATCATCTGCGTTACACCAAGGCCATTGGAGGCAAGTACAGGTTTTGCTGTGTTAATGCATTGCGCTAAGTCAGCGTACTTATTCTTGACGCCCGGATTGATTAAATTTTTAGTTGCGTTATCTAATTCACCTTGAAATTTAGCGAAAGCCTTGAACAATTCGCCAGTCTCGTTTGATAGTTTCATGTTAAAAATCCTCTTTAGACAACCATTCTTCAAAAGTTATGCTTTCTCTTGCTGAGCAATCACGATAAAAATCAATTTGCGCAAGTGATAACTTTAGTTTTGCTCCAACAAGTAAGTTGTCGAACTCTTTATTATTTTTTGCTTTTTTAAAAACTGTTTGCTCAGTTACACCTAGAATCTTTGCCACTTGCTTTAGTGACTTGAAACCAAGCTTTTTTGCTTTTTCTGACGGTTTCATGTTGCCTCCTTTATGTGGCTTAATTTATCAGTTCCATTTTAGTAAATCAATAGATAAAACTAAAAAAAATAATAGTGAATTATATTGACTATTTTTAATTTTTTGTTTAAATTTAATTCATCAACTAAAGGGAGGGTGTCATGAACACACAAACACTAAGTGAACTATCAAAAGCGGTTAACGTTGAGCTTAAAACTAGAGATAATAAAAAGCTTATAGAAGAAACATTTGAACATTTGAAAGAAAAGCTTGATCGAATAGAGTGCTCAGCTCGAAAACGCACTAAAGGTGTAACGACTGAAAAAACTCTTACGCCAGAGAAGCAGCGCGAGAAAATGGGGAAACTCGACTAATGCACAAGAAAGTAGAAGTTATAGAGCTATAAAATTATATTGGGCTTTCATACAAAAAAATGCAAAGAACTATTAAATAGAAGGAATAAAAATAATGGTAAATAAAGAATTTTTAGGTGGTAACGTAGACCAATACACAAACAAGGGGAGAATATGGGAGATAGCTGATCGATACAATAAAGAGTCTAAGAAACTCAACGGGAAAGTAAAACGAAAAAAGGTTAAAAAATACAAAAACTGGGGGTTTTATGATAGAAAAGGTTCTTGAGTTTGAAGAAGAATATAAAGCTGAACCGTATTATTGCTCGGAGCGATACCCGACTATTGGGATAGGTAAAAAAATTGGGCCCAAAAACGCTTCGCTATCAATGTACAAGTTTACTTGCTCTCGTGAGGTTGCTTATGTGTGGTTGAGTGAGGAACTAAAATATATCCGCAACTCATTAATAAAACACGCATGGTATGTAAACTTAAATTCAGATCGACAAGATATTATCAAATCTATGGCATATCAGCTCGGCATGTCTGGATTGTTAAAGTTTAAAAATATGATTGCAGCATTAGAGGATAAAGACTACGAAAAAGCAGCAGAGGAAGCCTTAAGCTCTAAATGGGCGAGACAAACCCCAGAAAGAGCAAAGCGACACGCAGAAGTTCTAAGAACTGGGAAATTATCAAGTAGCTACGATTTTTAAGGAGCGAACATGGGATGGCTATCAAATTTATTTGACACAAAAAAAGCCGTAAATGATATTCTTGATAAAGATAACGGACTACTAGAGCAGGTAGGCGGCTGGATTGGCAACATGGATCTAACTGATGAGGAAAAAATAAAATACAAAGCAAACTTGAACCAGGATGTCTCAGACTTTGTTAAAAGCACGCTAAGCGAGAACACAATACGTAGCAAAACCAGAAGAAAGTTGGCTTTAGCTTGGTGTTACTCAGAACTTTTTTTTGTGTTTCTTACAGCAGCGTTCAGGCCGTTTGACGAGAGCCTATCAAGCTTCTACTGGCAAATAGTAAATAGCGAAGTTATGTTTTGGGGTGCAATGTCAGCCCTGGCATTTTATCTTGGGCCTTACATGATCGGCAATATGATTGGAAGTGCCAAGAAATAAGAAGCTTCCCTTGTTTTTGTGCTGGTGCATTAACTAAAATATAAAAGCACAAAGGCAAGGGGGGGGGGAGCATGGAATTTATAGTTTATTTTTTTGGCGTTCTTATAGTTTGGATAAGTTCAATGACAACTTATTTTATCATTAGTGGATACAATATTGGAAAAGATAGCTGCAAATTGATAAGATCTAAAATCGAATCCCTAATCTGGAAAGCTTAAAGTTAGTTTTATAGACAATGGGATGATTAAAGATGAATCTAAAACACACAGAGAGAGCAAGCAAATGCGAAGAAATGTTAAAAGTTCAGGATGTAAAACAAACGGCTACATTAAAAAGCCTATCAAGAAAGCTAAAAAATAGCATTGACTGGTTAGCGCTACAATCTATTGTTTTATATTGGGCGCTAACATGGTTAGCTTATCCTGCTTTTTTTGGCTTTGACAATTATGCCATGTCGTTTGGCTATAGCAATGAAGTGGTGTTTGCTGGAGCTTATTTAAGATCTTTTTACTTCCTTTTTTGTGCCGCTTGCCCACTTGTATCAATTTTATACATATTTGATTCCTGTTTTGTCATTAGTAACGACGTTACTGTGTGCCAAAAATCTACTGCTTTTGTATTTTTGTTAATGACAATAGAAAACGTGGTGATGGCGTTTTATTCAGTTAGCAGCTTGCATTCTAACAAAATTTTGCATTACATTGACTCTATAGTGCAAGGTTCAAGCGCGTCGCTTTTTCCTTTCGGTTTGTCAGATATACTACTAGTGGTGATATTATTAGCAAGTACACTTTATATATTGCTGTGTCAGGAATCACTATGACTGTCTGCGCAGTCTACTTCGTAGCACTAATTTTTAAGGCGGGCGTGTATCATGAACGAACCAAGAATCTCATCACTAGAAAAAGACGTAGAAATCTTAAAAGTGACGATAAATCCACTCTTAGAGAAGATGGACAAGAACACGGAAGCAACAATAAATCTAACAAGCAAGGTTGGATTTATGCTAGAAAAGTTCGACAAAGTAGAAGCAAATCAAAAAGACCAAGAGGACCGCTTAATAGATCTTGAAAAAAAAGATTATGCCGCACAATCTGGCAGGGACTTGATCAGGCATTTCAAGTTTGCTCTTATCACTCTTTTGTGTGGCGGCATAATCAGCGGGATCGTTTTTGTGATTGGCTTATATTCAGAAAGAGCATAGGCATGATGAGCTTTAAAGCAAGCAGCAAAAAAGCAAGCAATTTCACAAAAAGACGTAGAGCACCAATCAAGAAAAGGGCAATAGATGGAAAGAAAAAAACAAAAGGCCAGCAAAAAATACGCAGACGGTACAACATATAAAGACTCAAAAGGGAAAACGAGAAAACGAATATCTAAGCCTGGCACAAAAAGAGGGGATAACTACTGCGCTAGATCTTCAGGACAAAAGAAGACCGAAAAAGTAAAAGTTAGGCGCAAGGCTTGGGGATGCAAGGGGAAAAAATCGGTTAAAAAATGAGTCGCTATGTGCGGCTTTTTGCGTTTTGAAATTTGGTGGTATACATTAACTAATGTAGACATTTGAGGAAACTTTAAGGAAACTTTGAGGAATGGCAAACAAAAATCCAAAAAATAAGATAACGCCAGAGTCCCGTAGTGCTATGAGATCAAGAGGGAAGAGCAAAAAAACGCTTATGTTAGATGCTATACGAGATAGCGTGCAAGGTGGTGAGCATGAATTTCTAAAGCGAGTTGTAATGATAGCCTTAGGGCAAGATGGCTCAGAAGACTCTAGCCCTAACGCGCAACTTTTAACTTTAGTCTTACAAAGAATCGAGCCCCCACTTAAATCGACTTTTCCGCTTATCGAGTTCGATTTTGACGAAAAAGCAAAGCCAGCAGAACAAGCCGCGCAAGTTATTAGGGCTGCTAGTGATGGGGTTATAGCTCCCGATATTGCTAATATTTTTGTATCTTCAATCGCTGCGATGTTAAAGATTGATGAAGTAACAGAAATACGAAAAGAACTTGATCAAATTAAAGAGATGCTAGGTGTAAATGAATAGCATCTTAAAAGAGATAAAGAAAATTAAGCCTCTTGCTCAATCAGTGAGTGGAACCTTAGAGCCTACTGTCTATGGAATTATTGACGATGTTAAAAACGTAGACGGTGAATTAGTCCCTAACATCATTCGTAGATGGGAGGGAACTATAGGTGATATGAAACCTACTGATAAAGAGCCTACTGTACTTTTAGTTGAGAAGTTAGAGCCATTCATACTTAGGCATAAAAAATATAAATGTTTCTTTGGTGGTCGCGGTGGAATGAAAACACGTTTCGCTCAAAACACTTTAGTTTCACAAATACACTCTACAGGGTGCAAAGCTTATGCTCTGCGCGAGCGAATGACAGCATTGAAAGAGTCAATATACGCAGGTATCGAACTTACAATTAGCCGCAGCGGGCTAGGTGGTTTTATTTCTGTTCCATCAAAATGGGAGATTAGAAACGCGAACGCAGGAAAGTTTGTTTTCGGCGGTATGCAGAACATTATAGACATGAAAGGCGCAGCTGATTTTAAATACTTCTTGATGGAAGAGGCAGAAAAAACAAAGCAATCTACAATTGATATTTTGGGACCGACATTAAGAGATACAAAAGACGCGGAGCTTTGGTATTTGTGGAACACTGGCTCTAGTCAAGATCCGATGAGCAAAGAGTTTATTATTCCTTATCAAGCTGAGCTAGACAAGAATGGTTATTATGAGGACGATTTCCACATGATAGTCAAGCTAACATTTGAGGACAATCCTTGGTTTATGCATGACGAATCATTACAGCAGGAGCTAGACAAGGACAGGCAAAAAGTTAGCAGGGGAATTATGTCACAGTCGAGATTTGACGGTATATGGCACGGCAAGTTTAACGATGATGTAGCAAATTCAGTAATAAAAGAGGATTGGTTTGTAGCTTGTATCGATGCGCATAAAAAACTCGGAATACAAAAAAGAGGTGCAATTATATCAGCGTGCGACCCTTCAGACGTTGGAAATGATCCTTTCGGTTTTGTGACTAGGCAGGGAATTGTATTTACAAGAATTGATGAGATTGAGGGGGAAAACGGGAACCGTAAAATGGACTTGGCCTGTCAGCGAGCAATTCAAGATGGCTGCGATTCCTTTGGTTACGATGCAGATGGCCTAGGCGCTGCGCTCAGAGATAACGTGTCAAAAGCATTCAACGGGAAGCGCGTCTCTATTTACGCATACAAGGGATCAAGCGCAATGCACAGTCCTGATGCCGTTTTCAAATCTGAAACTACAGACATACAAAGCAGCGGAAAGCCACTACTAAATAAAGACGTATTACATAATAAAAAGTCGCAAAATATTATTAGCTTTGCTGAACGGGTTTTTAGGACTTGGGAGGCGGTAGTAGAAGGCAAGTATCACGACCCTGACACACTAATAAGCTTTGATTCTGAAACAATCAAGCCCGAGATGATAGAAAAGTTAAAAGCTGAAGCTTGCAAGACACCAATCAAGCCGGGTAGCACTATTCGCTTTTATACAAAAGACGAGCTCAGGAAAGGCGTTCCATTACCAAACGGGGCCAGATTAAAAATACCTTCACCTAACCTTTTTGATAGCGCGGTGATTTCTTTTGATAAGTCAAGTATAATTAACAGAGTTCAGCCAAGAATGCCAAGGTCATTAAATGCTATGGGTAGAAGATAATGTCACTAGATCACGAAAAAATCCTTAAACTACACGACAAGGCGTATACAAGAGGCCAAGTTACCAGAGAGCGAGCGGCAGACGATCTAGTGTTCTACTGGGTTACTCAGTGGGATGATAATCTACTCGGAGAGTCGCAGTTATTGTATAGGGGTGAATTTAACGTTATTCGCAAAGCCGGAAGACAAATCATGTCTGATTTAAGCGCGAACCCGATACAAGTTAACTTTGAACCAATCGAAGACACGGACGAGAGCGGCGCGGATATTATTGATGGCATGTATCGCTCAGATATGCGAAATAATCGCAGTCAAGAAGCAAAGAAAAATGCTTTACAAGAATCGGTAGTCTGTGGTGTTGGAGCTTGGGAGTTAACAACGGAATACAAATCAAACCGAAACGGAAGCAGAGAGCAAGTTATAAGGCGAATTCCAATTTACGAGGCAAATAATAACGTTTTTTGGGATCCTAACGCTCGCTTTATTGACAAGTCAGATGCGAAGTATTGCTCTTATTTAGCCCCTTATTCTGAAGATGGATACAGGGAGTTAGTAGAAGAATTAACGGGAGAGGAAAAGACAGACGCAATATCATTCGCTTACCCTGAAATCAGTTACTCGTTTCCTTGGCTAGGTGGGACTGATGAGGTTTATTACGTTTCACGCTTTTACTACAAAGAAACGATAAAAGTTAAAATTAGCATCATGATCGATTTGGGCGGCAACACGAAAGAGTTCGATCCGGAAGAGCTAAAAGAAAACGAAGACGACCTTATCAATGGTGGCTGGGACTTTGTAGCTTCTAAAGAGATATATCGTGACGTTGTCACTTTATACATCGTAAGCGGTGAAGGTATTCTCGATAAGCAAGTCATTGCTGGAGAGCATATCCCAATAGTTCCAGATTACGGTGAGCGAGCATTTATTAAAGGACAAGAACACTACGAAGGGGTCACAAGACTAGCAAAAGACCCCCAACGCTTGAGAAACTTTCAACTTTCTTATCTGGCTGACATTGTATCAAGATCGCCGCGACCAAAGCCTATATATTTCCCTGAGCAGATCGAGGGCTTTGAGAGCATGTATGAGGAATCAGGCTCAGAGAATAACTATCCATATCAACTGCAACACAGAACAAGCGCAGACGGTAGCGAGCTTCCCGGCGGGCCTGTAGGAGTATCTCCAGAACAGCCAATGCCACAAGCTCTAATCGCATCTATACAAGAATCTAGAGCAGCAGTTGAAGACGTTGCAAACCCGGGGCTGCCGCAAGACATTATTGATCCCGACACAAGCGGTAAAGCAGTAAACGCGATGCAGAATAGACTAGATATGCAGTCTTACGTCTACCAAGATAATCACAAAACCGCGATGCGCCGTGACGGTGAAATATACGCATCAATGGCAAGAGACGTTTATGACACTAAGAGAGATGTTGTATTGACGGCAATAGACGGAACCAGCAAAAAAGCGACAGTAAATGAGCCAGTTTTTGATCCCGAAACGTTCAACATGCAAACTAGAAAGGAAATGAAAACAATGGTTTTCGATGTTTACGCAGATATCGGACCTAAGTTTGAATCTGTCAAAGCGCAAAACAGAGAGGAAATAAAACAGCTAACCAACGCATTACCTCCGGGGACGCCAGCGCATACTATGATGTTAAATGAATACCTCACTATGGTAGACGGAGTGGCATTTAAAGATATTCGAGATTATGCGCGCAAGCAGTTGATCATAATGGGAGTTAAAAAGCCAGAGACACAAGAAGAGCAGCAAATGTTAATGCAGGCCCAACAAGCTCAAAGCCAAAAACAACCCGATCCAGCAATGATGCTAGCAGCACAGGCTGAAATGGAAAAGGCCAAGGCGCAACAAATGGAGCAGCAAAACAAACAAGCACAAATACAGCTTGATGCAGTAAAAGTAAAACAGGCAGGCGACAAAAATAATACGCACTTTGTAGACACACAATCAATAATCGAAGAGCGCAGAGCGACCACACTTAAAACTATGGCAGAAACAGAAAAGCTCACCAACGAGTCACTAGCTCAGCAAATGGATAACGTGATTAAGCTAAGGGGTAGTGCCACGTAATAACTGTTTAGGGGTATAAAATGAGTAATAATGCAGTAAATATCAATACAGGAGTAGACAGGTCGGCCCAAGTGGCTCTCATGGATGCAATCGAGGATACAATAGAGGACATTGCAGTTGGAGAAATGACGCATACAGAGGTTGTGGGCATTCTCGAAATGATCAAGGCAAAATATACAGCATATATAGTTTTGAGTCATATAGAAGACCTATAAAGCAACTCAAAAAAAAGCCCCGCTTATTGGGGTTTTCTTTTATCTATATAATCGATTTTTTCGATTAACTTTTTACTTATAATCGCTTTTTTGCATTAATTAAACACGCCATGTATACTTTAGTTACTCCCGACTGAGAGGCAATCAGTTAATCTTACTAGTGAGATAACACTAGGTCTATCGTTACCAACGAGGAAAAAATGGTGAAAACACTTGCAGAACTAAAAGCAGAAAACGCAACTACTGAAGAAGTCGAGGCGCAGAGTATTGATCAGGAATACCTTGATCAAGAAGAAGTGGAGTTGTCATCCCCAAATTTAAACAATGAGACTAATGCGGAAGAAGCGGAAGAAGAAGCGGAAGGTGAAGGCCAAGACCTTGGGGAAGGTCAAAGCAGAGAACCTTTAGAAGCTTGGATGGAAAGCGAGGATGAAGTGGGTACGGTTCCTATTTCTGTTCTTTCCAAAACTCGATCTAAGTTAAAAGCAAAGGTCAATGAAGGAAAAGAGGAAATTGAGCAGTTGCGACAAGAAATTGCTCAGCTTAAATCTAACCCACAGCAAGCGGCGCAAGTTGAAGACTTAGCAAGGCCGAAATTGGAAGATTTCGACTTTGATGAGGACGAACACGCCCGCGCAGTTGATGACTGGAATTTGCAGCGATTCGAGGCAAGGCAACAAAAATCCTCGCAGAAATCGCGTGATGAAGAGCGCATCAATCAAGCCATGAGCAGAATTAAGAAGGATAATGACAACCACTATGAGAGAGCAGCGGAGCTAGTGAGTAGCGGCCTCGTTACTGCAGAAGACTATCAAGCGGCGGATAGTAATGTCAGGCAAGCGTTTGAGAGTCTTTATCCAGAGGCTGGCGATCAAATGGCAGATGCAGTTATATCTCATTTAAGCTCGGCAGGAGATGGCAGCGAAAAAGTTATGTTTTACTTGGGTAGAAATGAGAAAGCATTGAACACTTTAAAGGAAAAGTTACAAAATGACCCTAACGGTTTTCAGGCTATCGCATACCTTGGTACTTTACTAGCTAAAACCAGCCAAGCTCCAGCTAAAAAGATAAGCAAAGCACCGTCACCAGCAAAGCAGTTGCAAGGTGATGCAGACACTAGCGTAGTTAATAGTGCTCAGCGGAAGAAGTACAATGCCGCACATAAAAAGGGCGATATACAGACTGCGTTGAGTGTCAAGCGAGCAGCAAAAGCCGCAGGTGTTGACACGACAACTTGGTAACATAGGACTATAAAAATGGGTTCATTAAATACAGCGAAAGCCGTAGAGGTTTTATTTGAAAACGCGCTAGAAACCTACGAACATCAAACACAGATGTTAGATAAGGTTTCTGTTTTCAAACCGAATGCAGCAGACTATCAAAACTCAAAAAACGTAATTTGGCGACCTGTGCAACAACATGCGCCAATTATTGAGGGATGGGATCTGACAGGTCAAGAGACTGGTATCGTTGAACAATACTACCCGGCGACACTAGAAGATCCAAAGAACGACTACTTCACACAGCGTGCAGACGATATGCGTGATATGGACTTCTGGAAGCGTCGAGGCAAGCAATCAGGAATTAAGCAAGCCACGTTTTTAAACGCAAGCCTAGCAAGCTTAGTGCGAAATACGGGCTCAATGTTTTACCGATCTAACGCGACTTCTGGCTATGACTTTATTTCAGAAGCGCAAGCTATTATGAATGAGCGCCAGACTGTAAAAGAAGATCGTTGTTTTGTCTTGAATAATAGAGATACACAACGATTCGGACAAGATTTGGCAGCTCGTCAGACATTGCAGGGTCGTCCAGAGAACGCTTGGGCGACTGGTCAAATTGGCCAAAACGTAGCGGAATTTGACGTATATACAGGCTCATATCTTGGTACGCTTGGCGGGGGAACATCTCCGGATACCACTGTATCTTCTACCCTAAGCTTTAAGCCGGAAGGCCAGCAGTCGGTAGGTGGTGTAGATGTAAACTCAGATTATCGTTTCGCTTCAATTCCTGTTGCATCTTCGACCGGTTACAATGTTGGCGATAAGTTGAGCATTGGGCAGGTTAACTCGATCTCATTAGCAGATAAGACAGAAACAGGTCAGCTAATGACTTTCACAGTAGTGGCAATTCCTGACGGTACTACTCTGGAAGTTTACCCTAAGCCCATCGCGCTTAGTGACGTTTCTTTGTCAGCAGAAGAGGCGGCATACGCTAACGTTGATACTCAAATTCAATCAGGCGATACCGTCTCACGATTAAACATTGATGAATCAGCTCAAGCCAATATTTTTTGGGATAAAGATTCTATTGAAGTAATCGGCGGTGATGCGCCGCTGTCTTTGATGAATGAATTTGGCGGAATGAAATCAGTTAATCATTCTATGAGCAACGGGCAAACTATGTACATGGTTTTTGACGGTGATATAGACACACTAACCTTTAAATGTCGTTTGTTCACATGGTGGGGTTTGTGTAACCGGAACCCATCTGCCAACGGTGTAGCGGTAACATTCTAATATCAGAGGCCGCAAGGCCTCTTTTCTTGTTGGTGTAGAATATGAAAAATTGCATGTTATTTCGTCACGGTGATGCTGTAGAAATAAAGGGCGTCAAGTGTGATTTTCTAATAGTCGAATCAAAAGCAGTTGATAGCTATTTAAATAAAGGATATGTGAAAAATATACTTGAATTAAAAGCCGATAAAAACAAAAGCGGCAAGCTGTCAAATTCTGAAATCAGACAAGCAGCAAAGGATTTAGGGCTTGATAATTGGGAAAAAGGCAGAATTAAGTCTCTAAAAGAGGCTTTAGGGTATGAGTAGAATAACCAAGATAGATTTGATCAACATGGCTTTTGAGCATCTAAGAATTAGTGGTATCACGACTCAAGCCGTGCCTGAAGAAATACAATTTGCTCTCTCTTTGCTGGAAAGAATGGCGGCAGAGTTACAGGAGCGAAATATAGTATTAGGTTATAACTTTGAAGATGTTCCTGATGTAAATAGCGATGCAGGCATAGAGCTATGGGCAGCTAATGGAATCGAGACTAACTTAGCGGCTAGGATGGCGGCATCCTTTGGCAAGACAATTTCTAACGAGTTAGCATTAATGGCTAGACAATCTATGTCAAATCTCTCATCAAGAACCGCAAACGTTCGAGTTACTCCTTACCCACATAGACAGCCGCGCGGTAATGGCAACACACTTCGATATAATCGCTGGGCTAGATACTACAGGCCTCAACACTTGGCCCCGAACTCTCCAAGCACTATTAGGATGGTATCTGGAGAAATAAACGATTATACAGAAAACTATCAGGCTTATTTGCGAGATCAGGAAGACATATCCGTTTATACTATAACGACAACTAGCGGCCTAAGTATTGTTTCATCTTCTAACAGTGATATTGATATATCTTATCGAGTAGAAGCTTTGTCTATCGGCGTTAATGAGCCCGTTTTTCAGAGTTTAAAGATTGTGATGACGACATCAAACGGAAGGGTAGTCGAAAGGCAAGTAAATTTTAATGTTGCCAACGAAAGCAACTCATAGCATTGTAGGGGGAATATATGACTAGTTTCACACTTCAGCCCGTGGATGGTGATCAAACAATAGTTACAAAAAACGGTGGCGATTTATATCACGTCATGGCAATTAGGGCGGTTGGAAGCTCACCGACGGGAACAATTACAGTAACTGGAAGAGTCGCCGGATCTGATGTTTTCGAGTCAATCCCAGATGCATCTTTCGACTTGTCAGATCTTGAAACTGTTCAATTTACGGGAAGCGTAGCAGAGTACAATGTATTCATTTCTGGCATATCTGGCGTTACATCTTTATATCTGACCGATACATCACAGAGGGCGTAGTAATGGCGACGGGATATATTAGCGGCATTGGTGGATCTACACTAAATCCGGGCGGCTCATCATATGAAAAGCAAGTAATTGTTAGACAGGCGTCAGACTTTGACGTACCACTGAAGGACGGCTTTAATTACTTTCTTGATGGCGTTATCGACTTAACAGGCTCAGGCGTTAGCTTGCAGTTAGTGAGTGATGGAATTTCGAGCATATCAGGCTATGATTTCAGAACATCAGGTTTAATCTGTGATAGCAACAATTACACTCTTTTTGAAAATGACGGATCGAGCTCTGGACGATTAATTATAAACAATTTTTACATTCAGATCGGCGGCGCAGATTCACAGGTCTATGATATCGAGGCCGACACGGGAGCTGAAGAGATTGTCATTCACAACATACTATATCTAAACTGTACCAGTTTAGGCACGATAAGTGGATATTCCCAAGCTTTAGAGCAAGACACTTACAGAGCTGGCGGAACTCCAGAACTTACTTTGGATGGTTCGTGGTCTTCAGGATATTTTATAGATAATAGTTTGGGCTTACAGCTTACAAATGGTAACTACTTTATCTACAAAGCAGGGCCAAGCTTCTCAATGGCCTCTAGATTTAGAAGCAATCAAAATATTGACTTGAGATCTAATATCGGATTTCTTGACTTTGAGAAGTCAAACTTCACAAATGACAACTTGTTACAGCTAACAGATTGTATCATTTCAAGGAATGGTAATTTTGACCCAGAAGATGCAACGATACTACCCAACATATCAGCAGCCGCCGCAGAAACTTTATTTACCAACTGCGTGGGCATACAAAACACGTACGCAGGCGGAAAGCTTACAGTATCAACAGAGGCCGCCACTCCTGTCTTGTCGGTTTCTACCTTTGCAGAGCTTCAGGGCACATTCACAGCATCAGACTTACAGCACTTTTCTGCATCCTCAGACCCAACAATTCCAACACTAACAAATGATGCATCCAATCCAACTGAATTTACAATTGTTTTGGATTTAGCGCTAGAAAGCAGGCGGAGTGATGAGCTAGAAATCAGATTTAAAAAGACAGATTCAACAGGCACGGTGGCAACTTTTGGTAATCAAGCGCGTCAGGTAAATAATTTTGTTGGCAACCGTGACGTCGCTTTTTTCAACTCGACAGAAAACGTTATACTGAACAAAGGCGAATCAATCACAGTCGAAGTTACTAATAATACAACTATAAACGATGTGACCGCAGAGCTTGGTAGTTCTGTTCTAATCAGCAAGAGATAGCAAAAACCCCCAGGTAATGGGGTTTTTGTATTCTTCATTAAAATACTAATAACTAGACCCAGACCCAGACCCAGAACTACACCGATACCCAGACCCTGACCAAGACCCAGACCAAGACCCATACCAAGACCCAGACCAAGACCAATACCGAGACCCAGACCCTGACCCAGACCGAGACCAAGACCCTGACACAGACCCATACCGAGACAAAGACCCTGGCACAGACCCAGACCGAGACAAAGAACTTAAAGTGATTTTATCAAAACCCGCTCTTAACATAGTTGCATTCATTCTCACCGCCTTAAATATATGAATACCCAGACCAAGGCCCAGACCAAGACCCATACCGAGACCCAGACCGAGACCAAGACGCAGTCCGAGACCCAGACACAGACCCAGACCTAGACATAGACCAAGACCCTGACCCAGACAGAGACCTAGACCGATCCCCAGAACATGAAGGGTTTTTATC
>WLWH01001496.1_pt1 | contig 15185 bp, 11 predicted proteins | sample 6712741 | NCBI WGS metagenome assembly WLWH01 (sample SAMN12718694, study PRJNA515312) | sponge metagenome | isolation source: marine sponge | host: Mycale hentscheli | place: New Zealand: South Island, Marlborough, Capsize Point | collected 2003-05-01 | reverse complement strand
GGATATATAAAATTATGGCAGAAAAAACTACATCATTCACAGGTCCAATCGTAGTAGGACTTAATGACAAAAAAGGTGAAATTCGTTTAACAGATGGTAAAGATGTTAACGAAGCAAAATATTTATCAATTAAAGCACCTGATGTAATTACATCAGATACAACTTTAACATTTCCAAATGGTGCAGGTACTGCAGGTCAGATACTTTCTACTGATGGTAATGGTGGTTTAAGTTGGGTTAATGATTCAGCAGGTAATCCTGATGGATCAAATGGTCAAGTTCAAGTAAACGATAATGGTACTTTTGGAGCAATTTCAGAAGGGACATCAGGACAAGTTTTAAAATCAAATGGTGCAGGTGTTGCGCCTTCTTTTCAAGACGATGCAGAAGGTACTCCTGGTGGAACAGTCGGACAAACACAAGTTAATGATGGTGCTGGTGGTTTTGGAGCAATTTCAGAAGGAACATCAGGACAAGTTTTAACATCAAATGGTGTAGGTTCTGCACCTACATTCCAAACTGCTTCAGGTGCTGATCCTGTTACAAGTTCTTTAGATATAGGTACAACAAAAACCATTAAACTTAATGCTAATTATCCAGCTGGATTTGATACTGTTGTTATGGGAAGAAATGCTTTTACTGCTAATCCTACCGGATCTCTTAACACAATTATAGGTTCTAATGCTGGTAATAATACTACTTTAGGTTCAGGAAGTAGAACGACAATTGTAGGTGCATCGTCAGGCGGCGCATCAGGTAGCTCTAACACAATTGTTGGAGCTGAAGTGTTACAAAGTAATGTTTACGGAAACAACACTGTTGTAGGTACACAGGCGGCGAGTAGTGGTACTCTCACTCAAAAAATTACAGTAGTAGGTTATCAAGCTGCAGAAAATTCTGGTCAAAATTCGGATAATACTTATGTAGGTTATCAATCTGGAAGAAATATTAGTAATGGAAATAAAAATACTGCTGTAGGTTCAGAAACCTTAATTAATAATACTTCAAACAATGAAAATACTGCAATAGGTCACCATGCTTTAAGAAACCACAATTCAGGACAACAAAATACTGCTGTAGGTGCCTTGGCTTGTAGTCAAGGAACTGGTGCAAGTGGTTCTGACGGTTTTGGATTTAGAGCATTATATAATAATACTGGAAATTTTAATGTTGGAATGGGGACCGAAACATTATTTAGTAACACAAGTGGTTTTGAAAATACTGCTGTAGGTCATAACGCTGGTAATAATGCTAATGGAAATAGAAATACATTTGTTGGAAGATCTGCAGGATATACTTTAAGCAGTGGTACTAATAATACAATAATTGGTCGTTTTGCAACCCCTTCTGCGGCCAGTGTTTCAAACGAAATTACTCTAGGAGATAGCGGTATTGCAACTTTAAGATGCCAAGTAACATCAATTACTTCTCTATCAGATGCTAGAGACAAGAAAGATGTTGAAGATGCAAACATAGGTTTAGATTTTATTAATGATCTAAGACCCGTTAAATTCGTATGGGACACTAGAGATGGTGCTAAAAAAGACATTAAAGAAGTTGGATTTATTGCACAAGAATTAGACGAAGTTCAACAAAAACACGGTGTTGAAGATCATTTACAGTTAGTTTTAAAAAACAACCCTGATAAATTAGAGGCTTCACAAGGAAAACTTATACCAATTTTAGTTCAAGCTATTAAAGATCTAAAAAAAGAATTAGACGAACTAAAAAAGGATTGACAATAATATAAAATACAAATAAAAAACAACTTTAAGGAGAAAAATTATGGCCGTAGGAAAAATAGCAAGCTCAACAGCGAATTACAGTACTTTAGGAAAAACATCAGCTAAAAATTCAGCAAATGGATTTACTTCATCTAGATACGAGGATCCATATCAATTTCAACATTGTGAAGTATTTGCACCAAGTTTAAATTTAGGTGTAAGTGTTATTAATACAGTAGTACCAGCTACACAAGGATATAAAAGTTATACTCAAGGCCCTGGTATAGAAGGTGGTGTGGGTTATAATCCTATATTTACCGAAAACAATATTACAATAGTTAAACCAAACTCTCTTCCTACAAACCCTGCATTCACAGACGGTCGTTCGTTTGATAGATACGAAACAAGTTTGTTAGATATGGCAAAAGGTTTAAGTAGCTCAGTAGTAATTGGTAGTGACTGGTTTACTGTTCAAGATTTTTACGAGGGTGGTTTAAATACACCAAATCAAAATTGGATTATGTTCGGAAATCGCGGTATAGAACAGTCGCAAATTTTTATAGGTATGAAAAACTTTCAAGGAGTTGGAGCTACCAGTAAATCAGGTGGTTATCCTGCACAAATTAGAGACAACGCTATAATTGGATCAAATAATGGTAATAGACCTTTAAGAACTGATGGAAACTTTGCATATCTATATCCAGACTATGGGTATAGTTTAGGTTATGAATCAGAGGTAAGAAACGTTACTTTGTTTGGAAATAATAACGCAAATGGTCTGCTTAGAGGAACAGGTTATAACGCGAATGTTAACTACGACGGTTTTGTGATGGTTGGAAGTTCTAACTATAATCTTCCCCAAGAAAAATGGGACACAACTCGTGGATACGGCCAAAGACAAACAATACAAGCACCCGGTTATGGCTCCATCACAATTGGAGGTTATAACGTTCTAGGGCGTACAAGCCATATGAATAATTGGACGGGCACGCCTTTTGACATGCCTCAAATACAACATAACGATATAATTATAGGTGGTCGGGCTTATTCTGGTACTATGTTCGATTTTGTTAATCCAGGAGACCCTTTTCCTTTCGCTGGATACCAAATAAGGTTTAAGAATACTATTATAGGATCAGTAGGTCACCTTAGAGAGAGAATTGATTTAAGCCCTGGTTGGACTGGATATAATACCAGAATAATTGATAACATAGTTTTGAACACTGGATATTCAGGTGGAGCAAATACATCGATGGCTGAAAAAAATATAATGATAGGTGAAAGAATCGGTAATGGTAACGAAGCGGGTGCAGACGGCAATGGTTGGTCTAATATGCTTGGTAACGTATTTATTGGGCAACAAGTAGTCAATCGACATGGCTCATTTAATACAGAAGTCAATACAAACTATAATACAATTATAGGAACAGAAGCTCAAACACGGAGTACAGGGCTAACAAACTGTACTATAATTGGGTATCAAGCAACAGCAACAGCAACTAATGCTAGTAATGAAATTACACTAGGTAATAGTTCTATTTCAGCTTTAAGATGTAACGTAACTTCAATAACATCTTTATCGGATGCTAGAGATAAAGCTAACATTGAGCCAATTTCAAATGCAAGTGCTTTCATTAAAGATTTAAAACCGGTCAAATTTGATTGGAATAGAAGAGATGGTGTTAAAGCTAAAGAACATGACATAGGATTTTTAGCTCAAGACTTGGATGAAGCTCAAAGCAAACATGGTATACAGGAACACTTAGATATTGTTTACAAATCTAATCCTGAAGCTTTAGAAGCATCATATGGTAAGTTATTACCAATACTTGTACAGGCTTTAAAAGAGCAACAAGAAGAGATTGAAAAGTTAAAATCAACTAACTAATCTTAAACAGAATTAATGAAAAGCCCTTTGTTAAATCAAGGGCTTTTTATGATATACGAAAGAATGAAAATAAATAGATTATGTTACGTTCTTTCTTCAAATAAACCATTGAGAACATTTAATTATAATGTTATCAATATAAACTAGGAGAAAAATGAGAAAAATAGTATTAATTACCACTTGTCAAAATCAATTAAACATAGACGCTAGATTTGTTACATCCTTAATAAACACAATTAATTTATTAAAAAAAGAAGAAATTGAAGCGGAATATGTTTTTATAGAAAAAACAGATATTTCAGATGTCCATAAAAATCAAATTGTTGAAGAGTTTTTAAAGACCGAAGAAGTATCAGATTTTATATTTTTAAAATCAAATATTATATTTAAACCTCAAGACATTGTTAACATGTTAATAAAATATGAAGCTCAAAAAATTGTAGGTGGTTCATATAAAACAGATACTCATTCTCAAGTACCTCAACTTGCAATAGAATTAGATTTAGAAAAAACAGAAACAATGATTGGAGATTTAAACTTAATTAAAGTTTCGTCTTTAGCTGATGGATTTGTTAAAATAAATAGAAAAGTTTTTGAAGAACATAAAGATATTTTTGATAAATTTTTCTTTAAAAATGAATCAAAAGATGGAGATACTTTTGAAGAACAAAAACCTTTTTATTTTAGCGCGCCTACTCTTGGAGAAGATAACTATTTTAAAGGTAGTTTTTACAGATTTTTAAATAAAGTAAAAACTGCAGGAGAAGATTTGTGGTGTCATTTAGACTTTAATGCAAGTCAGATAGATGGAAATTATATTCATCATTATCCATTAAGAGATTTTATTAAAATGATAGAACATTTTAAAGAAAAACAAAAAAAACAAAAGCCTGAAGAGGAAAAACAAGAATTAAATTAATATGGGATATTTAAAAAATTTAAAGAATGAGGTTTATGCATTAGAAAGTAATCCTTTACCGTCGGACCCTACGAAACCTATAAATCCTTTTGCACCTAAACCTACAGGGCCGACTTTACCTGATAGACAAATGGCAGCATATGGTGGTATCATGGGAACCGCTGGAAGAAAACAGTATGGAATAGGTTCGTGGTTTCAAGAAAATATTATGGATCCAATAAAAGATAATCCTGAAGCGGCTGCGGCAGCAGCTATATATGGATTAGATACTTTTGGTGGTGACCAAGGAATTTTAGGAGGAAGGCTTCCAGGTGGTAACAAATATATAAATGATGCTGTTGGAACTGCTGTAAATTTTTTAACTGGAAGAGATAAACAAAAAAATACTGGATCAAATAACGAAATTGAAGAAGAAATAGAAAGAATTGTTAAAGAAAATAGAAGCGAAGGTTATAAAGATGGAAAATTTCAACTTAGTGATATCTTAGATATTGGTAAAGATGCAGTAGACTTTATTGGGGGAAATCGACAAAATAAAAACCAACCCGCAAATAAAAGTAAAAATTACAGCGAAGAAACATATGGAAATGGTCAATTTGAATTTAGTGATATCTTAGATTTTTTAGGTGATAAAGAAAAAACAATACCTCTTGGAATGATAGGTACTTATATTAAAGAAAAATTTTTCCCTGGAGAAAAAGAACCTGACCCTTATGAAAAATATTTATCTAATAGAAAATCAGATGTAGAAAATTATTTAAGACTATATGGTCCAAAAGATTTTAAAAGAGACGTTTCTAAAAACCCGTATTCAAAAGAAGAAATAGAACAACATGTAATTGATAATACTCCAGAATATAGAGATAAAGCAGCGTCGGGTGGAATAATGAATGTTCCAAGAGAGAATTATTTTTTAGGTGGTGGTAAAACTGCTAGAATGGTTAATCCAAACCCTGATTATGAACGAGCATCAAATGTAACTGCTAAAGATATTATGGATGTATTCAGATCAAAAGGACCCTTTGCTAAAGATCTCAGTGTTAATAGAGGGGAAGGCATGCTTTCAAAATTAGATTTAAACGTAGAAGAAGCTACAGATGAAATTACTCCTGAAATGCTTTTAGGTGGTGGTATAAAGGGGTCTATGGACCTTAATGAAGAAGAAAGAGGTATAACATCTTTGTTAATGAAAGCTTTAAGAGATTTAAACTTTGATAGAACTGGAGCAGCTATGGGCGGCAGAATGAATTATTATATGGGTGGAGACACTCCTGAAGAAAACGCTATGCAAGCAGCGGGCATCGAGGGGCTAGATATAAATATAAATCCTGAAGGTGTTAAAGAATTAGATATGAGAGAAACAGGTGGATTTATTCCACCCGTAGGTATAAAAGAAAAAGAAGATGATATCCCTGCAATGTTGTCTAATAACGAATTTGTTTTTACTGCTGATGCTGTCAAAGGAATGGGTGATGGTGACGTAGATAAAGGAGCTGAACGTATGTACAGCATGATGAAAAAATTAGAAAATGGAGGAAGAGTATAATGGCAATAGCAAGCTCAGCAGCATTAGAAGCAGCGCAAAAAGGTTATTTAGGCGGAATAAATAAATTAACTGACACTCAAATAGATACATCTAAATTTGCTCCAGAGGTTATGAGAAGGTCAGACTTTTCAATGGCTAAAGACCAAGAAATGGCTAGAAGAGCTGGTCTTGGAAGTATAGCTTTTGATGATAAAGGCGGTATAAAAAGTATTGGAGCTGGTACAGGTGTTATGTCCTTTGAACCTTTTATGGAGAGAGCCGGTCAATTTTCAGGTCCTGATGCTTACCAACAATTTATGTCTCCTTATCAACAAGACGTAATTGATTCAACACTTACAGAATATGATTTACAGTCTCAAAGAGGAATTCAAGGTATTGCTGACAGAGCAGTAACTTCAGGAGCTTTTGGTGGTGGTAGAGAAGGTGTTGAAAGAGCAAATTATCAAACAGATTCAGATAGAAATAGAGCTGCATTACAAGCTCAATTACTTGGTCAAAATTTTGGTCAAGCACAAGCAGCGGCAGGCAGAGCATTTGGTGAACAAACAAACCTTGCATCACTACAGCCTGCATTAGAAGGACAAATGTTTGCTGCAATGGGCGCTGTAGGGGGTGAAGATTTAGCATATAGAACTGCAGTTTCAGATGCTGACAAACAAAGAGAAAGATTAGCAGCTTACGAACCATATGAAAGAGCAGCTTTTTTAGGATCTGGCTTAGGATCATTAGCTTCTTCAGGAATGTCATCACCTAGTTCTCCGTTAGGAACAGGTATGAGTTCTCCACAAATGACTCCACTTGAAACAGCTTTAAAAGCTGGGACAACGTTAGGTGGAATATATGGAACTATATAAAAAATGAAAAATATTTTAACAAGACCTATGTTTAGAAAAGGTGGTTTGTCTCAAAGACAAAACTACAATGCAGGCGGTCTTACTCAAATACAAAATCATGGACGTATGGGTTTTGCGGATGGACCAAAGGATCCCACTAAAGCAGAAGTGCTAGAAAAATATAATATGCTAAGACAAGTTCTTCCTCAACAAAAAGATACTAGGTTTCTTAGATATTTATCTAGAGCGGGAAATCAATTAGGACAAAAACCACAGCCTGGTACTACTGCGTTGCAGAGAATTATAAATGCGGCTAGTGGTGACCCATTAGAAAAATTATATGCAGAAACAGATGAAAGATCAGCCTATAATCAAGGATTACAATCACTAGCTTTAGAACAAACTTTAAAAGATTTAGAGAGAGAAAGAAATCTTTTCGATGCAGAAAATGCTAGAAAAAACAAAATAGATGATGAACTTAAACTGTATAGAAATAAATTAGAAATTGAAGATGAGTTTAGTACTTCAAGCGATAATACTCCTACAGATATTCAAATAAGAACATATGTAGAAAATGATATGAGAAAAAGAGGTCTAGAACCATACGATGAAGATGGAAGACCTAGTAAAGATTTTCAAAGAGAATTAAAATTTACAAAACAAGGGGTGTACGCTAAAGAAGATTTAGAAATAAAATTTCCTTTATCACAAGTAGCCGGAGGTAAAAGAGAGATGGAAGCTTCTATAAAAATAAATCAAATGCAAAGAATAAAAGAAGACAATGCGAGAAGAGCCCAAGCCTCTGGAATAGATTTATCTACAGTAGATTTTCACCAGTTTGGAGCGCCTCTTCAAAACTATGTATTATATATAGGAGAAGAAGGTATTGAAATACCTGATGCAAATGGTGAACCAATGATCGTTCCAGGATCAGCATATATTATGAGAGTCGGCGATGAAGTAAAAATATACGATATTAATTTTAAAGAAATTGATGTTCCAACAGTAGATGCTCAATAGGAAATGAAATGGTTTCTTACTCAGATTTTGTAAATAGAAATAAAAAAATTAAAAAAAAAGATAGAGAAAAAAACACTAGTCCTTATTTAAGAAGAGACGTAATTTTACAAGGTTTAGGATTAGGTAGGTTTTATTTGCCTGGTAATGAATTAAAACCTGAAGCAGAAAACAATCAAAAACTAAGTAATATAGAATCGGGTTTGGCCGGCATAGCGTCCGGTATGTTAAAAGTTCCCGAGGGTATTGTATCTTTAGGAGCAGAATTAATTGATTTAGGTCTTGATACCAACACAGCTTCTGAAATAGAAATGCTTTTTGATAAATTAAATCCATTTGAAGACGCTGCAAGCGAAAGAGCAATAGGAAGACTAACTGAGGCTTTAGTTCAAATAGGTGTACCAGGAACAATAGGAGCAAAAACTGCAACTAAACTAGCTACAAAAGCTTTAAATGCAAAAAAAGCAGGAAATCTTTTAAACCCAGCTTCAGCTAATATTAAAAAAGGTTTAGATAAATCTAGAAGACTAAATGAATTAACAGGAAGACAAAAATTTGGAGCTATGGTTATAGGTGGTGCAACAGGTGAAACTCTTGTAGCTGACGTTGAAAGAATAGGAAGTTTTGGAGATGTTTTTAAAAAAGGACCAACCGAGTTGGATAGAGAAGAATTTGATGATCCATCTGAAGATGCTCAAAGAAAAATATTAAACAGGCTTAGATTCGGTAGTGAATCTTTAGCATTGACACCTTTTGTTTACGGCACTGGAAAATTTATAGGGGCGTTAGCTAAACAGGGGAAACATTTAGCATATAGTGATTCTGCAATCGAAAGAGCTGTGGATAAATTTGCTTCTGTTTTTAGGTTTAGAGGTGCTAAGCCGGTCGAACAAGCTGTTGCAAAAGAAACAGAATCTACAAGAAAAATGGCAGACTTAAATTTTTCTATGGAACAAGTAAAAAGAATAGATAAGGAAGTAGACGCAATTTTCCCTGAAACTAAAAAATTTTTCTTTCAAGCAAATAGAAAAGAAAGAAAAGATTTTTTAAAAGTACTTGATGAAACTTTGTTTTCTGGACCTCTTACAAAAGGTTTGGATGAAAATTTAAGGATGAAAATAGTTGATATAATGAGTAAAGCAGGTGCTAAGCCAGAAGGTATTAAAACAGTTATGACTGGTTTGGAAAGAAGTAGAGATTATTTTGTCAGCTTAATAGAACAAGCTTCTAATACTCCAGCAATAGTAGATTTACCAAATAATTTAACTGGAGAATTATCTAAATTGCTAGGTAATAGAGTTAAAAATTCTATATCAAACACTTTTGAAATTTTTGATAATCCTAACGCGGGTTTTCTTCAATCCTACAAACCTACTCGAGATTCAATAGAAAAAGTAAAACAAATTTTTATAAGATATGCAGCTAAAAATAATCAAGTGGTTACTCCTCAAATGGCTGAAGGCTATGTAAATGATATAATAAAATCTGTTTCTAAAATGGACCCTAAAAAAGATACTCTTCCAACCTTTAATTATCCAAATTTAACAAAAGGTGCTCAAGACCCTTATAATTTTAAAACATTTAGTCAAACATTAGAAAAAAATTTACCTGACGGTAAAAAATCTATTGAAGTTATTGGTAAAGGAAGCAAAGCTTTTAGAGATTTGTTTGGTGAAATAGAAGACGCTAGACACTCTATATATGAAACAATGTCTCGTTTATCTATAATAACCCGTAGAGGACAAATGTTTGAACAAATGTTAGATGCCGATAAAGCAGTAAAATCAAATGTCACTTCAGCGACGCCTTATGGTCAAAGAGGTTTTTTTCATGCGTCACCTATAGCAGCTAAAGAAGCTTTTGGCACTAATGCAACAATTGTTAAGCTTCCTGAAAAATTACAAAAATATTTTCCTGATGAAAATATTTATACAACTCAAGAAATATCAGAAGGTTTTGAATCAGTATCTAAACTTCAAGAGTTTATGAGGGGAGAAACTGGAGGACCTTTAGGTAAAACATTTTCTTGGTTATGGAGAAATTTACTTCTTACACCTAAAGCTGGTGCGCAGTTTGCAAAAACAATTTTATCCGTTCCAACACACATAAGAAATTTTTTAAGTTCCGGAGTATTCGCTGTTGGTAACGGAACATTACTTACAGATCCAAGATTGATTGCAAAAGCAATGAATAACGCTAGAAAAGTAGTTCAAGTAGGATTAAGAGCGCCAGAAGCTATGGCTAAGTATAGAGAATATTTAGATTTAGGTATTGTAAATACAAACGTTAGAATGGGTGACTTAAAAAATCTTATGAAAGATGTAAAATTTGGAGAAGGTAATATTGCAACAGACAGTGTTTTATTTCCAATGCTAAACAGTTTAAGTAAAAACGTAAGTAAGGGTGTTAGGGGTGTTGGTAGATTTATGCAAGACGCATATGTGGCAGAAGACGATTTTTGGAAAATATATAATTTTGAAGTAGAGTTAGAAAGACTAATTCAAGCATATGAAAAATCTGGAATGAAGGTTGGACCTAATATGATAAATCAATTAAAATTAGATGCTGCTGATATTGTAAAAAACACTGTTCCTAATTATGCTAGAGTCGGGCAATTTGTTCGAGCAGCGAGAATGTCTCCTTTTGGAAATTTTATGTCCTGGCCTTCTGAGGTATGGAGAACTGGATATGGTGTATTTAGACAAGGATTAAAAGAATTAAAAGATCCAGTCACAAGAGGAATAGGTATGAAAAGATTAACAGGTATGACGTTTGCAACAGCGGCTTTACCTCTTGCAATTGTAGAAGGGTCTAAAGCTATTTTTGGAGTTTCTGATGAAGAATCAGACGCGGCAAATTATTTTGTTGCACCATGGGCGGTTGATTCGCAGAAAATACTTATTAAAGATCCAGTTGATGATGAATATTACTACATAGATTGGAGTAGAAATAATGTTTATGATACTCTTACTCGTCCTTTTCAAACGGTTTTAAATAGTATTCAAAAAGGAATTGAAGATGAAGATGTTTTAATAAAAGGTTTTACTGAAGGTTTAATTAAATCCTTAGGAAAACAAGCAGAACCGTTTGTGTCGGAGTCTATTTTTACAGAAGCGTTTATGGACATATTAGCTAGAAATGGAAGAACTAGAGAAGGTAAAGTTTTATATAACGAAAGAACACCAGATGGTGAAAAATATCAAATTATTACTCAGCATTTAGCAAATACCTTGATGCCTACAACTCAACCTTTTCAAAGAACTATAAAAGCTATTACAGGCGAGCCTGGACGTGGTGGAGAATTATATGAAATAGTTCCAGAAGTTGCAGGTATATTTGGTATGAGACCTATTAAGATTAATCCAAAAAAGAGCCTTGGATATTATTTGTATAAATTTCAAACGGATCAATCTGCAGATAGAAGAAATTTTACAGGAGGTAAGTTTGGAGTTTTAAGTGGACAAAGAAAAACACCTCAAGAAGTTGTGGAGAGATTTTTTATAGCTAATAAACAATTGTTTGAAACGCAGAGAGAATTTAAACAAGTAATAAATGCTGCTCAAACACTAGGAGTAAGCGAAGACGATCTCTACGAAGTTTTTGAAGATAGAGGTTTATCTCCAAAAATATTGTCTAGATTATTGGATGGTGAGTTTAAACCATTTGAGCCTGGTAAAAATATTATTAATAGATTTGAAAAAATTGCAGAGGAGACTGGAGTACCAAATCCTTATGACCCAGCTGAACGAATCATAGATAGAATTCTTGACGATCTATATCAACAAGATTTAAATAAACCTTTTAATTTAAATATAGAGAAATATTTACCTGAAATGAATATACAAAATCAACAGTCATCGATGACACCATTACCACCGACGCCTATGCCAAATCCAGGTTCTTTTAAAACACCGGTCCAACAAAATCCAATGATGGCTTCAGGTTTAACACCTACGGAAGAATCATATTTATCACCGACTGAAAAACAAATAAGACTTAGATCAAGAGGAATTAACAATGCCTAGAAAAGATTTAGCTTTAGAGAAAATTGAATCACACGAAAAACTCTGTAGAATAATGCAAAAACAAACTCACCAAAAAATTTCAGGAATAGAAAATGATATTAAAGAAATTAAAAATCATATGCGTTATGCAATGACTGCGTTAGTCGGTGGTATGTTTGCTATAATAATTATTTTAATTGAGAGACTATAGTTTTTATTACATCATCATAATTATAATCTTTAATATGAATTAAAGACTCTGTTGAATTAGGTTTTTCAAACATTTGATTAGTGTCTTCAAATCTACCTGATTTAATAGTATCCATCCAAACCATAATATCATAACCTTTTCTATATTTATTAAAAGGACAAACAAACTCTACAACAGATGTTTTATCTGTTATGCTACAAAGTTTTTTCATTCTTTCAACTTGTCTAATTCTTCCTTTTTCTGAAAAATCCCAGTCGTGAAATATACGTCTTATTTCATCCGCATTAAAATATGCAACATCCATGTTGTGAATTAATTTTTTAGCAAATGTTGTTTTACCGGAGCCCGGTAAACCAAATATTAATATTTTTTTTATATCCATGATTTAATTTCTTCACCCATAATTTGACTAGCAATGTTTTGTTTTTTACGTAAAGCTAAAACTATTCTATCATCAACAGTATCTTCAGAAATAATATCAATGTAAGTCATGGGTTTAGTTTGACCAATACGATCTATACGAGCTTCTGATTGAGTTCTTTTTTCTAAATCATAACCATTAGAAAAATAAACCATTGTACTTGCAGCAGTCAATGTGATACCATAACCGCCAGTTTGTGTTGTACCTATAAAAAATCTGCACTTGTCATCTTCTTGAAATTTCTTTATATTATCTTGTCTTTTTTCTTGAGGTGTTAATCCATAATAATCAACATAACTATCTTCACCATACTCTTTTGATATAGCATTTATAATTTTATTAATATCTCTTTGATACTGAGCCCAAATAACAACTTTACCTTCAACTTGTGCAACAATGTCTAAAAGTTCATCAACTCTTTTACAAGGTAAGTCTTTTGTAGAGCCGTCATCAGCTACAAAGTGGCCACAAGTTATTTGATGTAGACGCATCAGTTGAGTCAATACAGTATTAGTAGTTAATACTTTTCCATCTAAATGTGCTAAAGCAGTTTGTTTCATTTCTTTATAAACTTTTTCTTGTTCTGGAGTCATTGATACAGTTCTTTTCATCCAAGTTTTTTTAGGTAAATCTAAACAATCTTCTTTTAAAACTCTATATGAAAAAGGTTTTAATTTATCAGAAAGTTCACCTAAGTTTCTATAACCAACAATAACTTGAACAGTTCTTGCACCTAAATTCATGTTACGCATCACAGCGTACCTAGCTCTAAAAGTAAAAAAAGAATGATGACCTAAAAGATATGGGTCTAAAAACTCACACTGAGAATATAAATCTAAGGGTGATTTAGTAATAGGAGAACCTGTAAGTATTCTTCTATACTTAGAGTCTTTTGATATCTTTAAAATATTTTTAGTTCGTTTAGCAGAAGGGTTTTTAATAGTTGTAGCTTCATCAATGGCAATCATAGACTTATGAGAAGATAAAAATTTATCTGCAAACTCTAAACCTTTTTTAGTAGAGAAAGCTTCAACATTCATAATTAAAATATGTAGATCAGTCCCTGTTTCAAACAAAGTGTTTAGCTCTTTTAATTTTGGTTTGGTATGTGATGCAGTCCAAAGAACAGTTTTCTTTTCAATGTGGTCAGCCATATGTACCGGTATTTCAGAATCGTACCAATTTTTATAGACACCTTTAGGTGCAATTAAAAGGAGACCATTTATTTCTCCTTTGTCATACAGCATAGATACATTATCAATTAATACTTTTGATTTACCTGTACCCATTTCCATAAAATAAGCATAAACTTCTTTGTCCCAAGACATTTCTAAGGCTTTAAGTTGATGCGCAAAAGGTTTTGTTTTAAATTTATAGAGCATGATATTTTATACTTTCTAAGTATAAAATAGGATAGATTAGGATAATTGTCAACTATTTATAATTAAATTTTTTACAGTATTTTTCATATTTACGTAAAAGATTATTACACATTTTTGGAAAATTTTTTCTAAATGATTCTACAGTTGCAGTTTTAGGTCTTTTTCTAGAGCCGGGGATTCTTTCTTTTGTATCTTCTATTCTATAAACTTTTGATTTAAATGTTTTCATTCTATCTGCTAAACCTTCTATGCCAGGAATTTTTTCTTCTAACTCTTTTATATCATCACTCATTTTTTCATATCTAATCATATGATCAATTACAGGTGTATCTTTTATTTCATAAAATTTATCAAAATCAGTGATTTTCGTATGTTGAATACAATATTCTCTAAAATCCATATTATCACAAGCGTTAAAAAAATAATAATTAGAAATAGCAAAGTCTATTGGATTTCTTATAATTGAAACTTTAGTATATGTATTAAAAATTTCATCACCTATAAATTTTTTTATTTTTCTTGCAGGTATGTGATTATAATATCTTTTACTGTTTGGTTCAAAAACCATAACCTCATCTTTATTAACTTGATAACAAGGGTTATTCATTATACTTTGCATAACTGTATAGTCTATGTCTATTCCAGTTACATGATTAAAATATTTACTCCCATTTGTATGGTTTTGAGCATGAATTTTATTTCTTTCTTGACTCATCTCTTCATCATCTGAAGTACAAAGAGTTATTATATCTTCTGGACCACAATAATCTCTTAATGCTAATTCAAAAGATGTACCGGCTACTTTAAGTGGTTTTATAAAGATTAATTTATGTTTATGTGATATAATCATTGCTTTCTATTTAAAAAATATGTATACAAAATAAAAAGAGAAAGTCAATGACTAAAGTTTATTTAACTCAAGAAATACCAACAGATAGAGAAACCGGTAAACCCAAATATAATGTTATGGGTGCATCAAAGTATGGAGAAATAAAAACTCTATTACCTATGTATTCTCAAATGATACTTTCTCCCGGTCCATTAATACAAAAACTTAGAACACTTTTAAAAGATTACACGTCAGACGATTATCTTTTATTATCAGGAGACCCTGCAACTATTGGTGTTATTTGTTCAGTAGTTTCTGATATGACAAATGGAAAATTTAAATTTCTAAAATGGGATAGACAAGAAAAAACTTATTATCCAATAGAAATAGATTTATTTAAAAATTAGTATT
>WLWH01001495.1_pt1 | contig 15193 bp, 16 predicted proteins | sample 6712741 | NCBI WGS metagenome assembly WLWH01 (sample SAMN12718694, study PRJNA515312) | sponge metagenome | isolation source: marine sponge | host: Mycale hentscheli | place: New Zealand: South Island, Marlborough, Capsize Point | collected 2003-05-01 | reverse complement strand
TACCTCTTTTAGCATTGTTTTTTGCAGATTGTGGATATCCTCCATAAGATTCAAGTTCTACATCTTCTGTTAAACTTGCTAATACTTCTGCTAATTCAAACTCTGCATTTAATTCACTTAAACAATCAGAACAAGCGTTTTCTTTTATACTTTCTTTAGGTCTTTCTATTCCATCTGCAAAGTATCCTTCTATAGAAAACCCTTTTACTTCTCCTTCTTTAACTGCTCTCCATACATCATCATTTAATACTTTCATAGAAACCATCCAAGTTCCTTTTGGTAGGTCAAATCCATAAGCAGCAGCCTTGTCTTTTACTGGATCTTCTATTAACCAAGATTCTACTACAGACATATCACTTAATTCAAATGAATGTTCAAATGTAGAGTTTTGGTGTTTACTTTTAATAAAGAATAATTCAGATGCTTTTCTTACTGTATCTTCAGAGAAATAGATATAGTAATCATTGTCTTCATCTTCTCCTTTTCTAAATATCTTTTTGTTAGGAATAAGTGCAGGACCCATAAGAATCCTTTTCTCTGCATCTACTTCTGCAAGTTTAATATCTTTATGTTCCTTTAATGCAATAAAATCTTCTTCTATTGCTGGATTTTCAACGACAGAAATAGCTTCAATACCACTAATTTCATTTTCTTCGTCTATAATAAGTTCTATTATCTTTTCCATATCTAAATAACCATATTAAGTTTATTTTGTTTTATTATCCAATAGAAGCTCCTGATATTGTACTGCGTTCAAGTTCTTGTGCTGTTGATACATCAGATGCTACAACGAAAGCTTTTATAGGCTGTTGTTCAGATTGTGATATTGTTTGTGCTAACTGACTTTCTTGTGTTGCACCTACTACATTAAAAGCAGGGGCTTGTATTTGTGGTGCTGCTGGAGCTTGAGATGATGCTGCTGCTGGAGCTTGCACTCCTCCTCCTTTTGATGTTAAAGATGTAGCAAGTATAGAAGCTACTGATAAACCTGCACTTATTTTAGTTGCAGCAATTCCTTTTGCCAACATAGCTTGATTTGAGGCTATTTGAACACCTGCTATAGTAGGACCAATAAAAGGTATAGAAGCATAAGCTGCTGTTGCTTGTAAATTTGCTGCTTGTGTAGCTGCTGTTTGAGTTGCTATACTTTGTTGAGCTTTTATAATAATATCTGCAATAGCTGCACCTTTTTCTAATGCAAGAGCTACTTTTGCAAGAGTTGACCCGTCTTTAGCAATCCCTCCTAATATATCTGCAACTTGTTGAGCAAACCCAACCTTTTGCATTTGTATATTTTGTTCAGCTTTTAACCTATTCTGTTCAATTTTAATACGTTCATTAGCATATCTAATACTCCTTAATATGTCTCTTTCCCTTTCCTTTGCTTCTTTTTCTCTTCTTGAGTTTCTAGCAGCTTCTATTCTTTGGTTAAAGTCTTCTTCTATGGCAATTAATACATCTTTTCCAGCTTTATCTATATTTGCTTGCTCTAATACCAATAGCTTCTCTTGTTCTAACTGCTCGTCTTTGTAAAGCCTGTCATCTATTTTAGCATCTTCAATATATTTTTTTCTAAGTTTTGCTAGTCTTTTTAATCTTTCTCTCTCTTTATCTCCTTCAAGATCACCAAAAGATTCATTAGCTAATTCAAGATCTTCTAATTGCTTAAGAATGTTTTGTATGTTTTTATTTCTTAATTTTTGTTCTTCAGTAAAACCCTCTTCTATGCTTGAAAGTCTATTTTTTCTGTCTTTTAAAATACTTTCTGATAAACTTTTTGATCTATTTTTGTTAAAAAGATTATATCTATCTAATGTTATGACAAAAGCTCGCCCTGCTTTTTGAATAAAGCTACCTTCATTGATTTCTTCTATATCTTTTAGTCTTCCCCCTGTTGCTTCTAATTCTTCTATGTATAGTTTTTCTAATTGAACTTGTAAAGCTTGTGCTTTAGCTAATCTTTGTAGAGATATAATTTTATCATCTATTTGCTTTCTTGACTCTTTTGTCAATTCACCTTCTTCATCTAACTGTAAATTAAGATCTTTATAATTGTCATTCAACTGTTCAACAGTATCAGACATTTCTTTTTGTGATAAATTGCCTCTATCAACAAGAGATAAAAATGTTCTTAAATCTGAACCAGCTTTACCAATTGCATCAGCTAAAGCATTAACTTCTTTCTTAGCTTGACCAGCAGCTATAGCTTGACCTTCAAGCATTGCTATAAAACCTTGAAATAAAACAATAACACCTAAAGGACCAAACATTGCTTTTCCTAAAGCCATCAAACCAGATTTAAAACTACCTGTGGTAAAAAGTAATGTAGTCATTAAAGTAGCTAATTGTGATATGTTGTTAGCCATACCTCTAAGACCATAATTAGAATCTGAAACAGTACGACCAAGTTCAACAAGAGTTGCACCAGCCAAACCAGTTTTATCTATCATCTTCTGGTTCTTTCTTGCATTGTCCTCCATTATATTACCCTGTGTAATTAAATCTTGGTTTAGCTTTTTTACAGCACCAGAAGCATTTACGAATCCAGTTGTAAGATTTTCTATTTTCATCTTACCCTGATCGTTGACCTCTATAGTATATATTATTCTTTTATTATCTGCCATACCATCTACGTTTAATTACATTTTTTGCTTCCTGTATTGTTAAAGGAGCTTTATACTTTCCTTTAGCAATGTCTATATAAGGATTAACTCCATAAAAGTTATCTGTCTTTAATAATTCTATTATTAATTTAATCATTATTCATCTGTTTGATCTGCTGTTATTAATGCACTATCTACTGTTACACTCGTTGTATCTACTGTTAAGTTTCCAGTTACTGGTGGAGGAGTAGGTGCAACAGAACAAGTAGCGTTATATGTTAAATTGTTTTCACCACCCATATATCCGTGATTATAACATTCATAACTAATAGTTCCAAAGTCACCATTTACTGTTACTGTTACATCACCAGCATAATATGTATATGTATTTCCATCTAATCCAGTTTTAGTTCCTCCATTAATTGTTCCTGAATAACTAATAAGTGATTCCTTGCCGTTGTTATGAAAAGCTATTGGATGTGTTGAAGGTACATTACTTAAAGTATAAGTTCCCGCAGCCATTTGGTAAACACCATATTTGTTGTCAAATATATATAAGTAACCACCAGTAACAGCTTCTACTCTTACCTCAAATAAAGATGGAAGACATAAGAAATTCTTTACTGCATATGTTGAAATAAGCTCTAAATCAGCTTTACCCGTTACTATATCTAAATTTATTTTGTTTATGTTGTATTTTTCTCCAGAAACTACAATGGTGTCTGCAAGAGAAAAGTTTGTTATAAAAGCATTTGTAAGTACAGCTTTTAATTTAGTTAATCTATTAAACTTATTAAATATAGATAATATATAGTTTTCATAGTATTGAGAATATAAGTTTTCATCATAACTTTGAGATCCATCAACATTAGCATTGTATTCATTTTTTTCTGCTCCAAAATGATTAGTTTGTGACGTGTTTACATCTACAGCATTACTTGGTATAAAATATGATGAAGTAAAAACTGCAGCTGTTCTATCGTTGTATGTATATGGAATTGTTTCACCTGAAATTAATATAGGATAAAACAATACTGGTTTACCTATATATGGATTATATTTTTCTTGTGTTCCTGCAGTGTCATCTTCATTAGATTTTGTTACACTAAAACCAACTTGTATATCTGTCCAATCTGCTCCTGTATTGTTATACAGTCTTTCATATTTCATATGACCAAAAGATGGCTTTATAACATATTCTTTATTGTATCTGCTATCCCCTTTTATATCTTCAGACTCACCACCCCAAGTTATATTATTAACTTCTTTATGTTGTTTTGCAAGTAAAGAATCTGTGTCTTCATATTCAAATGTAATTTTTGTATAAGGTAAAGCTTTATTTACTGTACTTGACTCAACATTAATTTTACTTGTTAAATCTGTTTCTGCTGTTGATGATACATAAAAATCATCAAGAGTTTTAACTACAATAGTTTTTTCTGTTCGTGAATCATTTCTTACTTCTGCAACAAGATTAAACATTTTAAATAAACCAGACAGAAAATCAAGAACTGTAATGTCAGGCATATTTTCGTGTGTATAAAATATTTGGTTACTGTTTGCAATTAAATTAGATGCTGTTCTAACAATATCTGGAATGCTAATATCTTGATATTCCCTATCAACTCTAGCTATAAGTCTTAATTCAAATCCAGAGTTAAAATCTATTGGTGATCCAGAATCTGTTATGACTGTGAATGTATATGTACCCTCATCTAAATCTACCTCTAAATAATCTGTTGTTCCTGTTTGTACTTCTTGTGTAAATTCATAATACAAAGAACCATTCCTTTCGACTCTTACATCATATTTAGTTGTAGTGTCTGAACTTACTAAACTAAGTCTAGCTAAAACTGTATCTACTTTACCGCTTTCTATTTCTATCTTTACAGTATCTGCAGAAGTTCCACTTGACAATCCTGATGAATTTGTAAAGTTTGCTGAAAATCCTACCGCACTTGTACCAGAAACATAACTTAATGATTTTCCAACACTAAATTTATCTATTAGTGTGGTTACTTTTCCTACCGTTTCTTCACTTACAATTTTACCTTCTTTTTGATGAAGCCACATATATAGATTATAATAATCTAAATTACTTGAGTTAAAGAAGTCTGTAGAAAAACTAACTGTAGTTCCATCTAAAGACAATAACTTTTCTATAGCTTTTATTATAATATCAATTCTTATAGCTGGTTTTAATTGATCCCAAGCTACTCCATTTCTTTTGCCGTTTAATGGGTAATCTGCAACATCATAATATAAATTACCATCTTCTAAGCTACCATAATAATCTGATCCTTCATCAAAGTATAATCTATCTGTGTGTGTAATTAAAGGAACTACTAGGGGTTGTGCGTGTGTTGTTCCAAACTCATCTGTAATATTTTTTGAGCTTTCTAGATATTCTTTCACACTATCAGTTCCTGTAGCTTCATAATTCATATAGAAGTTTTTAAGGAACAGTAATTCACTTAATTTAGTGCTATCAAGTTTCTCTCTAAGAAATCTTAAGTTACCATAAAATGTTACTCTATATGAATAAGGTCTATTATATTTAAGATCTACACCTTCAAGCATAATATATCCCTCCCTAAAAACTCTATTGTTTATTTCTATTCTAGCTTCTTTTGCAACTGCAGCATTAAAACCATCTATAGCAAAATTATAATAATGTTTAAATAATATATTATTTCTATCTGACGCAGGTAAAGTAAAGTTTTTACTAAAGTCGGTAAATATTTTACCAGGATCTTGTACGTTCTTTATTGAAGATTCTATTGTTATTGAACCATCTTGAAAAACATCAACCTGTTCATTATTTATAAAAAGCTGTACTTTTTGTTTCATTATCTAATTGTATTGATGCTGTTAAAAGCATACTCAAATTGAACAGTATAGTTTACAAGTTTGTCGTTTAGGTGTGTTTTATATGTAAAGTCGCTATCTTTTACTTTTATAGGTAATGTTTTATTGTTTTCTCTAACCCAGATATTTTCTGACTGAAATAACTCCCTTATAGTTTCATTATATTCTTCTTTCAGAAATCCAGTATTTAATGTTAATGATTTTTTACTTGTTACATCCTGTACAATTGATGTTGGATTATAAGTATCATAATCTACACCAGAGGAAGAAGATGTAATTGTGCTTGTATCAAAGGTGTCTCTTTTTGTTTGTAATCCATCTGTTCTTTTTTTGTTAAACCATAAATCTTGTATTACACCAAATTTATTTATAAACGATACTTTAAAGTTAGTGTACTTAGGTTCACAGGTATATATAGGGTAAACAGTTTCTACAGCAGTTCCTGTAGCAATAGAATAAGAAGTGGATAATGTATTTACTGACTCTATCTCAATTTTACTTGCTTGTACATTTGAAGAAGCATACCTTATGTATGTATTAGAATCTTCCGATGTTGGTGTGTTTAATAGTAAATCAAATGACTTTGTTTCTGCAATTGATTCAACACCTGAAGCATCTTTAGTAAAAAACCTAACAGACTTAACTCCTCCAGGACCAATATAGATTGGTATTCTTATGATTTCATTTTCTGGTAAATAAAAATAAGTATTAGAGACAAGTTTTGATGTACTAAGAGAAGAATTTAATCCATCTTCAAAATATGTATATCCTTTAGTTCCTATACCATAACCATAAAAATCTTGTGGGTCTCTATCGCTATATGTATTTCTTTTAATATAATAAAACCAACAAGTAGATCTTATATTTGAGATACCACTTGTGTTTATTGAATAATCATTATTAAATACAACATCTATGTAGTCTTGTATTAGTTCAGATATTTCAAATCTAATTAAATTGTTTGCGTCAGGATTTGTTTTTGTTATAACATATTGAGGTGATGAAGGAACAGAACTCCATCTTCCAGTCCAACAATATAAATCCAGTTTAGAGCTTGCTAATACTGCCATATCATTTCTTTAAGTATATAACTAAAAAAAGTAATATAGTATTACAACTTATATTATGTTACCACACTGACCAAAGTTATATATTTCTCCACGAGGAGTTCCTGTACCTGTTCCTATCTTAAAATAATAAGAACCTTCTGATAAGTAATAGTTAGAAGATGCAGGTGCATAAACTCTTGTTAAGGCTGAATCAGAATATAACTGCGTTGAGTCTCCAAGAAAACCTGTATAATATAAAGTAGTAGGATAGCTTGTTTGTGTTATGTTGTTACAAGCATCTGTTATAGATGCAAATGCAGTACTGCTTATTTTAATTACATTGGTAGTAATTACATCTGGCTCATCTGGTGTTGGCGGAACATATCCACAAGCCGCACAATCAGAATATGTTACTAAATCTGTTATGTTGATTATTGAAGTAGTTGATGTATTTCCACCATCACTGTAACAAACATCACTATATTTAACTACTGATGGCCAATGTCCTGTAGCATCTAAATCTGTTGTGCTACCAATTACAACAAAACCACCATTACCATCACAATTATTGTATTGTCTAAAATATGCAATAGGGTCAGGAATAATTGTATCACCTTCTAAACAAGTTGTACAATCATTAAATTCAGCAAGGGCAGCTCCATAAGATTCAAATTTTCTGTCTTGGTCATTTGCTTCAGGCTGATAATCGTCATTAATTTTACTTCTACAAGTCTCTGTATTTGAGCTTGTTCTAAATACATTGGGAAGAGGTGAGTTTGATGAATAATAAATTATTGGCGCTCCGTCATTATTACACTGTCTATAACCACCATAATATCTATCAGGGTCCTGTCCTGTTTCTATTACAACTTGTATATCTCCAACACACACGTCACAAGAACCGTAAGGCTGTAATCTAACAAATTCATCACTTGAAAGCGTGTAATCCCAGTTAGATAAAGTTACATATACTTCTGTTATTTGATAACAACCACTTGAAGTTCCATTTCCTGCAAAATCAGTTAGTTGTACAATTTGACCAGCATCACGTGTAAATCCATCAAAAGCTACGTCAAATACTATTCCAGCATTTAATTGATTAGGACATTTTTGTATTGTTGCATAACCTGCAGTTGGTTGTGATGGTGGTGGGTCAGGAGTTTCTGTACATCCACCAGTAACACATCCTTGAGGGTTACCACTTGCATCTATATATCTAATATTGTGATTTGTTCCATCATTAAAAGCATACCATCCAGCAGTTAATGCTGGTGATGAAGAACCTGCTGCATTAGAATAAAACTGACTTGCAACACAATAAGCTGTTTCTCCATCTCTATTTGTATATAGTGTTACTGAAGAACCAGTACAAGCATCATAATTAGGATTTATTGTATCTGCTGATGTTATAAACGTAGTGCCATAAGATGGTCTATTATCCCATTGAATTGCTTTATTTGTATCTGCATCAGTTGCTCCACTTACTAAACAGTTATAATAGAAAGTTCCTGTTGTAGATTGAGTTTCTGTTCCAGTTCCGTTTATCACTAATGTTTGTTGTGTTTCACCTGATATAGCATTTCCTGGAATAGATGTAATATCATTATTGGTTGCACTTTTATACCACTGATAAGTTGGACCTGTTATGTTTTGAGTAATGGCTGTAAGGGTTACTTGCTGGTCAACATAAGCAACTCCTTGATTGTTACCATCACCAGTAGCCATACTAATTGTTACTTTAGGTGCTAATGTAATAGTTGTATCAGGAGTATCGTCTGTTTCACACACTAAAACTTGAGAAACATATCCTGGAGGATAACTTAATACTTTAGCATAATGTTCTTGTGGATTACTGTTTTCATCAAACAATATTAGTTTATACCAATTGTCTGTTCCACCAAAAGGATTAGATAAACTATTGTCAGCAGCTTTTACTGTAAACAAAGAAGCACCTTCTGTTATTGAGCCATTATAATATACATCAACATCTGCTGTTAAAGCACAAGCATTAGCTCCATTATTACCAGCTACGGTAACATAATTAGATGAAACTACTGCATTATTAGGAACTGTATTTGACTCTTCAACAGTCTCTGTAGTTCCTTCTGCAACACACTCAACATAATTACTAATTTCTCCATCATTGTTTACTCCAATCCTTCCATTATGATTAGTGCTTATTTTAAAATACTTTCCTCCACCTGAATAAGGTGTTTGTAGTGCATCACTTTGATATAATGTTGTTCCATTACCAAATGTCTGACCAGAAAATAATCCATAATAAACTGTTTCTGCTGCAGTCGCTGCACAAGCTCCGTTTACGTTATCAAAGTTAGATGATGATATTAAAACTGATTGTGGATCTGCAGTTTCAGCTTGGTCAAATATTGTTACTGTTACAGATACAGCGAAGTTGTCTAAAGTTAATATAAATGTTTCACCAGATGTACTTTCGGAAGTACTGTCTGATAAGACTTCAAATGTCTGTGTAGCTTCATTAGCGTTTCCTCCTGAACCAAAAACAAATGAACCAGTTAATGTTCCTCTTTGGAAGTCACTTCCACTTACTGTTCCTGTTATTGTAAATGGAACAGAGGTCCCGTTGATGGTTGTACTGTTTGCGTCAATTAATGTAACTGTAAAAGTCTGACCTTCTGTAACTGATGCTTTATCTACTGACAATCTATAATCAGAGTTTCTTGATACCGTTCCTGTTAATGTAGTTGTTTCTGATACATCAGCAGAGGCAAATGTTCCTGTAACTGGTTGAGCAGGACTTATAGCTAAAGCTACGTCTGCTGTATATCCTGTGTTTAACGATAATGTTGTTGTAAAACTATATGAGTCGCCAGTTTCTCCTGTTTGAGTTGCGTTGTTTAAGTCACCACCAATTGTATATCCTTGAGATGGTCCTACTATATTATTTGTTACAGTTAAAGTTGCTGTGTATTGTGGGTTAGCTGACCAAGTTACTATTTTAGTTGCATTATAAGTGTTACCTGCTGAATCTGTTGCTGTAACTCCATATTCAACTGAACCGTCTGATGTTTCAGTAAACTCTTCTTCTGCATTTGAATTACCTGCAATTGCTCCTCCTGTCCAAGCATAGCTTACAGGTGTAAAATTAGTTGCTACTGCTGTTAGTGTAATATCGCTGTTTGTTACACCTGTTGCTGGTCCTGTAATAGATAACACTGCATTTTCTACTGTGCTTCCATCATCTCCTGTTGATGTTACGTAATAAGGACTTCTACTGTTTACTTTAACTGTTGCCATTTATATTTATTTGTGATTCTAAGTCTTTTAAGTAACCTTGTTTTATATCTTCTGTTATTTCATCTGTGTATTTCTGATCTACATAATCTAATATACCAGCTCCTTTATAACCAAACCTTTTTATAGTACCTCTTGTAGCAATAGCATCTTGAATAGACTTAATCATTCTAACTTTGCTATTTTGATTATTCATTGGTTGCAATCCTTTAGCATATGCCCATTCTGCTATTTTACTATAAGGAGGTCTTTTTCCAGGTTTAGTTCCTTTATCAACTGAATCAAAATATTCAGCAGCATAGATGTTTAGTGAGATACTTTTACTACTTGCAAATACAGTCCCGCTAACACTATTTCTTAATCTTCCTGTTGCACTTAAATTCTTTGCATCAATCTGACTTTTTATTTCAGTAGTTATTTTTTTACGTATTCTGTTTAATGCTTCTGCTGTAAAAGTATAGACCATTAGCAGAGAGATAATTCATTAGTTGGTACTTGTATATCTACAGTCATTCCCCATCCTGCTAATTGATTTTCATATTTATCTAGCATTGGTTCTGCAGTTACATTTGTAATTACTTGAAAGTTGTCAGAGAAAGCATCTCCCCTTCTTAAGTTTTGTTGTAGATCATTTATTACTTGCAATTGTGTATTTAATACATCTTGCAGATTATCATTTCCAAACATCATATCTTCTGTTTGTTTATCTTTTGTATAATCTACTATGTCTAAACATAAGACTTGTAATGTAGCTGTCATTATTCTATCTGTAAATACTACATTACCAAATATAATATGAGCTAAAGGATATATAGTTGTTTTATTTAGATCTACTTCTAATATATCACCAAAGGTTACAGTCTTCGTTGTACCATTTGCTCTTAATATTTCTTTTAATTTATCTAATACTGTATATACTTGTCTCATCTTGTGTTTTGTTTTAACATTCTTCTTTCCAGTTCATTCTTTTCTTTCTCAAACTCTAACCAGGTTAAGCATTGAAATAAGGAAAGTTTTGTAACGTCTTTAAATTTTGTTGGGTCCCCTGCAGCAAGTCCATAAATCGATTGATACCAACCCCATTTTGCTCCAAAGTTTGCTGTAGATCCGAGTCCACCTTCAGACGATTCCCCAAAGAGTCCATCATATGCTTCGACAACTCGCTGCCTAAACGGTAAAAAAAAACCGTTGCTCCTAGTGCTACATTAACAGGAGCATCTAACATTACATCTGCATATTTATCTGTCCCCTCATAATCTTCTATTAAGTATAAATCTTTCTTTTCAAATACAACTGGTCTATATAACACAGCTAATGCTTTATGCATCTGTTGCCAATCTGATATATACTTATCTAAATCAATAAACTCTCCTAGAGATATGTCATCAAGTTTAGGTATAAAGCCAAACTTAATTGTTTCTCCATTAGGATCTGTCATTTCAAAGGTTCTTTGAAGTGGAGTATCTTCTTTAAACATTTCTGCTATGTGTCCTATAATCCCACTAAATTCTGTTAGAGGTAAATTATAAGCTTGTTTCATTGTTATACCACAAAAACATTCTAGCAACTTTAAATTAGCAAAATCTATCTGATCCTTTGTAGGTTCTTTACCCTCTTCATATTTAACAGTCTTAATATACTTTTGATATTGCTTTAAAGATATTCCCGATAACTCTTTTGGGATGCTTATTGTGAATGTTTTACTCATATCTATATAACTATCATATACTTTATTGTTGCAATATAAATATACAACAAAATCTAAAAACATAGTTTACTAAGTATAGACTTATTTAATTAGACTTAATTATTTATATCTAACTACATATATAGAGATTCAGGATAATTGTATTTAATAAGTAAATAACCCTTTTCATATTTGTTTAGATAAAGCCCACGTAAACATCCTTACTGGGCTTTCTTTTGTAAAGTGCTTGAATTTACTTAAGTGGACAACTCAGCTACGGCAGAATGCAAAACACGTTGATTTTATTTAATACACCTACTAAAGAATAATTAACTCCTTTTTACGTTTACTATCTGAATTGAGATATTCAGTTCAATGTAAAGCATATTTTACATTTGGTTAATGGTAGAAATTAAAAGAGTTATTTATAAAACAAAAAAAACTATCTTTATTTATCAGATAGTTATAAAATAATTAAAATAAAAAAACCAGCCGTTTAAAGCTGGTTTATCAAACTAATTAACCTAATTATTAACCTATGAAAAAAGGTCTTTTAAATGCTGTTTAAATGATGTTTAAAAGGGTAGTTTATAATATGCCCAAATCTCATCTTTAATCTTTTTAATATCTTTCTTTGTTAGCATTGTATTAAGATCTTCAAAGCAATCTAAAGAATATATTAATTCAGATCCCTTCCAATAAGCATAATTATTTACTAATGTTTCGGCATTGTTGAAAGTGGTTTGTATTTCGCCAAAGTTTAGTTCTTCTTGTTCATTGCAATATGCTATTGCGTCAAATGTAGATAAGTCATTATCCTTAAGCCATTTTTCAGCCCTTGAATAATATATAATAAAGTAATCAACGTTAAACGTGTTATGGTGTAGTTGCTCTTTATGTACATCTATTTGGTCATCTAATTGATCTAGTAAATGATCTATAATACTAATTTCAATTTCAGGTAGTGTTTTTGTTGGAAATCTTTTAGAGATGTAGTCATCTCTTTCTTTTCCTGTTAATTCTATTGTAAAATCGCTCATAATGTTTCTTTGTTTTTAGTTAGTTTAAATAATATGTTAATGTTCCTAATATTGCAAGAGCTATAAATATTAATGTATAAGTAATTAAAGCCCATTTAATAAATTCTAATCTTTTCATAATGTTAGTTTATAGTTATTTGATCTCTGAAAGCATATTCATTACCTTTATTAATTATAAATTTATTAATTAGGCTTTGTCTTATTGCATCTTCTAAATTCAATACTAATTGGTTAGCCTCTTCGCTTGCAGGATCAATATTTAAATCTGAAAGATTACAGATTTCAAATAAATGATCATAGCATTTTTGATTGTGATTGCTAAAGGCATTAATAACATTTTCTATTTTGTCGTTTGTATTTATCATAATAATTAATTTAATTGTTTATACAAAAATAAGAATATTATTTTAATTAACAAACAATATTAATAAAATATAATTATTTTTTATATGTTTGTATTGGCTAATAATATAAAATAGATGCTATACAAAAATAAATTGATAAAGACAAATATTATGCTAATTTATAACCAATCTAAATAAGGTGAGGGGGGGTGCATACCTATTGCGTTTAATGATTAACCTACTATGTTTAAGAATTAACCTACTATGTTTAATAACCTACTATGTTTAAGAATAATAGAAAAGGAAGACCAATCTCACTAAAGTAATAACTTATTATTGATATTGATTGATCAACCTATTATGTTTAAGAGTTACTTTATACTAAGTATTTTATTTACTATCAGTGTAGTTAAATAGATATAAATATAATATGCAAATGAATTACCTGAATGTATTAAATCTATTATCCCAAGCGTTAAGCAAACTAATGCTATAACCATATTTATTATACTAAATATATTATTTATTTGTTTCATATCTATTATGTTTAAGAAAGCTCTTGTATTATCTCCTCTAAAGATTTAATTTTATCCTGGAGTCTTTCAATCCTTAATTCATAAACTTGCAATAGTTGTGATTGAGTTTCTTTACTCATATTAAATTTTGTATCCATAGTTTTTGTTTTAGTTTCATATATATCTAATATTCTTCTTATTCCTTTTGTTTCCATTGTTTTAGTTGTTTTTATTTAGTTGATGATAGCTTTTCTCTGTTATTCTTTTCATAAACTTCTGTTGATCTGTTATATAATACTTATCATCTTCTTCGATAGTATATAACATTTTTGTTATTAATGTAGTTATTTTCATATTATTGTTTTTTTTGTTTTACTCCTAAAAAATCTGCCCAACCTTTAAATTCATCTATATAAGCTCTATGAGGTTCTTTTGGGATAAATCCTCCTTCAACCTCTTTTACTTTTATTTCATCTCCTTCTTTCCAAGAATCAATGATAGGTTTCTCAAGTGTATAATCTATATAAAAGTAAACATCATCTATTTTTATATAAGCACACCTTTTGTTTATTTGTTTTATGTCCATAATTAAAATATTAATCTTTCTAATCTTTGCATTTGTTTATTAAGTTCAATCCTTTTATTTGGATCTTTTTCTAAAGCATATGTTAATTTCATATTACTTAGTTTAGTATATAGTATATGTCTGTTAATGTTTTTCATAATGTTATTGTTTATTTGTTATGTTAGGTAAACCATTAAAGGTTTGGTATTCAATGTCTAAATCTAAAGGGACACCACAATCATAACCTTCACACCTTATATTATTAATGTGATTTAAGTGTCCACAAAAGCTACATTCTATTTTATTATTCATATTTATTTGTTTTTTATTTTAGTTGTTTTCGTTTTATTATTATGTAATTCTTTAAACATATTTTTTCCGTCTATTAAATACACTTTAATTATCTTATCAATTAATTGTTTTTTTGTCATAATGTTTGTTTTAATGTTTATACAAATATATATAAAAATATTTTTAATTAACAAATAATTGACAAACTTTTTACTAAAAACTTTTTTTATATGCAAGTGTAAAATAAAAAAATATTAAAAGAATCATTAAAATATTAGCATAACGAAAAACAATTATATAAAGTTATGCAACAAAATTTTCTATGGTGGACAAGGTGGTTTGTAACAAACCTACTGCGTTTAATGATTAGATCATTTACAAACCTACTGCGTTTAATGACTAAATATCCAAACAGAATATATTTTGAATCAATAGGACTTGGGATACTTTTTACTTTCTCAAGTTTCTTTTTCGTTTATGTATTCACTCTGGTATATGTAGCAATTAAATTCTAAACCTACTGCGTTTAAGAACCTACTGCGTTTAAGAATGTACCTACTATGTTTAAGAATTATCTGATAACATAAACACCTTTATTAGCATTAGCTAAAAAGTATTGAACGCAATATCGAAGAGCATCCATCTGGTGATTCCATTTATCTACTGGTCTTGTGTTTCTTTCGTGCCAAACATAATTGTTAAGCTCTTTAACAAGCTCTGTGCTATCTGGATCTATAATCAAATCAAAGTCCTGGATAAGAGCTATCCCTGTAAGTATAGACCCACTGCGTTTAATAGTTGGTTTTATATTACAATATTCTTTTAATTCAGATATAAGTCTGGGTTCTGCTGAATCACATATAATTAAATCTTCTCCAGCATATCTTCTATTATTCTCTCCTATTTCTTTTGTTGACATACCTGGTTTACAATACATTGTCTTAACCCATATCTTTTT
>WLWH01001492.1_pt1 | contig 15210 bp, 26 predicted proteins | sample 6712741 | NCBI WGS metagenome assembly WLWH01 (sample SAMN12718694, study PRJNA515312) | sponge metagenome | isolation source: marine sponge | host: Mycale hentscheli | place: New Zealand: South Island, Marlborough, Capsize Point | collected 2003-05-01 | reverse complement strand
TTGAACGGTTTTCGTCGGGGTTAGCCGTTCAGAACGACGGAAGGGCCGGGGGAGAGAGGATTCCCCCGGCCTTTCTCGTTGTGTGGGCGATCAGGACTGCTTCACATGCTCCTTCCACCTGCGCAGTACCTGAGGCTTGTGAGCCTGCCCACGCTGGAGTCCCTGAAGGTATTCGATTGCTTCCTTCGGGGAGTACTCCATGTGAACCTGATTCCGGTGTGCATATTTGGCGCACTCGGTTTCGTCGTAGGTGCCGCCGCCTCCGGGGCGGTAGACCATGCCATCGGTGACCCAGATGACGGGAGCCTTCTTGCTGGTACGTCGGGATACGGCGTACTGGATGGCCGGAAGGTCGTTGCCGTTGCCGCCTCGGAAGCGAGGAAGTTTATCGCACATTTTCCCCTTGTCTGCGAGGACGTAGGTGTTGTCACCATCCCATCCTGTTGAGTAGGCGATGACGGTACAGCCCGGAGCCGCTTCCATCATGTTGCGCACCTCTTCCTTGGAGAGCGACATGGAGCCTGACACGTCGATCAGGACGACGCCGCCGCTGGCCTTGACGTACTTGTCGAAGATACGGCGATCAGGATCAGTGAGCATTCGGTGCATCCGGCGAGGGTTACGACCCACGTTGGAGGCGACACGCTTGCGTCCGATGGAGCCGGGGACAGTGATCGTCAGAGGGACGTGCTTAAGACGCACGGGGAGCCATTCACCGATTCCCTTGCGCCCGATGGCGTTGTCCATGATCTTCTTGGCCTGCTTCTGAATGTCCTTGCGGTCAATCTTCTCGGCTTTCTCCTTGAGTTCCTTGTCCTTGCCGTCGTCCTTGAGTCCTCCCTCCTTGGACGAAACTTTTGTCTCACCTTCTTCCGTACCGAGTTCGTCCTCGTTCTCGTCCTCTTCGGACTCGGCGTCGGGGTCGGCAGTTGCCTCTTCAGGTTCCTCTTCCATCTGCTCGGGAACGGGCATGGAGGCAATGGACTCCAGAAGCATCGCAAGTTCGATGGTAAAGTTCATGCCGATGATCGTATCGGAGTTGCGGTTCAGCAGAGTACTGCCGTAGTTCCGCAGAGCATCAGAGTCAGACGTGAGGTTCGCCCCGTACACGCTCTTCTTGATGTTCTTGATCTGCTTCTTCTGGAAGGCGACGATCTCTTTAGCGATGTCTCGCAGAGTGTCGGCCCAGATAGGGGCGCTACGTCGGATGCCAACGATCAGAGGGTTCAGGCTTCCGGTGTGTACAGACGCCGCCACGGCATAGACCGCTTCAGGCCACGAGTTGTTGGAGGCCAGTAGTTCACCGTCAAACTTCTCTGAGCCGGTCACGAGAGACTTCATGGGGAATCCCAGCATGGAGGCAATCATGTTCACTCGGGCTTCTTCTGCCGCACGGACAGCGCCCTCGCCGGTCACGTCAGTGATGTAGGGCGTCAAATCTTGAGGTGAAACTTTTACGTGAATCTGCTCGTGCGCACGGATGGCACGTGCCAGTTGCGAGTCGTCCAAAGGGACCCGCATAATGCGCCCCGAGACAGTGATGAAGGGTTCGCCTCGCACTGCCCGGACGTTGCCGACATCCCACCCGCCAGTGTTGCGGATATCCTGTCGGCTAAAGACTTCAGGCATCGGCCTGTTCTTGTTGTGTACGTTCTCAATAATGTCCATATCAATCTCCTCTCTAGATGATGGACCCATTGTAGCATAGGTTGTAGGTTGGTGTCAAATCGGGTGAGGGGAAGGAGGCCAACCAATCCTCCTTCCCCTCTGGGTGTGCCTGATAGGGATCGCTAGCACCACTCCAGCGCTCCACCTATCGGTGTGGCACAATGTTAGGCGCTAGGGGCCTGCTGGAACTGGTCGATGCGGATGGCCTCCAAGAAGGCGTTCGCACGGTCGCCCAGAATAAGTTGAGCAGCCTTTTCCTCGCCCATCTGGTTCGTCAACTTGACCATCGACTGAAACAGTCGAAGAGACATGCGTTCCGAACCGGCGTCAGCCATCCGGTCTGCGTAGTTCCTCCAGTGGGGAGGAAGCGTGAGCAGAGCATCGGGGTGGGGACGGTCGATGCGGACACGAACGGGGAACCGGTCGGTCAGAGCCTCGGGAAGTTCCTCCACGTTCTCTACGTTGGTCGTCATGATGACAGTGTAGCCAGCGACGGGATAGGTCTTTTCCCCGGTGACAGGATGCTCCCACTCGGCAGACTCCGCAGAGTCGGTCATGTTGAGAAGGGTAGCGAACACGTCGCCGCCTGCCTTGTCGATCTCGTCCACAACGAGTCGGCCACCGCTACGGCGAGCCTTGATGGCCGCACCTTCGATGTAGTCGAAGCCCTTCTCGCTAGGCAAGAAGCCGCCTGTCACGTCCATGTTGGTCATGTCGTCGGTGCAGGTGAGTCGGTGAGACTCCTGTCCGGGGCGCTTGTTGACGTGCAAGGCGCTGAAGGTCTTGCCCGTTCCGGGGGGACCGAACAGAATCATTCGGTCGATGCCAGCGCTGAGAACCTGATTGAAGGTGTCCCAGCAGTTCGTTTCGTGGTCGTTGGTCATGGTTGGTTTCCTTTCGGAGTTGGTTGCTTACGGATGTAAGTGTAGCAGGTGGTCAGACGCTTGTCAAGTTCAAAGCGGCATTTAATTCGACCCAATCTCGCCAAGGCATGTGATGGGTGATGTTGTCATGGATGTCCATGAAGCCGACGATAGGCTCCTTGCCCCATCCGGTCCAGACGACGCTAGGGCTGGCGTGGCCGATGTCGAAGGGTCGGCAGTCGTCACCGATGATGATGCCGTAGCCGGTGCTACTGCCTTCTAGTTCGGTGAGGGTGTCGAAGATGATGCGGGCGCAGTAGGAGTCGTCAGTGATTCGGCCTTCCCGGTCTGCACGCTGTAGGGCATCGGATACGACGGTGTTAACTTCACTGCCTCGCCAGTGGGTGTAGAAGTGGATGGCGGTGTCGCTTCCTTCTTGCTTGATTCGGATGGTTGCTCTGTCTCCCATGATGGGCCTCCTTGTGGTTGTGGGGTTGATGGTTCTGATTGTACTACAGGTGTCTGTAGGTTGTCAAGTATTTATTGTGAGTAGTGCCCTAGGGACACCATAGAGGTGTATTAGAAGTCATCGGTCAGACTCAACTGACCCTTTAACTCTTGGTTAAAGTTTTCGCTGATGATGGATCGGATGGCGTCGGATTCAGCATTCACTGCATCCCACCGCATCCAATCGGTCCATTCATCGAATGTCATGCCGACAGTGCTGGACACCTCACCAGTCTCCCCGATGAAGTGATCCATGATGATCCCCTCGTGGGTGATAGTGATGTTCAGTGTCTCGCCGTCGCCTAGGGCTACGTTACCTCGCCACAGGTCGTAGTGATCCTCGTTTACTTGCAGTGTAGGAGAGTGCAGGTTCATCAGAGCACGCTCTCAGCGAACGATGCGGTGGACTTGAGTGAAGCGATCCACCATTCTTGGTCGCTGTTGGCCTCGGCCCATTCGTGAGCGTCCTCCCAGTTGAGAAAGGGACCGACAGGAGTCACGCCGTCGAACAGGTTGCCCATCATCACGATGTGCAGACCGTCTAGGGTGCCGCCGTTAGCCTGTGCTGTTTCGATCAGTTCATGATCTTCGGGCCAGATGGCGGTGTCGTCGGTGTTGACTAGGACACACTCGGCGGCATTGATGATGGTGCCGGTGCCGGGGTGAATGATGAAGGTGGTTTGATCCTCGGGGTGAGTTTTCATTTGAAGTTTGCTCCTTCGGTTGGTGGGTTGGTGGCGAGCAGTTTTGCCTCATGCTTAGGAGGGTTCTCCTTACTTTGTTTGTTTAGGTTGAGCAGTTTAGCCTCTTGCTCAGGAGGGTGTCAAATTAGAAGGCGGCGAGAAGCATCTCACGTGCCGTCAGGGTGAGGGTCTGAGCATCCTCGGGGTCGGTGACGACCTTGGTCTGCTTCATCTCCTTGTTCTTGCCCTTGGTTCCGGTGTGGAACTCGTAGGACTGCACCGCTTGGTAGAGGCTGAAGGCGTTCTCACCGAAGTTCTCCACTTCCTCGCCGTAGAAGTACATGATGCCCTCACGACGCTTCTCAGCGAAGTTGACGGCCTTCTGGTTGGCGTCGGGGTCGGTGATGAGGGGAGCGACCTGATCCAGAATCCGGTTGCGGAGACCGTTGGTCATCTGTAGCCCCTTCAGCATCGTGGCGTCGGTGATGAAGGCTTGGAACCGGTTCGCCGCTTCTGCCATGATCGCCGCCTTGCTGAACAGCATCTCATCGTGGTTCTTGGAGCGCTTCTGAGACATCTGGAGTTCGCCCAGACCTTCCTGATTGGTGCAGAAGGGTCGGAAGGTGAATCCGATGGCACGAGTGCTGAACACGCTGTTCATGCTCGCCGTGTACATGATGGAGCGGGTCAGGCTGTCGCCGTCACCGAAGGTGTAAGGCTCATCAATGTCCTGAGTGAACACAAGGATGGAGCCGTGGTGCCACGTCCGCATGGCGGTCACCGACTCGGGGAACATAGCCTCGGCGGTGTTGAGGATGGACTCGTAGGAGCCGCTGTAGTAACTGTTGCCAGCGCCAGCCTTCAGAACCGCCTGAGTGCCGTCAGCGTACTCACGGTAGACGGTGTTAGAGGCGGTGTCCGTGGTCCCGTTGGGGAGGATGGTGCCGGTAGTCTGGGGTGTGAACAAAGCATCCGCATCCAGAGCAGCGTCCATAGCGCTGACCCCGTTCTCGTACTGCTTGTTGGTGGAGAGCATGTAGCCCATAGTGTGTGACCTCCTAGGTCGGTAGTTGTTATTACTGAAGTAACTTTACTACAGGTTTTGTGTCCTGTCAAGTTCTGTCTGAAGTTTTTTTAGAGACTCACTTCGACCTGTCGATTGACGAGCCGTGCGTAGCCAGCAGAGTCAACGGGCCGGTGTGTTTCCTTCTCCACGAAACTGCTGAACTTGTAGGGGTTGTACGTAGCCTTCACAGGGGTAGCAGGCACCTCATCGACCAGCGTGCCGATGACGAAGGCGTGGACGTTCTTGCGCCCTTCTCGGATGACACGTTGACGACCAGCCTCGCTGATCCTGAACGTAGCGTCCTTGAGTAGTACCTCGTCGGCGTAGTCACGGACGAGCCAGCGCCCGTCGATCTTGTGCTGGATGCTGAAGGTGTGCTTATGAAGGTTGTAGTAGACTCGCACTTGCATGGTGCCTCCTCTGGGGTGGTGGTTGATGTAAACCATTAAAGCATCTTTTACTCACCCTGTCCAGTCGAATCGAAGTATCGTTACACAACTGTAACAATCGAACAAGTGTTCGGGCACAGGACTAAAGTGGGACAAGTGAAAGCCAAAACTCGCAGGCGACCCGGTGCAGCCCCGGCAGCAGGTGTAATGCAAAACGTCAAAGCAAGGTCGGAAAGCCCCGCTGGTGAAAGCCAGTGAGGCGGGGCTGGTCCACCCCTACGAAGCATATCGGTATGCAACATTGGGCCGGGACTGGCCGACCCTCACCAGCCGTGCCCCGCCATTTCGTCGGCATCCTAGTGGTTGTTGTCGATTGGTGCCCCGGCAGGGAGTCGAACCCTGCATTCCCTAAAACGTACATCCGATTTCACAGAAGCAACTGCCGAGTCGGAGACTGCTTATGTTCTAAGGGTGACTGACCAGCAGCGGGGCTGGTGATACACAGTGTAACGCAAAGGGGGCAGGCTGTCAAGCCCACCCCCAAAGTTTCTCTAGTTTTCTAACTGTCAGCGGTCACGGACTAGGTGAAATAAGTTCTCATCAACGATCTCACCGATGGCATCCATACCTTGCTCAACGATGTGATTTGTGAGCCATCCCCAGCCGTAACTTTCAAGAACTTTGGCGGCGGCTGAGCGCAACTCCTCGTCGCTCAGTGGTACCAAGTCGTCTGCATCACGATGATTGGCAATAGTGCTCGCTACGTCCTCCTCAGAGAAAACGGTACCGGCCCAGTTGAACTCGGCTCGCATAGCCTGGAACAACTTGATAGCCATGCCCTCATCTAAGATGTAGGCCATGTTGTTTGCTTTGATTGTACGGTGTGGGTGATTCATGAAATGGTCCTTTCGGTTGGTTACATTGTCGATTGTACCCCCAAAGGGGGCAGGCCGTCAAGCCCGCCCCCTCGCTAGGGACACCATAGGGATGTATTAGAAGTCAGGCTGTTACCAGTGCTGCCTCCATAGCAGCGATGCGCTCGTGGTGGTCGATGAGCCGGTCACGAACATCGTCACGGATTTCCCATGCATCTTCGTCGTCCCAGTCAAAGTTCTCGGGCAAGTGGTCGTGGAACGAGCCGGAACTATCGTAGGACTCGCCGTCAATGATGACGCTCGCCCCGATGAAGTCCATGCCCTCCTCAATGTAGGTCAGGCTGATCTTCACACCGAACTTCTGGCTAACCTTTTCCAGTAGGGCGATGGGAGGCCCCCACGCCGTGTTGCCACTAATGTGGATGGCCTCGGGGTCACGGTCTACGTCGTAGGTGTAGGTGTAAACGTCCATGCTCCACTTCGTGCCCCACTCGTTGTTCGCCCACGAGTACCAGTCGGAGTAGCCAGTCTCGGCCTTCGCACGTTCGGCACGTTCGATGAGAGCGTAGTGCTCGGCCTTGTCCTCTTCGTAATGCTCGGGAGTCCAGTGCTCGTTAGCAGGGTCGTCTACGAGAGCCTGCCAACGCCCCTCGGGGTCGTAGTCGCCGGTAGGTGCAGGGGAACGAGTCCCCCGTAGCACTTCGGGCATGGGCACGAGTCGCATAGGCTGACCCATCTCAGGGTCGTCGTCTGCCTCTCGCTCCCATTCCGGTGACTTCATGATGAAGTCCATGTTGGAGAGCGTACCGTAGTCGCCCTCTATCGTGATTGCGTTATCGCACCAGTTAGGCATGATGTGTCTCCTTTCAGTCGGCGTAGCCGAAGTTATCGAAGTCGTAGTTGCAGTCGTCTAGACCCAGCATCTCGTTAGTCTCACGGAATCCGTAACCGAAGTCCTCGGCCATCTCTGCGATGCCTTCATAGTCGATGTTGTTGTCGTTGGGGTCGATATCGTTGTCGTAGTCGGTGTAGTTAGTCATGTTGTGACCTCCGTGGTCGTAGTGGTTGATAGTGGAAGGGTAGTGCATGGGGCGACTCCTGTCAAATCGGAGCCGCCCCATTAGATCACTTAGGCTGAGTGACCTTCACGGCCTTCACGTTGGTGACCTTCGTGAACTTGTCCACGACTGCCTGCTTCAGCCAGCCGCCCTTGACTGCCTCGTCTACGAGGGGCTGCTGCACGACCCGCTTGGTGAGCCGTTGGTGCTGACCTTCGGGCAGAACGTCTTTCGCAGCGGTCTGGTTGATCGTGCGCCGGTTCTGCTCCACGATGGCGACCTTCGTGCCATCGTCAAGGATGACCGCTTCGACGTTGAGCGCACGGAAGGCGTCCTCGGCCTTCTCTGCCTCGGCCTTTGCCTCGGCCAGAGCCGCACGAGCCGCAATGACACGTCGTGCCGTGATTTCATCCACCTTGTCGGTGTTGATGTTGATGTGGTTGGTGGTGGTTTCCATGATGACCTCCTCAGGTCTTTGTTGATGTTGATAACATCTTACAGGTGGGGTGTGACAAGCACAACCCCTTCCGAAGATTTATTTCAGAGTTCTTCGTGGACCTCTATTATGTTGTCACTAACGGGTGAGCCGCACATGAAGCACTCAGCACCCGCAGGCTGCACAATGTAGCAGCAGACGCCCTCAGCGACCTTAGACGGCGCTGTAGCCTCCTCTGGGGGGCAGTGGCATGGCTCGGCATGAACGGCGTACCGATCAGTGTTGCGGAGCGACTGACGGCAGACGTTCGGATGCTCACGAAGTAGGTGCTGTAGATATTGGTCACGCTCACGGATGACACGCTCGCCGTTGGCGATGGCCTCCTGCACTCGTTGGTCGATGATGGTGGTTTGGTTGTCCATTCCTACAGTTGTATCACACTTCTGATTCCCCTGTCAAATCTTTTTTTATTTAGGATTCAGGTTGCGCTTCTGAACGGAAGGGTGTAGTGTCCCTGTCGTGCCCGATAAGGTACAATACCCATACCAACTAGATAAGGAGCCAGAGATGGCTAAACGAAAGATCAAGATAGAGTTCACTGAAGCCGATCAACGCAAGGCGATGGCTAGGATGAACTGGGAGCGTAACGTCGCTGCGATGGCCGAGGGTCGTCGCCAGCGTGCGGCTACCTTCGCTGACCGTCGCAAGAAGGCCGACCGTGAGGCGTGCCGTAAGCACAACCGAAACGAGTGGCACTGATGATTACACGAGATGACGCTACCCCGCTCCCTATCGGAGAGCGTTTCTACCTCTTAGAAGCCGCTATGCGTATGATTGAGGAAGGTATCGACCTACTGCATGAGGAAGCCGTGGAGGAAGGTGTCGAACCTGACAACGATCACCTATTGGAGTCGCTGGATGATCTGCGGATGACCTCCTATGCTTCGTTACTTACCACGATGGTCAATGATACCGACGATGCACAGGTGCTCATCGCACTGATGAAACAGCACACGCCCGACAACTGACAAAACGCAAGGAGTGAGAGTAACCCCGTCAGAAATGGCGGGGTTTTCTCATGCTGCCGGGACGTATCCACCCTAAACTAAAAAGATGGGCTGCGAACGAGATTATCAGCGAACCTGGCTTTATCGGTCAGAATGGGAAATCATTGACGAGTTTCCCGAACTTTCGTTGTTGGAATGTTGGGATTTTCTTGCTTCCGTCATCACTAAAAAACAGTTTGTCAAGCATTTTCCTAAAACTTACGACTACTTGGCTAAAAACTGGGGGGCAGATAGTCCCGCAGCCGAGGAATACCGCCCAAAACAACGCCTCGTTTATCTTCACCGAGGTGACCGCCGTGGTGGACTAAAACTACGCCCCGGATATCGACGCAGGTGTGCTGATGCTCATTGTTCCACGATTACTTTACCCTGCTGGAGTCGTAATAAACTAACGCTTCTGCATGAACTCGCCCACATCTGTTGTTGGAGTGAGTTACCCAATGGTGATGTGGTGTCTGCACATGGGAGAGAGTTTGCGGGCATCTATCTGCGGCTAGTGAGGCAAAACTTGGGAAAAACTGCGGAAAAAGAACTGTTTGCTGCGATGGAGCAGCACAAAGTAAAAGTTTTGGCCGCTAGGTACACCATAGGTACACCATAGGGGTTGGTTGATGCTAGCGCTTCGGGGGCAGAGCAGTCCCGAGGCTCGCAGCATTCGCATTGGCTTAAAACGCAAAAATCCCCGCCGTTTCTGACGGGGATCTTCGTTTCTGTGTTCACTTGTTGGTTTTAGGCTTGTTTCCTCGTTTGTTGTATTTGCCCGCTCCTCCAACGTATTTCGTGGGCAGGCTCTTGCGACGGGTGCGGTCGTTGTATGGTTGCATACCTTCCTTTAGTTGCTAATTGCATACTATCAGGTCAAGATGAGAAAAGCAACGTTAAAGATTATTTTATTTTTTTGATGTAGGGCTTGCAATGTCTGACCGAACGTGTATACTGAAGATTACAAGCAAGGCAACCCCGCCAAGAAGGACTGGGGCGAGAGTACAAGTCTCTCGGGGGTGGCCCGATGATCCCAACCAAGAAAGGACGACACCTGTGTCGATCTTCATCCTGATGGCGACCGCCATCGTGTTCGGTTGCTGGCTAATCCCTAGCCACCGATGAAAAACGGCCCTCGGCTCCCCCACACGGAGTCGGGGGCTTTTTTGTGCCCACACTCAGAGCGTCCCGCTTGCGCAGCAGCCTGCCGGGGCTTACTGGGTGGGGTGAATGCTTTTTATTGCTGATTGTTGTTGTTTGGTCGTAAAACACAAAAAGACCCGCCCCCTTGGAGGGACGGGCCTAATCGTGCGGGATATCAGGCGAAAAGATCGGAGTATTGGACGCCCGCACCCTCGTAGCGCAGAATCTTGTTGATCCCTTGCTTGTCGGACACTGAACCCCAACCCCGGTTGATCGGTACGACACTGCCGTCCGGCTGAATCTCCATCATGCTCGTGGCGTAGTGCCCGATGATGACGGAACCGGATTCGGTTAGCGTGGCGTGCCATGCACCCCCGGACGCTTGCGCCGTTCCCGTCCGTGATGTTCGGGCGGCTTCGGCAATCGCTTCGGTACGCATTGGTAATGCCTTTCTGTTCGGGCTACCTATCGGGGACTCTCACCCCGACCCTGGCCTACTGGCTAGGTGCCGTGCTTGTTGGATATTCTCTATTTAATCAGGTGTAGCGACTAATCGCAACCCCTACCTTGTTACAGTTGTGTAACGGATCACCAACGGCGACGGGCTAACCGCCCTCCGGCGACCTTAGCGCCTTTCACCCCGATGATGACGCCGTGCTCGTTGGCAGTCGTCACGATCTCGTGACGGTCGAAAGTATCGCAAGTGATACCCCCGAAGAACTGGCGAGTGTGACCCGTGGGAACGGCGATGATCCTCAGCCCGTTGTAGGACTCTAGAAGAACTTCCCCGCCCTCCAGAATGTAGCCGTGGTCGTCGGCGGTGATCGTTACGTCGTCCCACGTGTTTGACGTATCCGTTGTGTTGAAGTATTTGAACATGCCTCAATTATGACATAAGTGGTAGGTAGGCGTCAAGTTATCTAATTAAACAGTTGCGTTTACCTCGGCGTACTGGTAGGGTAGAACTACCAACCACAGAAAGGGGTCAACATGGCCTTTATTACCGACTACCAACATGGGGAGTTCGCCTCGGAAGTCGATGACGCTAACCTCGTCGCCGTTGTTCGCAACGTGACCACGGGCAAGGCGATCAAGCGCTTCAAGGGCGAAACTGCGTGGTCCGACGCTCAACGGAAAGTGACCGACCTCGCTCTAGAGGCGATGTACCGCTAATATCTTCCCCAGGAACTGCCCTCGGCCCTCACGGGTCGGGGGCTTTTTTGTGCCCCAGAACGTCCGCCCAGAGGCCCCCAAACGGTCCCAGACAGCCCCGCACGGTGAAAGTGCCCAGCGGGGCTTTCCGACCCTAAAACGACGTTAAACTGGCCCCGAGAACGACAAAACCCCACCACCGAATTGCTCCAGTAGTGGGGTTGTCAAAGGCTTAGACCTCCATGAGTTCCATCACCTCACGGCGAGTCAAAGTTTCTTCAGTGTCATAGTTGATAACTGCGTAGTCATCAAACTCCATATCACCGAAGCACGGGTAGTAAAACCCGTCCACTTTCCGTCGTCCGTTAGAACTCCAGCGGTCATACCACAACTCGGCGGCTTCATCAAGCGTATCAGCATCAACTTCGATGCCTCCACTGTATGAGTAACCACCATTCAGTGTGAATGTTGCCATATTAGTTCCCTTCTCGCCTAGCCCCCAGACTTTTACTGGCGGGGGTGCTTCTCTCGCTAGGACTAACTAGTTGGTATGTTGGTATTCACACTACAGCACGGGGGCAACACTTGCAACCCCTAATCTGAATATTTTGAAAAGTTCTCAGTTCGGTGGCTAACGGTCTCACATATCTGAACGGTATACAGAACGGTATACAGTCAAGCCCCAGACAGCCCCGGCCTTGGATTCCCCTGCCGGGACTCGCTAGCCCTGCCAAAAGAACCGCACAACGCAAAAAGGGCCGACCCCAGATGGGCCGACCCTCTTCGCTTCGTTCACCAGATGGCGTCGATAATCTCCAGACCGTAAAGGTCGTGGATCACGTCAGGTCTGGCATAATCCTCAGCGTGAGCGCCTACCCAATCCTCACACTCGGTAAGAGTCCCTACGAACTCCACGTCGTCGTTGTCAGGTAGACACCCTGCCGAACAATAGATGACTGCAAACATTGTTACCTCCTCAGTAACTAGCGTTGGTGATGTAGGCTCGCAGGTTGTAGTCCCCGTCAGGGTTCTCGTCTCCGAACGTCTCCTCGCACCACTTGTCAAGTGTTACTTGGAGCGCCAAGTAGGTGTAAGGAATGGTTGCCTCACCCTTCTCGTAGTCCCAGACGTTGATAACCTCGGAAGGCTCTACACAGTCAGGCATCGTGAGTTCGATGTATGGTCCACCGTGCCACTCTGCCGAAACAATGTAGGGGCCGTGGTGCCATTCAGCACACTTGCCTTCTGTCATCGTATCCATTAGTTCCCTCTCTGCCTTGCCCACAGACTCTGACTGTCGGGGGTCGCTCACTCGCAAGGACTTATTGGTTGGTATGTGTATTAGGTACCATTTAATCAGTCATGGTAGCGTCTGTCAACCCCTAATCTCAATTTGTTGGTAAGTTTGTCAATCTGTGGATAACTGCTTCGCATACCTCGGCGGCGTAACGCCCACCTAGTCGGCACCCACACAACCGACACACAACTTCGCCGTCCTCAGGGTCTCCTGCAACTCTCCACTCGTGGCCTGTATCTTTCACCATGTACGAAGCCTACCATATCGGGGATCGTGGTGCAAGCCGAGTGAGTCCCGGTGGCGGCGAGGGCGATGAGCGTTGCTGGCGGGACTTTCCGGGGGTGAAAGTGCATGGCTTGGGGAATGCAAAAAGCCCCCGACCCTAAGGCCGGAGGCTTCTTGGACTCAGAGAGAGTCTTTACGACTCCAACGCTGAATAACCGGGCCGAATTGCCAATTCGGATGCTCAGCAAGTCTAGTCTGAGCGTACTCCAGATAGTCACGGTGGGAGCCGGAGCATCTGACGTAAGCCTCACGAGCGGCCCAAGAATCATGGTGATTGCCACGACCCGGACGACTAGAGACTCTAGTCCCCCATTCACGTTGCCATAGAGTGTCACGTTTGAGCGTGGCTTTACGGCAGGCTAGGGCTAGTTCGACGCCGTAAGCGTGAGCATCGCTGCCTAACGCCTTAGCGCCTGCAAGTGCGGCCACTAGTTGCCTTGCGGCGACCCGGTTGCCCTTGCTAGCCCTTGCGGGGGATTCCACTAGTTGCCGCACTGCGGCTTGAGTGATGGTATCCACGGTTGTTAGTTCCCTTCTTGCCTAGTTCCCGGTCTCTTACCGGCGAGGGCGCTTCGCTCACTAGGGCTTAGTAGTTGGTATGTCAAGGACCACTCTAATGCAACCCGGCATAGTCTGTCCAGTTTATTCTCATAGTTCATAGAGATAGTTGCTATCTATTTTTGAGATGGCTCCCGCAGTGCCCCTCACGCTTGTCGTTAGGTGACCCTAACCGAACAAGTGTTCACTATCGAACATACGTTCGCTTCAGAAAAAAATGAAAAAGGGGTTGACAAAAAAATACGACGAAGGGTTGACAAACCGCTGCCTTCGTGCTGCCCCCAGATAGCCCCGCTGCGAGGAACATAACGACGGGACTTGTCGGGGGTGATGCAAAACATTTGACACTTCCCGCAGCAACGATCCTTGTATCTCGTGAAAGGAGGAATTCATGATTAGAACTACGAAAACTACGGTAACGATCCCGTTCTTCAGAGTTGGCTGCGAAAAGCCCGATCTACTCGGAATACTGACTGCCCTCGGCGTTATTCAACCGATGTAACGTCGAAACAAGTCGTACTTCTGCGGAATCCAGCGGAAAAGGTGAGCCGTCAAGTAAAACCAGAACAACACTAACGCCGGTCTACCCAACTTGGACGAAGAATACGAGTAAAAGGCGGCAGAAAGAGTTGCCTTCTGCTTCCTCATAGCAACCACGTCGTACACCGTTACATAAGCGGCTAGCCCTGCCCATGCAGCAGCGCCCCAGTCGATACTTCTGCCCTTAGTAAGTCCCGTTCGTGGTAGCATAGTATTATCATATCCGACAGTTCATAGGAGACTTGGAACCCCGTGCATTACAAAAACGACACCTCATCAGGTCAGACTCGTAAGCCCCCGAAGAAAGCAGCCCACCACTCGTTGTATGCAGAGGAGAGGAAAGAGGCACAGTGGCTCGCTCGGTTAGCCCAGTCGGAGGAGTCAAGGCGGTCACTTCGCCATAAAACGTGAAAAGCCCACCCCGGAGGGTGGACTAATCACTCACCTACGCTGTCCCTCAGAGGCTTTCACAGACCGCTTGTCCCTCTCAGGTTTCGCACGGCTGTCGGTCGCTATGCCGAATACTGCTCTCTTAGGCTTCACGCCGAACCAGTTGCAACCAGTTCGACTTGGCTAGATTGTTACGGAAGGGTGATCTTGTCACCCACTTGGAGAGTGACGACTCCGTTTAGTTTACCCATGTCGTAAACTGCGTTGCCAGTGTGACCGTCACAGTGTGTGGTGGCGATTCCCCAGAGGGTGTCGCCGGGGTGAACCGTCACGATGCCGTCCTCACACTCGTAGGCCGTAGCCTTGTCAAGTGCCGCATTAGCGACCCCTGCGAGGAAGAGTGCCCCGAAAGCGGTGGCGGTAAGTGCTGCTAGTTGCTTCTTCATGACTACAGTAAACCATAGATCCGAACCAATAGCAACCCCTAATGCAAAGATTTCTCAGAAACTTTCAACATCCAGATCAAGGACGACCTTGACCCCGATACTTCTTCTTGTAGTTCTTCGACTGCTTCTGCTTGGAGGAGCCTGCCTTCGCATGAACTCCCTTTCGCTTGATGCGGGTAGCCGAGTAAGCCCCGCTGCCGATGCTTTTAGCCATTGTTGTTCTCCTTCTTCTTGGCTTCTCTCTTGATACGACGCTGTTCCGCCTCGTCAAGTTCCTTCTTCGTTCCCATTCGATGCCCGTTTTGGCACCAGACTGTTGCACGACTTGATGCCCCAACGACAGTTTCGCACTTCAGGCAGTAATGATTCGTTAGCCCGTCCGGGTTTTTGTGTGTAATACGCATGGGTCTAATCCTATCACCGGGGCTTGCTGGGGTCAAGTAATCGGTATTGTAGTTCATGAAACAGCGAGTTGCGGGAACTTACGGCAGTAGGCTAATTGTATGACAGTAACAAACCGACTCATAGCAGTCACTTACCTAGCGAATTGCTGTAATGCCGACGAGTTCTGGCGGGTTGCTTCTAACCTGCTGTCCCGTGGTATTACACCCGCAGAGTTCGACGTAAGCCTGCTGTACGCCTCTCAGTAGACAGCAAAAAGCCCCCGACTCCCGTAGGTGTCAGGGGCTAATCGCCGCTTCCCAAGCGAACTAGGCGTGCTGTAGTTCTTCCACGATCTTGTCATGATCGTCGTAGGTGCCCCGAACTTCGCTATCGCCGTTCGGGAAGAATACGCATGTCTCGT
>WLWH01001490.1_pt1 | contig 15214 bp, 5 predicted proteins | sample 6712741 | NCBI WGS metagenome assembly WLWH01 (sample SAMN12718694, study PRJNA515312) | sponge metagenome | isolation source: marine sponge | host: Mycale hentscheli | place: New Zealand: South Island, Marlborough, Capsize Point | collected 2003-05-01 | reverse complement strand
TGAAGGATACTCCTGAACTACATATGGTATGGTTTTATTATACCACCAGTTCGGTAAATATCTTCTTTTTCTATCTCCGCCCCGATCTAACTGAACATCACCTCTTCTAATGTGAACTACTATTTCTTCCTGTGCGTCTGTTGGTTTCGGAGTTGACCAGTAGTAAGATCTTATTTTCTCCAAAATCTCTTGACTGTAGAACTGGTTAGGACTATTGAATACCTTTGCTTCAAACCTTTTTCGGACATGTATCTTTCTTCCATGTCTATTGTCTGGTATACCAACAAATTTATTGACTTTCTCTACTGATTCTGGGGCAGTCCATCCATGAGAAATTGAGCTAAATGGGGTGTGTACATATCTATACTGGCACGACCAGCTACCACTATTTAAGCAAAAAGCAAGACCAGAAAGCTTTGCGTTGAACTGACAACCAAAACCATCGGTCTTGCCACTAATAGTATAATTTTTATACGGCATAAATCAATAGAATCCTATATTATAGATATTCTAGCGACACATATAGACCGTAGTCTTCTTTTGATCCAGTGGATAATGGGGAGGCCGATATTGCGACTGACCAAGTATGGTGAGTAGAAATACCTGTTCCGCCGTAATTGAATTTCTTAGAAGCCGAGCCATCACCGAAGTTATGTGCTGTGCTTCCAAAATATGTCTGCTGGTTTGACGTTGTGGTCATATATTGTGTCCATTTTGGCCAAATCATTCCAGTGCCACTAATTGCCTGATTGCTTTGTAGGTGTTTACCACCAGAACCGGGACTATCTACTAGAGGAACTATAACACCAGTTCCGCCAACACTAGCATAAGAACCGGCAACAGCAGCGGTTGCTAGTCTAGCATCGCCATTTACAACCGTATCTGAGCTTTTACCATTATAAAAGGTAACAGCCGTACTATTGGTATAGTAATTTTGAGTGACTAGTTCCGAGGGCCAAGGTTCTCCCCACCAGAAAGCATCTCCACTACCGACAGCATCTGATGTTGATCCATCAGCCCCTTGATTATTGAATGTAGATCCATTAAAGTTGATTATTTCGGCAACCTTAGTGTTTACGCCACTCGCTGGGTAATTTACGTTGGTTCTGTCGTAGATTCTTAGTTGGCAATTCTGTGCCTTAACTGCGGAAGTATGGCCAAATTCAATACCTAGTGTTCCTTGAAATGTTTTTACACCAGAGAGTCCAATATCTGTTGCGGTACCAAAGGCACCACCTATATTGCATTGTCCACTAGGAAAGACACTAGTCTTGTATTTAACGTTTGCTGCCTCGTCTTGATATGCACTACCAGTAGAATTAGCGACCCTAGTGACACCCTGATACGCTCCAATTTGTACAGAAGAACCGGCAGTAGCCCCGTAAAAGGCTAAACCAGAACCCGATAGCGTGTCTAGGGCAGCCGTTCCGTTGCTGTTTTTTAGTAGTTGAAACCTAATTTCTGCCATTTTTAAGTTCTCCTTGAATATAAATACTTACTATAGTATACACATAATGAATGTTTATTAGTCCTAAATTCGTTGACTAGCACTGAACACAGCTCGGCATTGAACCTCCGGAGGAAGCTTCAGGACATCCAACCCATATCGGTATCCACTCATAATTAAGCCTCACGCAAACACAAAATGTACGACCGAGACTTTCATGCTCAGTAAGGCTCGAATCGCGATTGGTCACCGTTACCGTTTCAGCCAGTACACATGCATCGAGACGACCAGCATCCCCCTCCAAACGAAAAACTTTCATCTTGAAGTATTTTGGGTTACAAGGGTCGGTTGGAGCTTCAATCCTCCCGTCAACCACGCCACATATTATATGAGCACCGCCGGACCAGACTTTACGCTCCTCATCCCATTTAAGATCAACAGGACCACTCTTCCAGCTACCTCTATTACCGGGTGTCTCCTCGTCCAACCCACGAATATCACCGGGGACGGGCCTGTCTGCGATATCGTATCCCCAGCCACTCAATATCAATGGCCCACGTAAGCCAGTAGCCATAACATTGCTGATACTTGACCTGTTAGTGGTTTTTCTTATATTAATATCTTCTCCGCCACCAATGCTAGCATTTCCATTATTTCTCATAATTGCATAATCACATTTAGAAATCCATGCATCATTTAGAAGATTAGAAAAATACGGATCTAATTCTGCTCTGGTTGGGCCAACATGACCACCCGCGTTTTGTCCCGAAGATATACCAGTGGTACTAACCTCTCCAAAACCAGAACCCGCACTACTACCACCGCTGCCATCTCTAACAATTTGTACCGGAGAGAATATCTGCTCCAGAGAGTTACCACAGACGTTTGCCGGATTAGATGCCGCCATACCAGTTAAATCACCTACCGCACCCATTGCGGATGACACTTCCATATCTGCCATTAGTTAAATCCTCCAAAGTTTGCATTATTTGGGTTCCCTCTTCCACCACCGCCGGGTTTACCTAATCCTTCATGATTAGCCTTAGCACCGGGCTTGAGTCCGTGGTTTATAGCACCAATATCAGGAGCAAGCTTTTTCTTCTCTTGTGCAAAATCCATTTTCTCGAACTTAAATTTAGGGAAAGGTCTTTTTTCCACTTTAGACCTGTTTTTCTGTGCGAAGTTCCAACTAGCTTTGTTGATCTTAGCTATTCTATCTACGTTATACTTAGCGAGCTTACCAAAGTTTGGCGTCCATGTATTAAACTTGTATGTGGTTTTAACTCCTCCGGTAGCATCAACCGAAACATCCATATTCGTAAGATATGGGCCAGAAGCGGCAAACCTTTCTCCTATGGCACCCTCCGGTTTACCGACAGCCTCGATCATACCGGCTTCTGTTGGTGCGACCTCACCGGCTCCAGCAGTGGCAACTATATTGCCCATATTGTTCAAAGAAGCATATCCGCCGTAAGTCTCGGGACGCATAGATTCGTCTCCCTGTACCTCAGCCTTCCCCTCTGGGGAAAATCTTCCAACAAGAGTGATCCAAGGTCCATAGTTGTACCTATTGCTTTGCTGGGGTATTCCGAATCTGTGCGGTATGAGGTTGTCTGGTGGAATCTGGAACTGTAAGACACCATTAAAACCGGGAGTTAGATAAAAAGCAGGCCCTATATTTACGCCAAAAAAGTATGCGGATAGAACGCTGAGGCCAAAGTCGGGAGTAGTTATAAAATCGTAAGCCTTTACTACGCCACCAGACTTAAAGTTGACGTACCACTGCCCACCACTGTAGTATTGTTCCTTATCGGGACTTCCTTTAGAGCTTACTATATACCCCCCAAATCCCCCTCCCGTCTGAAACGAAGAAGACGGCCCACTTCTTCCGTTGGCATAATCGCTTCCTAAGCCGCTATAGTCTGACCAACTGTTCTTAGGGTATGCAACCATAGATTTTTGTTTACCTTCACCGTCACGCATAGCTATGTCATCAGCCAAGGGAAAGTTTACAAAAGCGGAGTCGCATATTTCCCAAGCCTTTATCTGCTCAAAATCCCCCGGTGGATTATATACGGACTGCCGAAGCGTGGTTAACTCAGAAGCAAGTGGAACCATAAATTCCTGACAATAGAAGTTGTTTGCAGTCTCTGAGACACTTGAAAATATCGCATCGTTTAACTGACCAATAGCCTTGACAAATTGTTTTCTTGCTGGTCTGAAATGGGTCATCGCGGCATCATATACGCTCCCCTGTCCATTTGCTAGCAGATTCAAAATATCTTTTGTTCCTGTAAAAGCTCCTGTCCAAGGGCACGTAAACAAGTTATTTGTATTGTATCCAAGGATATTTCCGTTAGGCTCAACACCGGCCATCGTTTCAAAAGTCTTATATGTCTCCCAAACCTGCTTGCCGCCCATTGCCATTCTTATTTCAAAAAGACTAGCAATATAGGTAAATCCTTCAAAGTCCCCCTTTAGAGCTAGCCCAATCATTCCGGAAGGATTAGCTCCCATTCCAGTACCGTAGACTCCTCCATTTCCGTGAACCTGCATAGTGCTTCCAAAGGTTCTAAATTTACTGATTGCGGGTTGTGATAGGCTTGTCTTGTTCACACCCCAAACCGGAAAAGAACGCTCTACTCCAGCAACCTGATATCTAGTTCTTCTGCCACCATATACCATTCTTTGTGTAGTGGCGTCTGTAAGCTCTTCACCAATACTGTAGCTTATAACTTTTGGAGGCGTTGCGTTCTTAGCGTCTCTTACCCAGTCGCTCAAGGCACCCGGTGTGGGCTGTCTTGACTTGTCTACCGTCATCACTTTTATAATAGGGAAATTACCCCTGATTCCAGCAGGAGGATCCCAATCAAAATCGAAACCGTGTGCAGCAATATCTTCGGATTTTATAGCATTTCCCCAAAAGATATGACCCCCCTCGGGAAGTCTATCTAGCTGGCCGTCTCGTATTGTTCTTAGATCATAATAATAATCTACTTGAATAGCCTCGGCAATCTCGCCCATTAGACCATTAACACTTTGGACTGGGCCCTTTATTCTATAAGATTCGTCATAAAAGCTCCATATGTTTTGAACACGACTCAACATTTGTTGCACATTCAGGGCATACTTAAACCCAGAGATATTTATTGCTCCACTTAAAGGATGATTATCTGGGTTGTCGATTCTAGCTAAATCTTGCAAAGCAATCAACGCCCTGTCAACCTCCATTCCAGAACTGTTAAAGTTTGAACCGCCAAAGAATCCTCCATAGAAGGGATTTTCGTAATAGCCAAAAAGGTTATATACGTTCTCTATGTTTCCATATACAACGTTATTACTGTTAATGTTGGTGCTAAAGTTGTATTGATTACCGGAATTGACAAATAGGTCCGTCGTCCCCATGAAGTCTTCTATTATTAACTGAACACCGTCCATAAACTTAGTCGGAGATTCTACTACAACATCATATTTTCTTCCCCCGCTAACGCTCTCGGTATAGGTATATCTTTGCAGAAACCCAGCCATGAACATTGTACCGTACTTAAAATATACGGGAGTTCCCACCTTGGGCATATTGAGAATCACATTGTTTTCTGGATCTTCAACCAGAGTAAACTGCATGGAACCACCTTGGCCTCCCCAGCCAATGCTGGTGGAAGCGTTTACAATGTATGCCCCAAACATCATAATTGGGGAGGTTCCTGTGTTATTCGGCATTTTGTTCCGTTCCTAAATAATTTTTAAGCGTTGGGGTCAGCACCGACAGAGGCGTCAAATGTCACATAAACCCATTCCATAGAAAGACTGTAGCTTCCACTGTACGGGTTCCATGTTTCTGTTTTTTGTTGCTGATAGCTATTTTTTGGTATGTAACTATTAACTACACTTACTGCGTCCGGTTTGAATTTCCTAAATTTTCTAGCCATTTGTAAGTCCAAGCTAACAGAGACCCTTTTTTCTGGGGTCGTAGCCATGTCCTGAATTACTGGACCGTCTGCTTTCTCTAATACCGGTATAATAACAATTGTCTTGTTAGTACCATCTATATTATCATAGGTCACATTTAAGCTTTCTGACACAGCGTTTGGAAAACTTATTGCCGCATCGTCAAACGTGACGTTATACGATATGGTACCATCTAGCTTGTTGTGTGTTTCGGATTCTGACCTCGGTGTAGTTCTCATAGCAAAACCACTAGAATCAACCGAACCGTAAAAAGTGTTTGCCGCATCTGGAATTTCCGCCTTAAGTATATTAAAGCTTAGCACTGCGTTTGTATATTTATCATTTGTTTGCCCCGTTTCTGGATGTGTGGTGTCCATGCCTTGTACACTCACGGTCACATCCACGGTACTATATTCCGCTGATGGATCCTTATTTATGGCAAACTCAACTGTATGAGTGGCGGGGTATCTTGTGAGCGTCCAACTTTCCGTCACCGAATAAGAACCCGCTGCAATAGCCTGATTCCTAGTTCTTACCTGATTATATGCGGTATAGTTAGTAGTAGTAATAGATAAGTCAAGGGCAACTTTTCTTTCATCCACCATCAACGAGGACTGTACTAATGGATTACCATCTATAAGCCTATCTTCGACAAACGCCTTAGCTCGCTGATAGTGCATCTTACTTACTTCGTCTTGGATAGCGGCGGCTTGGGCAGACAAGGTTCTAGATATTGTAAAAGTTTTATAGGCCGTTACTCCGTTTTCCGAGGAATATCCATCGGAGCCACTTATGTCCCAAGTCTCGTCAAAACTTTCTATCCAATATATATCGCTGGACCCTTTTCCTCTTTCGGGCTTGTACTCTCCAGTGTGATCACCATCATAAGACTGACAGTTGATAGTATAGGGCATATTCTGCGTTCCCATACTGGCCTCATCTTGGTCTGGAAAACTAATGCTAAGAATTTTAGTGTTTTTAAACTGCGTGTTGGCCGTTCCGCCATATGTATTAATGTCCATCAGACCCTGTTTGCCCACAAGCTCAAACATTAGCTTTTTTTGAAGAACTGCAATGGCGGCCTGTCGAGCACCCTTAGTGAGATGACTAGCACCAGTGGTGATTAGTGCCGTGCCAGTAATTGTTATTTCCCACAGATTACCAAGAAACAAAGAATCTTGCGTTCTTCTTGTTCTGTTTATAGATACGTTCGGAAAAGGTCCAGCAACACCGTAAGTTGGTGCGGTTTCTGTACCGCCAAATGTATATGTGTCGCCACCGCTTGGTTTAAATGTTATAGCCATATTTTATTCCCTATGTGTCATATCCTCTCGTGTAAAGCATTAATGCTCCTGAGTGCGGAGGCTTGATTGATAGTGGTATATTGTTGTTATTTAGATTTGCACCTGTAGTGGTAGTGGTGAGATGTCCGCTGCCCATTCTGTGATTTATATATAAAGAAATATCATTTGAACAATTGAAATCCTTATCCATATATAGATTCATTGATGAATCTTTAGAATCTCGGTTTGAAATATGTAAAGTTATAGTATTGCCACCCTTTTCTGTGTCGTTGTCTATAGCTCCCGGGGCACTAGTAGATGATCCAGATGTGGCGAGTGTGGTGGCCTTAACTAACGTAGGAGCAAATCCAGAGGCGAAAAGATTTGCAGTTGCTATTCCCGATCCTATTTTATGCGGGACCATAGTTAGTGGAAATGTCTGATCCTTATATGTGGCATGAGTAGCAGATAAAATAGCCAGAGTCGCATACGCCTGATAATCATCTCCTCCGACATTTGTGACACCATCTATATAAAAATCTAAATTGCCACTCCCTACTCTAGTCCGACCAATCACAAGTGGCGTTTCGGCGGCTGGATGGGGATGTATAGTCAATGGTGCAAAAAACGTGTCTCCAGAAGGAGCCATTGCAACAAGTGTCATCGTGTTGCTGAAATCTGGACCACCGGTTATACTGAGTGGAAAAATGTCATTCCATGGGCTTCCAAATTCAACAGGAAAATCAAGGTCGAAAAAAGGAGGGGTATTTATGCCTTCGTTACCATCTCCCGGTGTAGCGATACCCCCATCGACATCGTTGTTCGTGGGATTATTCATGTTAAAAGCACCAGTAAGTACGCCCATTATCCTGCCCTAAAATCTTTATTGAGTCTTGAATCCAGTTCTGACGATATTATTTCGGATAACCTTGGCGTTATGGCATCGGCTATGACTTTCTTTAGGTGATCTGCGTTTTCTATCTTGAACGCTAAGGACATGTCTCCGGAGAAGTTATGAGTCAAGGTCATTCCGCCTTGTATTGCACTCGCTAGACCATTCATAGATTCACTAAAGGAAGAGAATTGAGTAACTAAAGAGTCTATGGATGATTGGAACGTGGCATTAAAGTTATTTAAAACTTCTTGCAGTCCAGAGGGATCTATTATTATAGAGGCGGCTCCATCGCCCACTTCTCCGCCATTCTGTTTATATTGAACTCCACCACCAACTAGTCCACCCCTAGCAAAACCGGGCACTCTACCTTTATTCAATGAGGACATAAACCCAGTTCCGTATTGATTAACAGAACCCTTACTCATGACAAATTCACCCGGTGTCAACATGGCTGGAACAGTATCTGAACCAGCAACAGATCCACCTTGTGCCATCTTTATTATATTTTTACTCAATAGGTACTTAAGTTTATTCTGGTCTGCACCCTTTAGACCCAAGGCACCTACAGCCCCATCCTCAGCGGCTTTTGCAGCTTTCTGATCGGCTGCTTGGCCTGCCTTCGCCACACCACTTAATTTTTTGTACAGTTGCTCCCATGGGGGCTCTCGTGTATCCATAACGGGCTTAGCGGGTGTGCCATCAAAGATGGTTTTTACTTTGTCAAACAGCACATCGTACTTCTCGGATTCGGTTTTACTTTTAGTCGCATGTGCAAAAAGTTCTTGAGATATCTTGCCATATTCGTCCATGGGATTCAATTTTAGTAATCCGCTTCTTTGCAGTAAACTTGAAGCAAATTTGGCAGGGGGAGTATCGAGTCCACCAGCAACGGCCTTGCTTATGTTGGTGTGGTCCGCAAAAAGCGAACTGGATCTTTGTCGTGCTTTGTGTAGAGCCTTCTTGATGTTCTCAAGTTCAGCCTTTGAAGGCGGCCAGCCAGCATCTACTCCCGCTAATTCTGCACCAAAATCGACCCCTCTAATGGTAGTTGGTAATATTCCGCTTATAAAACTTGAGTCACGTATAGCTCTGTTTATATTCTCTAGCTGGATACCACCCTGCATATTAGTAGCGTTTATAATACCCTTTTTAGATAGATCTCGTATGTATATAGAAGCTTTTCTGGCTTCTTTATCATCCATACCAAAACCATCTTTCAACGCACCAAATATGGGTCCCGCCTTGCCCGATAGTTGTGATATAAAGCCCTGCTGTAACGCTCCTGCTGCTGGCAAATTAACAACACCGCCCTGAGCACGATATATAGTTCCGCCCGCACTCTTGGCAACAGATGAAACGTTCCCGTTATTTAGAGCAGATAGAGTTCCTACACCAATCTTGTCTACCGCAGACTTTCTGACCACAAACTCACCGGGCGTTAACATGGCTGGCACCGTGTCGGTTCCCTTTGGTTTGAATATACTATTCATTAACCCACCAGCTTTGCGATACTGAACCATTCCACCTCCAGATAGTTGGTTAACAGCCTCGACACCGGCTTCGTCTCTGATTTCCTTGAGGATCGGTGCGATGGTGGTCTCTAATGCCTCAGCAAGTTGCTGCCCCATGCCAACGAACTCGTTCGCATCATTTGTCGCGGTGGTACCCGTGTCTCTTTGATTTTTGACAGCGTCTACCGCCTTTGTAATAGCATCTAATTTAGCTTGTTCTAGCCTAACAACATCCGCACCACCTGCCCCACCTTCTTTGGCCTTGGCGATTGCCGCGTCCATGATTCCACCAATTGCTTGTGTGACATTGGTTGTAATTTCACTGTCACTCATATCCTCTATTTCGTCATTATTCCCTTTTTCAAACTGAAAGTTGTCTTCAGCGTTCTCGAAACCGGCGGCAGTAGCGAAATTTCGGCGGTCTGCGGAAGTGGCTCCGCCCTCCCTTAGTTTAGATTTATTAAAGTTCGCAATTGAATCACTAATCATTTCCTCAGCTTCACCGGCCTTTGTGCTCTGAATTGCCGTTCTTCTTTTTTCTTGATTGTCTGGGTCTTGCAGATTACTTAGATTGAGTGTAGCCGTTTCAAGATTTTTGGTGGCTGCTGCAAGATTAGCCACTTCTGTTTTTAGTGCCTGCTCCGCAGCGGCTAAATCAGCTTCAGCCGTAGCAAGTGCTTTAATGAGTTCAGCGTCTTTCTTGGCGTTGTCTTTATCCTGCTGGGCTTCTTCTGGGGTGCCTGCCATTGCAGCCGCAGTGTCTGTCTTCATGTCGCTTTTGGTGTTAGCAGCAATTTGCCCTAAGTAGTCGATTTGTCGCTGAGCGTCTTCCGCCAATGCCGCAGCAGCAGCCTCTTCCTGTACAGCCAGAGCTTCAAGCTTTTGGACCATTTGCTCTTCGGCTGAGCCAGCAGCGACCTTTTCTCCAACCATCTTGGCTATCGCTGGATCCATTCCTTGTCGTATAGCCTCATCTTCAGCAAACTGTGCTTTGAGTTCTCGTCCCGTTTCACCACCGGGGCCTATTCTAACATCGCTAAGCTGATCTAGCAGCCCTCCAACCTGTGCTCTTTGTTGTTCATTTGCACCTTGAATACCACCCTGTGCTATGGCTTGATTTAGAGTGTTATAAGACTGTCCCATGTCGAACCGCTGTTGGTCAGATCCAAAGGCGAATTTCTCAACCTGATTACCAATCTGTTTTCTTTCTTTTCTCAAACCATTGAGCTGTGCTTCTATGTCTGCGGCTTTTGCGGTTTGATCGGCTAGGTTTGAAAGTTCTGCCCTTACTCTATTAGCAGCCGCACCGGCCTCATTGGCCTGTTGAGTAAACTTAGCTGCACCGTCAGAATCTCCAGCAGTCGCAGCATCTCTTGCATTTTGTTCAGCCTGCTTTGCTTCTGCGTCCAGTTTCTTTAACGCATCACGGTTAGCACCAACGTTTCCGGCTCTTGCACCAGCGTCTCTAGCACGTCTACCCAGAGCTTCATCACCAACTAAATTTCTATCTCTTTCTCTTCTGTCAGCATCATCACTAAGGGTCTGTAGTGTTGGTGTTTTTCCGCTTGCTTTTGCTACTCTTTCTCGGCCTTTAGCCGCAACGGAAGCCTGTCTAGCCACAGCATCAGCATATCTACCCTGAGCGTCAATGATTAGATTATTAATCTGTTGAAGTTTTTGCAGGTATTGATTTTGTACTTCTACTGCTCTTTGCAGAGCCTCTAGATCAGCACCAGCGATTTCCTCCATGTCGCCAATAAGCTCCTCGACCTGATCAAATGTAAGCCTGTCGGTCCCGCTTTCTTTTAGCATTTCATTTATTTTGTCTTGTATATCTGCACCCAGATTAAGCTTTGAGATATCTATTCCGGCAACACTGGCATTAATCTTATCAAATAGATCTTGTGCTTGAATTCCCCTGCCTTTTTGAAGATCTTGCTGATAGCCCTCAAGTATCTCTGGTATATTATTAGCAAGCTGTTGGGCGGCCTTAATTCTTGTTCCTATTCTCTCAGTACGATCCAGTATAGCTTGCTCGTTTGGATCTTTAGCAACACCGGGTGAACTCTGTTCAACACCAAAGTTGATAGCGTTCATTCCCTTTTTAACCGCAGATTCTAGCACATCTGGTGTAACGCCCTGAAGACCTTGACTCAAAGCATCAGAATTCATTTCAACGCTAACTTTTCCGCCCGTAGTAACTTCACCAGCGTTCTCTATTTGAGCAAAATTCGCAGCAGTGGCGGTGGCTCCCATGAGCATACTATTGAAGCCCCTGATAACTCTCTGGGAGTCTTGCAACGCACGCCTCTTGGCTCTTTCTTCAACAATAGACCTTAGATTTTCCGCAGTCATCTTCTTTCTGGCGGTTATGTTTTCCTGCATTTGTTTTCTCAGCTTTGCAGAACTAACCGCTATTTCTGCATTTCTTTTTGCAATGAGTCCATCTTTAAGACTGCGGTCACCGGCGTCATCCGCCTCTTTGATGTCCCCCGCAAAGCGTCTTGTGATTAGATCTTCAATTTGATTCTGAGCCGCTTTTAGCTTGGCCGGAAGACCCGAAGCCTGAACTGCGGCATCATTCATGAAGGCAGTAACATCATTAATACCGTCTAAAGCCTTTGGATCGGCGTTAAACATGTCGGACATGCTTTCGTTTACCGCTGCCAGCATTTGCTGTCTCAACTGGCTTTCCTGCTGGAACATTTTGCTAAGTAGATCGTTGTTAGCTTTTCTAGCCTCTTCTTCTTGCTTGGCAAGCTCTTTAAAGTTAGCTATTTGATCTTGAGTGTCCGCATCCTGCACTTCACCAGTCTCGACTACGTTACCTTTGTCTGTTATCAAGCCCTTCTCTCTAAGTAGACCCTCAAGCTCTACTCTTTTCTTAGTAGAGGCTTCAATTCTATCAGCGTTATCATCATAAGTCGAACTTAAGGCTCCGACACCATTAGTTAATAGACTTAACGATGCAGCCGCAGACAGCGAGTTATCACTAGCTGTTTGCATAGCCTTGTCAAATTTATCCATCACAGTCTTCGCTCTAAATGTGCTTACAGCATAACCAGCAGAAACTTCTGCAAGAAGGGCCTGCTCTTTTGCTAGTGCTCGGGCCGCTTCCTCAGCATCGCTAGTTAATAACGACCAAGCCAACGCTGCCCCAGCTAGTGCAGCAGCTACACCTATGAGTGCAATACCGACAATGTTACCAACTACCGGAATTGTCTGCAATGCACCTCCGGCTATTGCTAAGCCTGTTGCCACAGCGGCAAGACTTCCTACAACGGCAGCAGATGTAGAGACGATCATTGCGTTTGATGCTCCCACTTTTTCATTATTGGCGATACTCAGTTCAGCACCGGCTGCCGCTCCTCTGGCCGCAACAAACTTTTCCTCACTAGCACCGCCCTGTGGGCCTCCAATTTTTTCTAGCTCTTTGTCCCCAACTACATTTGCCTTCTCTAGTGCTTGTTTAAAACGCTCGGTTGCCATTGCGGTTTGTGCCATGATCGCCGTGTAAGCCAGTCCAGCAACCACAAACGCTCCCGTGACTCCAGCCAATACACCCGATCCAACTCCGGTAGGAGCAGCCTTTGCAGGTGCTGTACCTCCTTTTGATGGGAGGGATGATTTACCTAAAGCATCCATATCCATGCCACCACCACCCATATCAGGAGCCGGTTTAATGGCATTAAGACGAGTAGCCGCAGCCAAGGCTGCTTTACCTAGTATCGCGGCTGATCCAGCAGCAACGGTAGCCTGTACGGTACCTTCCCCGATTGCAATAGCGTTGGCTGTTCTAGCGGCTTTTTCCGCAAGCATACTAGTTATACTAGCAACAACCTGAAGTGCCAAACTAGCTATTTCAGCACCTATGGCCAAATAACTCGTGACAACATTTAGACCTGCTTGGTAAACCTTCTTTGTGCCTTCGTCTAGGTTACCCATGCTCTGTATAAGAGTACCAGCTATCATAGTTAAACCAATGGCGGCACCACTAACACCAGAAAGAGCACCAGAGGCTTTACCCAACTTGCTGCTAAAGCTTCTCATTTTTGTTTCTTGTGCCTTGTAATGGCCAATCAGCTTTTTCTGTGCTTCTGCTTGTTTCTTCATCATCTGAGGACTTAGGCCACCGCCACCTCCGCCTCCACCGCCACCGGTTCTTCCGCTTGCTGTTGGTACGGCTTTTCTTTTTTGTGCCAATTCTGCACTAGCTTTTTCAAGTTCTTGTTCTGTTATCGCACCTGAAGCATAAGCCTCTTTAAGTTTTTGTGATTCGACTTCAATGTCTTCTAGATACTTCTTACCAGCCTCTAAGGCTTGAGTATAGGCTACTTGTTCATCAATACCGCTATTCAACGCCATGCGATATTCCATAGCCGCCTTTTGACCTGCTCTGGTCTCTTGACCGAGTGCGTCAAATTCTGCTGACAAGGCATCTGCTCTTGCGGATACCTCGGCCATCTCGTCGCCAGAATACAAGCTAAGATGACCTTTGTTGCTATCATCTATACCACCAGCACCAGCGGCTCCTGAAGGTTTCTGGCCAGTTCTTTGTGCTCCCGGTCCAGCCGATGTAATATCACGGTGTGCAGCAAGCATGGCTTGATCCAAGAGTTCGGCTTCATCCGCGACAGAATCCACACTTCTAGCAAACTTGACCAATGCCGCACGCTGGGCTTCTGGATCTAAATTCATCCCTTCGAGTTCTGACGTGATAGCATCAAACGCCGCAGCATTTTTCTTTGCAGCAGCATTAACAAGAGCCAAGTCTTTTATGGACGTTAGTCCAAAATCACCCGACTCCACCGAGCCGCCATTTGCAAAAGCTTGAATACCAACCGCACCACCCTTATTGAATTTAGCAACACCATTCTTGTTCATGCTATGTAGATTGCTGTATCCAATACTCTGTGCTGCCGACTTATTTATAACGTACTCACCGGGTGTCAATAGTGAAGGAACGGTGTCTCTACCCGATACGCTTCCACCCGTGGCTTTTTTGACTCTAGGTCTTAGTTGTCCCCCAAGCTCATTGGCGGCGGCTGAGTAATTCGGGCCCGATAGTCCCAAATCTTTTGCGGCTCTTGCGTCCCTCTCTGGGTCTTTTGCGTCTGCGGGAAGAGCTGTTATAGCAGCACCTATCTTTTTATCAATCGTTCCTTGAATTGAATTCAATGCCTGTTTTGTCTCAAAGTTTTCCACCTTCTTGGTGAAACTGGCAACATTGTCATTAGTAAACGAGGACTTTGCATCACCGGGATTACTAGCATATTTGGATAATCCAAACTGCTCAGCGAGGCCGGTACCTAGTCCAGAAGGAAAGTCAAAGTCTTCACTAGCAGATCTATTGTAAGGGGGAGTATCTCCATAACTAAGTAACGAGGCCTCAAATAGATTTCCAACAACATTATCTATATTTGCAGTTTTAAGTATTTTGGACTGATCCGGAATCGACCTGCTTCCTAGTTCGCCTCCAATTTGCGTTGTGGCGGACTGCACTGTGTCTCTAACGCCCTGTAGGATTGTTTCTTCCATACCAAGGGCTATACTGGGCTCCAGCGAGCCAGCCGCTAACATAAAACCACTCTCAATACCCTGAGTAGCGTTGATCATTTCTTTTATTTCGGATCGTAGCTCCTTGAGGACCTGATTAGCACCCTTTTTCTTGGCGGCTGTCTCTAGAGCCTCAATCCTTGGGTTGTTCTTGATTGATGCACCTATAACGCCCTTGCCTAATCTACCCTCAACCATCTTGTCTCTTCCTTCAGGTCTTAGGAAGGCACCGGTATAGGTATTCATTTCTCCAGATTCTAGCTTAGCTTTAATGTCGTCAGAAAGCTCTTCAACAAGACGAACAGAGGCACCCTCTGAACCCTTTCCCTTGATGCCCGTCACGTTTTGGAAAGGTCTTCTTTTTGCCGATAGTTCTTTTCTAATCTCTGCCCCATCGTTAAATCTATTTTGATTCATAGCATGGAGTTGATCAGCACCCAATTTAGCGGCACTACTCTTCTTGATAACAAATTCACCGGGAGTAAGTAGTGCAGGAACGGTATCGTCAACGGAACCTCCTGTAGCAAGCTTCTTTGCTCTATAATTATTTACTTGTTCAAGAAATTTTGCAGGA
>WLWH01001488.1_pt1 | contig 15228 bp, 14 predicted proteins | sample 6712741 | NCBI WGS metagenome assembly WLWH01 (sample SAMN12718694, study PRJNA515312) | sponge metagenome | isolation source: marine sponge | host: Mycale hentscheli | place: New Zealand: South Island, Marlborough, Capsize Point | collected 2003-05-01 | reverse complement strand
AAGTTACAATCGTTGCAAAAGCAACAATCACACCTACAGGAAGTGGTATTGAAATCGCTATTGGAAATGCTACAACCAAAGCTAATGCAACAGCTATTGTTACAACCAATAGACAAAACTTATCTACTGGAACAGTAACTATAAAAGCTAAAGCTAAAGTCTTACCAACAGGTGTAGGACTGGAAGTAGCGGTACCTACTTCTATTAATATTAAACAATGGGATGGTGTAGTACCAGGCGTCAACCAAACTTGGACAAGGATTTCAACACCGTAATGTTATTTGGAGCAACACCTTTTGCAGCAACTACTTTTGCCGGAGTCGGTATACAGAATATTACTGTATTAGCTAATGGTAATAGATTGAATATAGCAATAGGTAACACAACAGTTGATCTAATTACTACAGTAAACGTTACAGGACAACAATTTAACCTTGCAAATAACCCTGTAAGTGTGATATCATGGAACCCAATACCACCAGGAGTAAATCAAGTTTGGGTCCCGATAGACCCGGACGCATAGGAGAATTATGGCATCAAGTACATCGACAGATTTAAAACTAGAACTCATAACAACAGGTGAAAAATCTGGTACATGGGGAACTATTACAAATACAAACCTACAAATTTTAGAACAAGCAGCTAGTGGTTATTTATCACTTGCAGTGGGTGGAGCGGACGTTGCTTTATCTTTAGCTAATCACGCTACAGCAAATGGTAAAAATTTATACTACAAACTAACAGGAACTTTAACAGCAGCTAGAACAGTTACTATGCCTGATGGTGCTGAAAGAGTTTTTATAGTAGAAGATGCAACAGCTAGATCTTCATCTAATTATACATTAACAGTAAAAACAGTTTCAGGAACAGGTGTTACTTTACCGGTTGGATCAACAACAGTTTTATATTCTGATGGCACAAACATCACAGGAAAATTACAAACAAAAGGATACTACACTCCACCTTCTACTTATACAGCAGTTAATGGAGATCAATTATTAATAAACACTTCAGGAAGTGGTATTGGGACTGGAGTTACAATTAATTTACCAGCATCTCCTGCAATAGGTAATGAAGTACATTTTATTGATAGTGGTAATGCATTTGCATCAAACAATTTAACAATCGGTAGAAACAGTTCTAATATTTTAGGTGCCGCTTCTAATTTAGTTGTTTCAACTAATGGTGCTGCATTTACTTTAGTGTATGTCAATGCAACTAGAGGCTGGATATACAAAGATAAAATATAGGAGCATGGACCATGGCTCTAATTGATTTTAAAGTCTTACCAGGAATAGATAAACAAGATACTGCATCTGGTGCTGAAAACAGATGGGTTGATTGTGATAATACTAGATTTAGATACGGACTACCTGAAAAAGTAGGTGGTTGGTCGTCATTAGTTACAGATACAATAGTAGGTGTTGCAAGACGTCAGTTTGCATTCGTAGATTTAGATGGAAATAGATACATTGCAATTGGTACAGATAAATTTTTACTTATATACTTTGAAGGTCAACTTTATGACATTACACCTTTAAAAGCTACATTGTCATCTTGTACAATAGCAACAACCAATAACTCTGCTATTTGTTCTATAACAAAATCAAATCATGGTTTAAGTGCAGGGGACATTGTATTGTTAGATAACGTAACTTTACCAAGTAGTACAGGTTATCAAAATTCTGATTTTGAAGATAAATTATTTCAAGTAACTTCAATTACAAGTACAAGTGTATTTACAATTACACAAAGCTCTAATGCAACAGCAACAGTTTCAACAGGTGGTAGTTTAGAAGTTAAACCTTATGAACAAGTTGGACCTGCAGAGCAATCATATGGTTATGGTTGGGGTATTGATACATGGGGCAATGGAGCATGGGGAGAAGCAGCATCTGCATCTGACGTGAGTCTGGAACCAGGCCTCTGGAGTTTAAGTAACTTTGGTCAAGTATTAATTGCAACAATTGCAAATGGAAAAACTTTTACATGGAATGCGGGGAACGCTTCAAGATTAACAGTAAGAGCATCTACATCAACTTCAGGATTTTCTACATCAGCTAATCCAACAGCAACTAGAGTATCTTTAGTTTCACCTACAACACGTCACTTGATTCATTTAGGTACTGAAACAATTATTGGAGATACTTCTACACAAGACGATATGTTTATAAGATTTTCTGATCAAGAAGATATAAATGATTATACACCAACAGCTATTAACAGTGCTGGATCACAAAGACTACAAGATGGTACAAAAATTATAGGTTCATTAAAAGCAAAAGAAGTAATTCTTGTTTGGACAGATAATGCTTTGTATACAATGAAATTTATTGGTGCACCTTTTACATTCGGTTTTGAACAAGTTGGTACTAACTGTGGATTGATTGGTAAAAATGCAGCTGTTGAAATTGATGGTGTTGCTTTCTGGATGTCTAATAATGGTTTCTTTATGTTTGATGGTACAGTTAAATCTCTACCTTGTTCTGTTGAAGATTATGTTTATGATCAAGCAGACACTACTAAAGGTCAACAAATTTATGCTGGATTAAATAATCAGTTTACAGAAGTTGTTTGGTATTATCCATCAACTAGTTCTGATTACAATGATCAATATGTAGTTTTAAACTATGGAGAAAAAGTAGAAGGTGGTGTTTGGTATATAGGAACAGAAGCTAGAACATCTTGGATTGATGCTAGTGTATATCCTAAACCTTCAGCTACTAAATTTAGTGACTCAGCTACAGGTACTTTCCCTGTAATTGTTGGAGAATCCGGTTTAGGTCAAACTACTTTATTTGAACATGAGGTAGGAACCGATCAGGTAAATCCTGATGGTAGTACTACAACTGTTACATCCTTTGTAAAATCATATGATTTTGATATACAAAGCCAAGGTACATCAGGTGATGTATTTTTAGCTATGAGAAGATTTATACCTGATTTTAAAGACTTACAAGGTAATGCAAAAGTAACCCTTGCTGTTAAACGATATCCTCAACAATCAGATACAACTACTTCTCTAAGTCCCTTTACAATTACTGCAAGTACTGATAAAAAGGATACAAGAGCCAGAGGCCGGTTTGTTAATATCAAGATAGAAAATACTGATGTTAGTGAGTCTTGGCGCTTTGGTACATTACGAATAGATATACAACCAGATGGACGTAGATAATGGCAACTTTATTTGATCTAGCACAAGCATATTTAAACAGAGCATTACCTGAAACTTTTAGGTATGATAGAACTAATCAACCTGGAATTCCAACACCTGTTCCAACACCTGTAGTACCAGAACCTATAAAAAAAATATTACCTGTACAAGGTGGTAGTGGAGATGGTTATAGTGTTTACAATCCTGATCCAAATTCAATAAGTAATAAAAATTATAGTCCATATGCATACAGACAAGCTGCTGAAAGAAATTTAATTGGAACAATGGGAGGAGCTCTTACAGGAACACAAATTCCTAACACAAGCACTGAAGTAGCAAAATTAATGGATATGTATCCAGATTATTATACAGGTCCACAATTAAAAGGTATACCTGGTGCAATACAAGGTTATTTAAAAAATAATTTAGCAGTGAAATTAATTGGAAATGTAGTAGGTGGAATAGAAAATTTACTTCCTGTAAACAAAACAGGAATATTACAAAACGAATTACTAGGAGCTGGTTTTCAATTAAATAATATTGGACAAATTGTAGGTGATCCACGTACAGTAGAAGGAGTAATGGCAGGTATGAACACCAGTAAAATGGATGCTGGTAGTTTTGATAAAAAATCTGCAGGTATTGAAAAAACTTTAAGTGGTAAATATGGACTTTCTAAATCAGAAATAGATTCTATAAAAGCAGGTAATATTACAGATTCTATTAAAGCAAAAGCATATAATAAGACAATGGGAACTACTACTAATTTAGTACAAGACTTATTAAACACACAAATTGCTAAAGATAAATTTTTAGATGCTATGAATAAAACAGATATTGTTTTTGATGATAAATCAAAACAAAAAGATCCTGATTACGTATCTTTTGATGATCAATTAGATATAAATAATATTATCAATCAAGAAAAAGAAGATGATGAAAATTCTGAAATTCCATCATTTTTAACAGACAATAGTATAATAGGACCAACAGGAATTAGTAATACTACTTTTCCTGGAATGGGTACTATTACACCAATAGGACCAACTTATGGAGGATTAGATAGCATTGGATCTGGTGGTGGTATTACGTTTGCTCCAACTACACCTAAAACATTAGGTAGTGTATTGGCAGATAAAAAAATAAATACAATTAAAGATTACATAGATATAAATCCAGGTGGTGGTAAAGATACTGGACCAAGTACACCGCCAAGTAAAACACCGGACTATAGTAATGTAACAACTGCAAAAGGACCTCCAGGTAAAATTTCTAAACCTACAGCCAATACATCACTAATTGATGCCGCTGCTAGTTATCAAATACAACCTTCAAACAATAGTGGTAATTCTTCAGGTGGATGTTTTTTAAAAGGAACTTTAATTACAATGTTTGATGGAAGCACTAAACCAGTAGAACAAGTTGATCTAGGTAATGAAGTTGCAATCGGTGGTAAAGTATTTGCAACAGGTAAATTCTTAGTTAAAAACTTACATGATTATAAAGGTATTAAAGTATCTGGTAGTCACATGGTTAGTGAAAATAACAAATGGGTTAGAGTCGAAGATAGTGAGCACGGTAAATTATTAGGTAATGAAGAACACACAGTTTATGTATTTGGTTCTGAAAACAGAAGAATTTTAATTAATGATATCTTATTTACAGATTACTTTGAAGTAAATGAACAAGATAAATTAATGAATAACGAAGAAGATTTTTTTGATAATTGGAAACTGTACGCAAAACAAGATAGTGGGAATAACGTAGACATTATTAATGCAAGCTAGAAAATGGATTGTAAGTAAAGATTATTCTACTATCTCTAATTGGTGTAAACAATATGATTGGGATAATGCTATACCTAAAGAAGTTTTACCAAAGGTAGGTATTATGATAATTGATAAAAAGCCGATTTGTGCAGCGGGTTTGTTTATAGATAAAACTTCTAAACTAAGTTTTATGTGGGGAATATTTTCAAATCCAAAAGTTAGTAAAATTAAATTATATAAGGCGATGAAAATTTGTATTGATGAGATAGAAAAAGAAGCAAAAAGAAATAAACTTTCTTTTGTTTATTCAGTTACAGGTGAAAACGCTTTACATAAATTATATAAAAAAAATAAACATATGATGCTTTGTGAGGATAAAATTAATTCATATATTATTAGTTTAAATAAAAATAAAAACTTAGATTGGATATCATATAAACATGGCTAAAGTAGTAGTTAGAATACCAGAACCAAAAGAAGAGTATGATGTCTCTAACCAAAAACAAATTAATAGAGCAATAGCTTTAGTTGTAGAACAATTAAATTCTACATTTTTAAACGAACAAAAACAGGAGCAAGAAAGATTTTCTTGGTTTGTAAGTGGCTAATATTTATAAAAATGCAAAGTTAGATTTAACTACTGCAAGTGAAACAGTTTTATATACAGTGCCATCTGACTCTAGAGCAATTGTAAAATCTATTATGGTTTGTGATGATAGTAATAATGGTAGCTCACTTACTGTTACTATAACAGATGCTTCTAGTAATGTGTTTGTATTATTTGATGTAAAGGCTATAGCAGGACATGCAACAGTAGAATTTTTAACACATCCTGTTATACTAGAAGAAAATGAAATATTAAAAGTTACAGCTGCAGATGCTAACCGTCTGCATGTTATATCATCAATACTTGAAATTAACCGAGACTAAGGAGAAAACATGGCGTTTAAAGAAGAAGGTTCAGTAGCATACACAATGATAAATGGCAAGAAAGTGCCTGTTGTAAAATGTGAAACTGAAGTAGTGTTACGTAATACTAGAACTAATCAAGAATATAACTCTGATCAAGAGGCTGAAGATGATATTGCAAATACATCTACTCCTACAGTTAGAGAAGAAATAACAAGATCTTTAAAAATAAAAGTAGCAGCAATGCCACCTTTAGGTGCGGGATCAGAGTAGTTGTAAAACAAGGGATTATTATATATAATTAATAAAATTATGCCAATTTCAAGATCACAAATGCCAAGACAAATGTACGGATTAGGAAGTCTAGTAAAGTCTATTGGTAAGACAGTTAAAAAAATAGTTAAATCACCTATCGGTAAAGCAGCTATATTAGGTTTTGGTGCTAATGCATTAATGCCTGGAGGACTAAGTTCTTTATTTAGTGGTAGTGGTGGACTAACAGGTATTTTAAGTAAGGGTAAAGATCTTATAGGTGGATTGACTGGCGCACAAAAAATAACAGGAGCTTTAGCTTTAGGTGGTGCATTTGCAGGTATGGAAGATCAACAAGTAGAAGAGTTAAAAAGAAACCCTGAAGCCTTGAGAAATTATCTTGCACAATATTATAGAAACTTAAATCAAGGTGCTAGTGATCAAGAAGTAAATAGATTTGTAGAAGCTAACATGACTGAGTACAAAGCTGATGGTGGTAGAATAGGTTATGCAGAGGGTATGAAAGATCCAACATACACAGGTAATAACATGGAAGATCTTCCAAGAGGATTACAAATAGATACAACAACTTCTAATCCAATACCTGAGGATGCTCCTCAACAAGAAATATCAGAAGTAGCAAAAATTATGCTTGGTCCAGGTAGATCTGGAATTGGAGAACCTGAAGATGGTACAATGAAAGGTTATCAATTTTTTAGAGAAAAATATCTACCTAAAAAAGTAACAGAGATAGCTGAAAATTACGGTATTGAAGAGAATGAAGTTTTAAGAATGATTAGAGATGAAATGATGCAGTATATAGATGCACCTAAATCACTTGAAAAACCTGAAATGGCTAATGGTGGTAGAATGGGTTTTGCAATGGGTAATCCAGAAGAAAACGCGGTTCAGGCAGCAGGAATCATGGACTTACCTTTAAATCAAAATCCTGCTGGAATTACTGAGCTAGATTTACGAGAAACAGGTGGATTTATTCCTCCAGTTGGTGTAAAAGAAAAGGCAGATGACATTCCTGCAATGTTATCAAATAACGAATTTGTATTTACGGCTGATGCTGTAAAAGGAATGGGTGACGGTGATGTCAACAAAGGTGCACAACGTATGTATGACATGATGAAAAAATTAGAAAAAGGCGGTACAGTATAATGGCAGTTTCAGAAACAAGAGTATTACCACCAGAATTTATAGAAGCAGCTGGTAAAACTTATTTAGAAGATTTATCAACAGCAGTAGGTGATTATAAAAGCGCTGATCTTTCAAAAGTATATGGTCCACAATTTGTAGCTGGACAAGATCCGTTACAACAAGAAGCAATAAAAAAATTACAAGCAGGTATTGGTTCTTATCAACCATACATACAAGCAGCAGAAGCAGCAACGGGACCTGATGCTTATAAATCTTACATGTCTCCGTATCAAAAAGATGTTATTGATGCAACTCTACAAGAGTTTGATATACAAGCACAAAAAGGAATACCGGGAATAGCTCAAAGCGCAATTCAAGCAGGAGCTTTTGGTGGTTCAAGAATGGGTGTAGCTGAAGCAGAATATGGAGCAGCATCTGCAAGAAATAGAGCTGCACTACAAGCACAATTATTATCACAAGGTTTTGGACAAGCTAATCAATTAGCTGCACAACAATTTGGTCAACAAATGAATTTAGCCGGACAAGTTCCTGCATTACAAGGAGCAGACATCGGTGCACTAAGCACGATGGGTGGTGCGTTACAACAACAAAAACAAGCTGAACTAGCTGCTCAACAACAATTAAATATACAAAATTTAAATCAACCATTAACAGCTGCACAACAATATGGTCAAGGTGTAACAAGTTTAATAGCTGGTTATCCTGGTAAAAATATTCAAGAAGTTACTCCTAGTCCAAGTGGTTTATCATCTTTATTAGGAGCAGGTTCTACATTAGCCGGTATCTATGGAGCATTAAAATAATGAGTAGAGTATTTAGAAGACCGATGTTTAGAGGTGGTTCTACTAACATGAATGGTATTATGTCTAACATTGAAGACAGAGAAAATTTTCAAGATGGAACTACTGCAGAAAGACTTCAGAAAATTGCAGACCAATTTCCTGATCAAGGTATCAGTCCACTAAATCAATTTTTAATTCAAGGTGGATTAAATTTAATGTCTCAACCATCTACAGGTAGTACACTAGGTGATATAGCTACAGCTGCAAAAGCACCCACAGCTCAATTATTAAAAGACTTATCTGCTAGAGGACAACTAAGAAAAAAATTAGCGTTAGAAGGTGAAGTAATGGATATTGAATCTGAGCAAGCTGAAAAACTAGCTAGAATAAAAGCATCTAATAAAGATTTTTTTGCAGCACAAACAGATGAAGCACAGTTTGAAGTTTTAACAGATTTATATTCTACTTCAAATATTCCACAAATTAAACAAGGTGCAGCTAATTTAGCTGACTTTAGATTAAAACATAAGAATCAACCTTATTACGAACTAGGTTTTGAATATAGTAAAAAAAGTAAAAAGTATGAACCTGATTTTGGAGCAGTTCCAATAGGAGGTTTAACATATGATCCAGGTGAAGGAAAAGCTTACAGAAGAAACTCAGACGGTAGTTTTACAGAATTAAATCCAATAACTTTAGAACCATTAGACGTTGATGGTACGGAGTAAACATGGCTACTCTAGTCATAGATCCAATTACAGGGAAACTGGTCTTAGAAAAATCTATACCTGGTAAAGAAAAACAAAAACAATCACAAGAACAAAACAAACAAGACTTAGTAAAAGCAGGTCTTGATGAAACTGATATTGAATTAGCAGACGCTGAAGATAATAATGAAGTAAGTGGAGCTACTGCTTTTGCAGCAGGTCTAGCATCCGGTGTTATTAAAGTAGGTGAAGGGGTTGTATCTTTAGGTGCAGAGTTAATTGATTTAGGTGTAGATACAGATACAGCAGCATCTGTTGAACAATTTTTTGATGACTTAAATCCTTTTGAAGAAATTGCAGAACAAAGAGCTATTGGTAAATTAACAGAAGCTTTTGTTCAAATTGCTGTACCAGGTGGTGCAGGTGCAAAAGCAGCAACAATGGCTGCTAAAGCTTTAAAAGCAAAAAGAGCTGGTAAGTATGTAAACTTTAAAGGAAAGAATCTTAAAAAAGGTACAGCTAAAGCAAAACAATTAAATGATTTATCTGGTAAACAAAGATTTGCAGCAATAGTTGCAGGTGGTGCAGCAGGAGAAACGTTAGTAGCTGATGTAGAAAAAATAGGAACGTTTGGAGATTTATTTGAAGGAGGTCCTACAGAATTAGATAGAGATATTTCTGAAGATCCTGCAGAAGATGCATCTAGAAAATTAGCAAACAGATTAAAGTTTGGTTCTGAATCTATATTACTTACTCCATTTGTATACGGTGTAGGAGCAGGTGCAAAAGCATTAGCTAAAAGAGGAAAAGAATTAGCTTACAGTAGTTCTAAAATAGAAAGAGGATTAGATAAATTAGGAAGTGTATTTAGATTTAGAGGTACTAAACCTGGAGAAATTGCTGCATCTAAACAAACTCAAAAAGCAAGACAAATGAGAGATACAAACTTTTCTGAAGAAATGGTATCCCGTATAGATACTGAAGTTGATAAAATATTTCCAGAGTTTAGAAAGTTTTTTAATGCATCTAGTGTTGCGGAAAGAAAAGAATTTTTAAAAGTATTAGATAATACTTTATTTGAAGGAGATCTAACAGCTCCAATAGATTCTAATTTAAAAAATCAACTTAGAAAAATAATTACTAAAAGAATGGGTGCAGAAAAAGGAAACCCTGTAGCTGATAATATTGTAGAAGTTTTAACTAAAACTAGAAAAGAGTTTAATGACTTACTAGAAATAACTGCAGCAGGTCCAGGAGGTAAAGTAGATTTACCTACAGGTGTTACTAGAGATTTAAGAAAAATAATGGGTAACAGAGTTAAAAACTATATTGGTAATACATTTGAAATATTTGAAGATGCAGAAGCAGGTTTCTTTTCAAAATATAAACCAACTCAAGATTCTATAGATAATGCTAAAGCTTTATTTATGAGATATGCATCTAAAAATAAAAACCCTATTACTGAATTAGAAGCAGAGGGTATGGTCAATGATATTATTAAACAAGTTAGAAAGATGGATCCAAGAAAAGATACTCTTCCTACATTTGCATATCAAAATTTATCTAAAGCTGCAGATGATGCAACAGGTCTAAAGACATTTGCACAAACTCTAACAAAAGATTTACCTGGTGGTAAAAAAGAATTACAAGTAATTGGTAAAGGATCTAAAGTATTCAGAGAACTGTTTGGTGAGATTGAAGATGTAAGACACTCAGTTTTTGAAGGTATGAATAGATTATCTACTATTGCTAGAAAGAATCAATTGTTTGATGAAATATTAGATGTAGATGATGCAATGAAAGCAGCAGCTAAATCAGATACACCATTAGGTCAAAGAGGATTCTTTCATGGTAGTCCACTAATTGCAAAAAGAGCTTTTGGGCCTGAAGCAGATATTGTACCGATGGATGATTATGTAAAAGAATATTTTAAAGATGGTGTACTAATTAATAGATTAGCAAACACATACACTACAAGAGAAATAGCAGAAGGTTTTACTAACGTAAGTAATATTCAAAACTGGATGAGAGGTGAAGCTGAAGGTCAAGGTGCATTAGGTAAAACTTTTTCTTGGGCTTGGCGTAATTTATTATTGACACCTAAAGCAGGTGCACAGTATGCAAAAACAATTTTATCTATACCTACACACATAAGAAACTTTTTAAGTTCTAGTGCGTTTGCACTTGCAAACGGAACTGTTGGACCAGGGTTTGGAAAAGCAATGAATAGAGCTTTTGGTAGTGTACAAGTAGGAGGACCTAGAAAACCTATATCACAAGAAAGATATAGAGAATATTTAGAGTTAGGTATTACTAATACAAACGTAAGGCTTGGTGATCTTAGAAATCTAATGAAAGATGTTAGATTTGGTGAAGGTAATATTGCAACAGATAGTATTTTAAAACCTATGATTAATACTTTAGGTAAAAAAACATCTAGAGGAATTAAAAAAGGTGCAAAATTTATGCAAGATATGTATGTAGCTGAAGATGATATTTGGAAAATTATTGGATATGAAACTCAGTTATTACAAAGAGGTAATGCATATAAAAAAGCAGGTGTTAAAATATCTGATGATGCACTTAAAAAAGAAGTAGCTACAATAGTACAAGATACAATTCCAAATTATGCTAAAGTTGGTGAGTTTGTAAGAGCAGCTCGTATGTCACCTTTTGGTAACTTCATGTCTTGGCCATCAGAAGTATTTAGAACAGGTACAGGTATATTCAGACAAATAATAAAAGATATGAAAGATCCTTTAACAGGTAAAATAAATCCTATTACTAGTAAAAATCCAATGAAAGGTTTAGCTATGAAAAGATTAATTGGAACTACACTTGCAATGGGTGCAATACCTTATGGATTAATTAAAGGATCACAAGCAATGTTTGGTGTATCTAATGAAGAAGCAGATGCTGCTAATGACTTTGTTGCACCATGGGCAAAAGATTCACAAAAAATATATATAAGAGATCCTGAAACAGATGATTTATATTACATTAACTGGTCTCAAAATAATGTATATGATACTTTAACTAGACCTTTTCAAACTGTACTTAGAAGTATTCAAGAAGGTGTAGAAGATGAAGAAGTTTTATTAAAAGGTTTTGTTCAGGGTATTGCAGAAGCTGCTGGTCAGACTGCATCACCATTTATATCTGAATCTATCTATACAGAAGCATTTATGGATATATGGTTTAGAGAAGGAAGAACAAGAGAAGGTAGACAACTATATAACGATCAAACACCTGAACCAGAAAAAATTGCAACTATCATGCAACACTTATCTAAAACTTTGATGCCTACAACACAACCTTTCCAAAGAACTATAAAAGGATTTACAGGAGCACCTGGAAAAGGTGGTGAGATATATGAAGTGCCGAAGGAGCTTGCTGGTATATTTGGGTTTAGACCAATTAAAGTTGATCCAGAAAAATCTTTAGGATTTAAACTATTTGAATATCAAAAAGCAATATCAGATTCTAGAAAACTATTTACAGGTGAAATTGATCCTACTGAAATGAAAACTGCACAAGATGTTATTGAAAGATATTATATTGCTAATAAACAAATCTTTAATGCAAGAAAGAAAATGTTAAATACAATTGATAATGCTAGAACAATTGGAATATCACCTTCTAAAACGTATGAAATATTTGATAAAAGAAATCTAAAATCTGAATACAACGAGCTTACTGCTGGAGTATTTGATCCATTCTTTCCTTCAGAAGGACTACAAGAAAGATTTCAAGACCTTGCACAAAGAGCAGGTATTGCAAACGTATTCTTTGAAGCAGAACCTACATTGAGAGCGATGAATGCAGCTATGCAAAGTCTAACTTTATTTGATGAATTTGACTTAGAGCTTGAAGATTTTTTACCAGACTCTGATCCAGAAGGTCAATCAGCATTACCACCTACACCAATGCCTAATCAACAAGTGGTTCAGACTGCGGCTATGCCAGCAGCAGGGTTCATGAATCAGGGATTGACGCCGGTTGAGAATGCTTTATTATCTGAAGAAGAGAAACAAATTAAACTAAGATCAAGAGGACTGGCATAATGCCCAAAAAAGATTTAGCACTAGAGAAAATAGAATCGCACGAAAAACTTTGTCGTATAATGCAAAAACAAACTCACCAAAAAATCTCAGGAATAGAAAACGATATTAAAGAAATTAAAAATCATATGCGTTATGCAATGACTGCTTTAGTAGCAGGTATGTTTACTATTATAGTAATACTATTCGAAAAACTGTAGTTATTTTGGGAGGTTAGGCACTCAGCTGCCGGGATTGATTATAGTGGGGACTATAATCGCTATATCCATTCTCTAAAATCTTCATCCATTATCTTATTTGCAATATTAACTTTATTACGTAAAGCTTTTACAATTCTTTCATCAATAGTATCTTGAGTCATTATATCAATGTAAGTCATTTTTTTTGTTTGACCTATACGATCAATACGTGCTTCTGATTGTTGACGTTTCTCTAGATCATAACCATTTGAAAAATAAATCATATTACTTCCAGCAGTCAATGTAATACCATAACCACCTGTATGAGTAGTACCTACAAAGAATCTACACTTATTATCGTTTTGAAATTTTTTAATATTAGCTGATCTTGCATCAGTATCGGTTGCACCATAATAATCTACAACAGCATCATCACCATATACTCTTTTTATTTCTTTAATTATTCTTCTTACATCGTGTGTGTAGTGGGACCATATAATAGTTTTACCTTCTACGTTTTCAAGTATGCTCATTAATTCACCAAGCCTACTACAAGGTAAATCTTTTATGGTACCATCATCTGCAGTAAAATGTCCACAAGTAATTTGATGTAGTCTCATTAATTGTGTCATAACTGTAGCTGAAGATTGCATCTTGCCATCTAAAAAAGCTATTGCTTCTTTTTTCATTTGCTCATATACTTTCTTTTGCTCTTTTGTAAGCTCAACATAATGCTTGACATAACTTTTTTCAGGTAGATCTAAACAATCATCTTTTAATATTCTTTTAGAGAAAGGTTTTATCTTATCAGATAACTCACCGAGATTTCTATAACCTACTACTATCTCTACTTGACGACCATTAACTTGAATTTTTTTACAGATAGAATATCTAGCACGAAACGTATAGTAAGATTGATGATCTAGGAGCCAGGGATCAAGGAATTGACATTGACTATATAAATCTAATGGTGATTTAGTTACAGGAGAACCTGTAAGTATTCTTCTATATTTACAGTGGTCACTTAGTTTCAATATGTTTTTAGTTCTATTAGAAGTAGGTGTTTTAATAGTAGTAGATTCATCAATAGCAACCATTGATTTAGGATGTGCAGATAAAAATTTATATGCAAATTCTGCACCATTACCAGATGAAAAAGACTCTACATTCATAATTAAAATGTTTAGATGTGTACCCGGTTTAAACAAAGTATTTAAGAGTAACTGTTGTTTTTTTGATTTATCTGATGTCTTCCAAAGGACTATATTTTTTTCTATATGGTCTGGTAGGTGTGTAGGTATTTCTGAGTCATACCAGTTTTTATACACACCTTTAGGAGCAATTAATAACAGACCGTTTATTAAACCTTTATCATATAATACAGCTGCATTATCTAATAATACTTTAGATTTACCCGTACCCATTTCCATAAAGTACGCAAAATTTTCTTTATCCCAAGATGCTTCTAATGCATCTAATTGATGCCCATATGGCTTAGTTTTAAATTTGTAGTTCATTTGCTTTTTCTTTCTAATTTGTTATATAATACTTAAAAGAATAAAAGTCAATGAGCAAAGTTTATTTAGTACAAGACATACCTGTCGACAGAGAAAGCGGTCAACCCAAATATAATGTTATGGGTGCACAAAAGTATGGCGATATTACGGTTATGCTTCCTGCAAAAGCTCAAATGATTTTTTCTCCTGGTCCATTAATTTTTCAAATAAAAGATAAACTAAAAAATTTTACAACCGACGATTACTTATTATTATCTGGAGATCCTGCAATTATCGGAGTGACATGTTCAGTTGTTTCTGATATGACTAACGGCAAATATAAGTTGTTAAAATGGGACAGACAAGAAAAAACATATTATCCACTCGAGATAAATATTTTTCAAAACTAGTATTGACATTTCAATATAATAATCCTATATACCTTTTACGAAAGGCAACATTATGGATATAAATTTAAGACAAGATGCACCGGATCAAACTGATATTATTGATCCTAAAAAATTATCAGAAGAAGTAGAGAAATTAAAATCTTTACAATCCGAAATAAAAAATCTAGAAGATAGAGTGAAAGATTTAAAAGAAGATGAAAAACATTTTAGTTGTGTTATCATTCCAAAGTTAATGGAAGATATGAATTTAAAAAGTTTAAAACTACAAGATGGTTCTGAACTTACAATTAAACAGATTTATAGTGCCTCAATGAGAGCGGATAAAAAACCAGAGGCGATACA
>WLWH01001487.1_pt1 | contig 15248 bp, 26 predicted proteins | sample 6712741 | NCBI WGS metagenome assembly WLWH01 (sample SAMN12718694, study PRJNA515312) | sponge metagenome | isolation source: marine sponge | host: Mycale hentscheli | place: New Zealand: South Island, Marlborough, Capsize Point | collected 2003-05-01 | reverse complement strand
GTCTCTACTTTTGCACTATACACAGGAATTTTTTGACCATCGATTTCGTCATAACGCAAAATCTGTGGCTCATCTACAATCTTTGCCATACTCTATTTTTATAGGTAGAAAGCTAGGAAATCAACAGGTTTATTGTTGTTGCTTGACTTCTAATACAGATATATCAGAGGTGAGATTTGTTGAAGACGCTTGAATTTTTAAAGAGTCTCCACCCTCATACACAAAAGGTCCATTGAGTTGTTCAGTAGTTCCGTGAGCTACATCAATGTTGTTAATCTCTACATCAGTAGAACCATTATTATGTGTTATTTTTGCGTTAACAGTGCCTGATCCTGAATCATTATGAAGAACTATTGTTTGAACTATAAAGGTAGAAACAGGTGTTGGAGGAGTTGCTGCCACATTTGCAACAGGAACTGTAAAAATTGTTATGACATCAGTGCTAGCGGCCTTTTGTGTAAACCTTTTAAATACGTCAGCCATCTATCTAAAAAACCACGCTCTTCTTGTGGACTCCTCTTGAGTGTCTTGTGTATATTGAGTGTTCAATTGTTGTATCATTTCCTCTAATTGTCGAATTAGTTCAGCAGACTGTTGAGCATCATACTCAGGTCTAGGATCAGGAAATCTTTGTAATATTAATTTTGCCATTATCTTCTACCATCGGGTTGTATGTCAAAACGTTGGGTGCCTAGTCTCCAAGCGGTGCCTGTTGTATTAGAGACAACATTGACTGTAAATTCTCTACCTCTTCCTCGTAAGCTTACAAACTCTGTGGTATCAGTAAAGGTCGCTGTCTTGATAGTACTCGTTGTATTATTTGGATAATATTTAAATTCTAATTTCATATTTAAAGTACCTTCTTGATTTTGAATATCAGGTATAAGTTTTTGTACAAAAAGAATATCATTACCTTCACCTATTTCTACAGATCCTGATTTCACAAAAGCAGTCATGGCTTCACCGTCTGCATTATTTCCTGTCTCATGTAAAAACATTTGAGTGGCACCATCAGTTAAACCAGAGATAACTTCATTGTTGGCCGTGGTCGTTGGTAAGTAGTCCGAGGCTACAGGGTTATCATAAACTTCTCTATCAATCCAAGTTGTTCTATCTAGTGTTCCTGTCCACCAAGTTTGCTCTAAATAGTTATAAGCCACTACTGCGTTAATCGTGTCAGATCCTGTTCTTGGATAAAACCATAATACTTCATTGTACTCGCCATTATGACCTACAAAAGCATTTTCAGATCCTGTTATATTAATATTGTCAAAAACAAACTGTTCCACGGTACACGGTAATTTTTTGACTGTACCATCAAACAGATAAAAAGAATCTTGCGACATCCAATAGGCAACACCGTTCAAATCAAGTCCTGCGTGACTACCAATGATTCCACAGTTTTGACCTAATTGTCGTAAACCAAAAGTAAAAGGAGGACCAATAAATTGCATTGAGTGTAATGATGTATCTGTCCATACAAGTATTTGACCTCTTGATCGCTCTGCTGCCACGATCCGTGATCCGTCAGCAATTCTTAATGAGCCAGCAGTGTTTTCTGCTGTAGGTTGATACGTGGTAATATCCTCTTGATCAGAAAATCTTATTAGTAAATCATCTTGCGAACCTATAGTTCCAATTGTTGCTTCTGTTCCCATAAAAAGTAAATGTCTATCGGGAGTAGAAACTAAACTTATTCTGGATGCGGTTGGTGCACCTGATATAGCAGCAGCTCTTGTGCTTACACCTGTTGATGTGTCCCACCTAAAGGCACCACCATTTAAAACTGTTGCAATTAAATCTTCTCCAAAATTATCTAGCGACCATTGTCTCGCTTCCAAAGTAACATTAGAAGCAGTAGAAGGAGTACCCCAAGCTCCATCACCATAGCCATCTGTTCCCCAACCAAAAGCTGAAGTAGATGTCTCAGGTCCAATTGATATTTGATATTTAGCATTGCCTGATCCACCACCACTTGCTGTTGATCCTGAGGCAGCAGCGGTTGTTGTTACAACATAAGCATTGTTATTGGCTACTGATGTAACTTCAAATTCTTTATTCATATCTAAGCCATCAATAGCTGAGAAAGAATCGAAAGTAACAAAATCTCCTTTTTGTGCACCATGAGATGTATCTGTCACAACAACGGATGTGGTTGCATTTGTAGTAAAGGGATTAGTTAAAGCTTGTGTTTCTCTAATAGGAGTAATGTCATAAGCTAGTCCTTCTTCTATAACATAAAGCTTTCTATCAGTGCCTACAGCATTATATCGTGTGCCATCTAAGGCTACCCAAGCATGTTGATCACGAGCCACACCCACCAAAGTCGTGGAGATAAACTTCTCCCACCCTTTAATTTTCTGTGGTAATCCTTGAAAAAAACGTACGTTATCCCCATCTGTCCACTTGCCTTCGCCTGTGTAATCGGTGACTTCTTTATTGATACCGGGTGCTGGTCTAAAATTTACTAATGGCATGACGCCAATATACTCTAATTTTAGTTATTTTCTAGTGTTTGATTTTATACTTCTACAAAATTAAACGCAATTGAAATTCTTTCGTGATCAGGGTTATTACAGGGATTAACTGAATGAGGGGTTTTAGCTTCAAAAAAAACCATAGTTTTTTCTATTGGAGCATATTTACAATCGTAGTCTACTAGGGTTGGAACAAAATGATGAAACTCTAGTGTTGACTTACTGCAACAAGTTTTGTGATAGTAAACAGCAGATATACCAAACATATTATGAATATGACAACGATTACTATTATATCCATTATTTACATTTAACCAGAAACTTTTTAATTTCATGTTTTTACCAATACTATTTAAACTATTTAGAGCGAAACGTATTAAATCATCGAAACCAAAAGATATGTCATTGCTTTGATATCCTCCCTCATTACTTCTAATTCTTCCTTTATCAAACTCAAGTATATGATCTATATGTTTTTGTATTATTTTTGAATCTCCCTTATATTCATTAGTGAAAAAAAATTCTTGATTAATTACATGTTTAATCATTTTTCCAGTATTTCTGTTTGAAAGGCAATAGTAGTTCGAAGCAAAGAACTAACCCTAGTGGGAGCAGTTGCTCTATGTGGATATTTTCCATCAAAAACTATTAATCTGTCCTGTTTAAAAGAGGCAACTTCTTTTGCTTCTTTGTTTTCATCATAAACAATAAACTCTCCTCCCCATTCAGCTTTCCAAGGAGAAACACAATATAGATAAGTGGGAGTGCTATAATCCGAATCAGTGTGAATAGATCCATCAAATCCAGAAGGATAAATATTAGCGTGCCACCTGTATATGTTTATATTAGGTTCGAGAAGTAATTGATTACATTTTTTATAAAGATCATAAACTAAAGGAACAATAAAATCTTTTTCATTTATTGACGAAGTAAAGGAGTGAGCATGTGTTTCGTCTTCACTACCTTTATTTTGAAAAGAAAATTGCAAGTGTCCTTCAATAACATATTTATCAAAAAAACCAGTTATTAAATATGGATCGTTAATAAAATTATCAAAAATTTTAATCATTTTTTTTAGCAACTAAAGACCCAACATGACCTTTAAATGCTCTATTACCAAAGTGAGTTAAAGGCATAGCTAAGTCAGCCCAAATCTGCCCGCCACACTCTTGCCATAAACGAGAGAAGTAATAATCTTCGGATAGATATCTTATTTGTGGTTGACCCTCTTTTGTCTTTGTTTTGTAAGGTCCAACAGCAAACAAGTCATAACAATTATCAGATTTATAAGAACCCCCATTAACTATTTGATCAGACTCATATTTTCTTTCAGGAAACTTTTTCATCATAGTTCTAAATACTTTTCTTTTCACAAGCATCATACCTGTGGCTGCTTCTTGCACAGGAAAAAAACCTCCCTCACCTTTTAAATTTAGGGGGTCATCAAAGTTTACATTATAGCCTAAGGCTCTAGCTTCAATATCATCTGGAGTAGCATTTGGATTTTCTTTTAAAATGTCTTTAATCTTTTCAAGATATAAATGTTTTCTAGGGTAAATTCCACAAGCTACATCTTTACCTACACAAAGTAATCTTTGAATATTTTGCCAAGTGAAACCTATGTCAGCATCTATAAATAAAAGATGTGTAGCAACAAAATCTTTATCATCCATCATCATAGAAACTATGGTATTTCGAGCACGAGTAATTAAACTTTCATTACCCATTGTTTGTATTCTCATTGCAACATTGTTAGCTTGAGTCCAAGACTGTAACTCCAACAAGCCATGTAAGGTCGATTCAGTAAGCATGCCACCATACATTGGCATTCCTAAAAATATTTTAAAATTTTGATCTTTAATTTCTTCTGGTTTAATCATTTGTTCCTCTATTCTGTAATTTTTTGGGATAAAAAAAATATACAGTATTATATCTCCAATTTCCATTAGAGTATTTACTGTGATCTTCTATATATCCTCCGTGGTTAATTGAACCATCAAAAACAACCAACCTATTAAAAACTGAAGGTATTACGCAAATATCACTTTCATAATTAGTTGTGTCGAATTGTATGTCAATTTCTTCAGGTGTGGAGTTGTTAGGTTTCCTACTATATAAAGCTGTACCTCCAGAATTTATTTTGTCTAAGGTCACTAAAAAATTAAAAGTAGGGTCGGTGTGTGGCCAAAACTGTATTTCTTTTTTAGGAGTATTTATCCAAGTAAAGATGTTCGAATAAATTTCGTTGCAAGTAAAGTTACTTAAATCTATAAAAGTATTAAAAAAATCTTTTGTTTTATTCTCGTTTTTTAATCCCCATTTATTTATGTCAAATCTCATACGACAATCATAATAATCTTTGAAATTTCTACCTTCTTTACTTATTTTCCAATTAGGAAACCAAGAGTTTTCAAACATTGTATGTATCTTTTCTGCATTTTTATAAAAATCGTCCACATATAAATATTGAAAAGAACCTATTGTTTTTTGATAAACTTTTAAATTATCGTTTATTTCAAATAAGTTATCGTGAATGTAGGGAAAAGCCATTATTTAATCCACAAATCATTTCCGTAAACCAAAGCATCTAGCTCACTTGTATATAATAGTTCTAAGGCATCTTTTTTATGTGCTGCAATAGGCTTACCATTAACATTTAAACTTGTATTTAATAGTACGTCACAGTTTGTTTCATTGTAAAACTTTTGTATGAGTTGAGTAAAAACTTCATTATTTTCAACAGTCTGATGTCTACAAGTCTCATCTACATGTGAAATAGCAGGGTATTTATTAAAATCAATAGGATCTGCATAAAGCATATAAGGGCTTTTTGAAAAAGATTTGTTTATTGTAGAACAACCAAAAGGTCTAAACTTTTCTCTTTTTTTAATATTATTAACCTTTTCTCTCATATCTTTATCTCTTGGATCTGCTAATATAGATCTATTCCCTAACGCTCTAGGCCCTATCTCTCCGTGTCCTTGATACCAACCAACTATTTTTTGATTTTTTAAAAGCTCTACTGTCTTGTTCATTACCATTTCTGAGGGTGCTTCATTGGGACTTTCATCTGATTGACAGAAAGGAAAGTTGTCTAATTTAAAATTAGATAAATTATGTTTCATTCTTAAATACTCTAAAGCTCCTAAACTTAAACCATCATCATTAGGATGAGGAGGTATAACAATATTTCTAAACTTTTTTCTAAACTGAGTATTCCAATTTACATTTAGTGCCACACCTCCTGTGTAACAAAAATATTCATCCTCTTTGAAATGTTTGGACATGTAGTCTAATAATAAATCTCCAGCATACTGATGAAGAGTTCTCAACCAATCAATTCTTGGTTGAGGTCTATCTTTATAATAATTTACATCAAAAATATGTTCTACTTGTCTAATGTTAAACTGTTTTAGAAATTCATAAAATTCTTTATCTATCTGACCATAACTTTGTAAAGCCATTAATTTTCCCGCTATATCAATACTATCGTATGCTTTAACATCAAAATAAGTTCCTGTTTCAGAAAGAAGATGGCCAATTGAACCGTATTGAGCATCTCCCCTTACTTTGCATTTACCTTGTTCTATCAGTGTCCAAATAGTGCCATAATCTCCAAAACCATCATAAGAAAAACCATTTAGTTTATGTGGATCTTTCACTAAAGGCCAACAACTTAAATGATGTGCCCAATGATGATTTACTCTAGTAACTTTACAATCAGCTTTAAAATCAACTTCTGGTCTTGAAGGAAAAAAAATATCGTTTCTAGTATTAAAATTGTAGAACCATGGATCAAAAACAATTGCAATTTCATCAAGATTTTTTGATCTTATGCCCCACTCTTCTTCAATAATTTTTTCCCATAATGTCCAATCAAAACCTTGTTCTTTATAGTTTTGATTTTTCATTACAGAATGATGTTTAATTTGATATTTTCTTTCAGTTTTTAAATACCTTACTTTTTCTCCATCAAAGTAACTAAAGTTACTGTCATGATCACATATTCTTAAACCTAGTAATTTCAATTCATAACCTCGAAGTTTGCCGAAAATATTATTCTTTGTTCATCCTTATTCGGAGGAACCTTGTGTGGTAAATAACCTGGAAAAATAACAAGTTTATTTTTTTCTGCTACAACACTTTTAATTATTTCAGGTGCGTAAGGAAATCCTGGAATATAAAAATTTGTAACGGAAGAATTGTTTGTGGCATCTACATAAAAAATTAAAGAATATGAGTTTTCCTTACAATGATGTACATGAATATCATGATGTTCATTTTTAAAATATTTTTGAAACCATGATTCTGTTACTATAAATTTTTCTTTGTTTAATACATTTTTACAAAAAATATAAAGGTAAAAAAAAATAAAATTCTTAAAATTATTTAAACTTGAATTAAATAAAATATTTTTTTCTAAATAAAAGGTTGAGTGAACATTTTCTTCTTTAGGCATCTGTAAATCATTTATATAATTTTTTAGAATCTGATTGTCGTAATCAGTAATTATTTCATAAATAGAAATATCAAAAGATGTTTTTAAAATTTTTAAGTCAGTAGACATTAAAAGTTTATCAAGTTTCTCCTAACATACTTCTTTTGTCATATTTGTATTCTTTAAACTCACCCTGTTGGTCAACATAATGCAAAAAGACAGTTATGAAGTGATCATGTGTGCATATTTCTCTCCAATGTATATTATTCATACCTTTAAAAATTAATGCATTATTAGGTTTCATCGGATATTTATAGTTAATTTTATATCTATTATAGTTACCCTCAGCATCAAAATATTTATAGTCAGATGTTTTATCTACTTCACCTACAAACAATTCGTAAGGTTCATCTATAGGATCCGCTCCAAGACAGAGAGCCACTGTATATTCACAAGAAGGTCTATCTTTATGAATAGGTAAATCAGAACCTTTATCATATATTCTTAAAAAAGAATAAGTAGGAAATAATTTTTTACCTACATTTTGTTCAACGACAGGTGTACTTAAATCACATATTGTTTCCATAAGAAAATCACTATGCTCAGATATCAAAGAAGATGTTTGTGTATCAACTTTAAAACTTTTCTTGTTGCTATACTTTAAGATGCAATAACTATTTAAAATAGTTAATACTTGGTTTGGTAGAAAGTTTTCTATAAATAAAGGAATCATTATATAATCCACCCAATCAAAGCATACCTTGTGCCTTTTGTAATTTTATTAACTCTGTGTGGAAATATAAAATTAGAGGGAAAAACAATTGCATCCCCTGTGCCTTGAACATATTGTTCTAAGGAGTTGTCACTTAGACTAAATACAAATTCACCACCTTCAAAAGAATCATTTAAATTTAGAGAAATGGATATATGTCTTTCATTGGCTTTATTTCCAAAATCTTCGTGAAAATCATAACCTACTTTATATTGATTGGTTTCGTACTTCAATAAATCTAATTGTGAAATTCTTTCAAAATGAAAAGAAGAATAATTCTTAGAATAATTATTTGCTATTTGATAAAATATAGACTGAACGTAATTAGATACAATTCTTTGACCAAAGGAATTTGGTTTTAATAAAGTTTTTGTGACACAATTTCTTACCTCTTTATTTACACCACTAACTGTAGCAGCGTCATCAAAATCATTACCAAAATATTTAATTATTTTTTGACAAGCCTTTGAAGGTATGACTTTTCGTATTTCTTTAATATATTTTTTCACTTGATTAATAAGTGATACTATGTCCTGAAAGGTAATTGTTTCGAGCTGTATCCGCCGCAGTTGTTGCCACAGTTACAGCAGCAGAATCATCGTCTGCATTTGCATCAGAATGTCCATTATATGTTGAGTTATAATTTGTTTTCCAAACATCTTGAGCTTCTGCTCTAATGACTACATTAGTGGCCCATTGAGGAAAAGAAGAAAGAGAAAGATTATCTCTGTTATCGATGTATTCAATATGACCTGTATTAGAACCTGCATCCCACTGTAAAGCATGAATACTAGCGTCCACTTCTGTGTGAGATCTTAAGTTTAAATATACATTATTATCTAAATAAACATCAGACTCAGTGTTACCTGTGCCTTTTGCTGGTCCATCACTATCTAAACTACCAGCAGCATCATAAATAATAGTTATTCTACTATTTACTGTTGTGTTGTTTACGGTTGTTGCCATCTTTTTTTACCTTTTTACCTTTCTTCACTTTTACCTTATTATTGCTTAATTGTCTAATGGTTTCCTCTTCTAAACTTTTGTCATTGGTATCAATAGCTTTTTGATGATTACCAATTACTTCAAATATAGAGGAAGCAGTTTCCATGGCTTTTTTAGCATTACCACTTTGAGCTAAAACCTTTGTCATTATATTATTTGACTGCACCATTTCGTTTCTAAAAGATTCAGTAGCGGCTTTTGTGCCCATTATTTGTTGTGAGTTTTCAATTAAAAGTAAAGGAATCCATGCTATGGAACACCCCCACTCTTGTACATCTAATCCTGTTTGAGGATTCTTACCTTGAAGCATATTATACCAGACACATTGATGTTTAATACATTTCTTATTTAAAAGAGGGCACTTACCGTCAGGGTCAAATATAGGCACTAGTCTTTAGCTGCTACAATTACGTTTGCGTATTTAATGTTCATACCTGGCATTGCAAACTGAGCATTCGGTGCAGTAGCGCTTGATAAAGAAGCACTTGAAACAGAAAATGGGTGAGTGTGTGATCCACCACCACCTGCATTGTCTACTGTTTGAGTTTCAGTCTGTTGTGATCTTTGTGTTCTTCCAAATTGACTAACACTGCCTCCTCCTGGGCCTGAACTTTGAATGGTTGCTTGGTGATTATGAGAAGCTATTTCTGGAGTTGATAATGAGTGAGAACCAATAGAAGCTGATACAGAAACAGAACCTGAAACAGGTAAATCTTTTTGATCTGTGTTTCTAGAAGCTGCAAAAGTTGTTTGAAAAGTATCACTACCACCTGTGCCTGCACCTGAACCTGTAGTCACACGAAAAGCAGCATCACTTAATGCGGCGGCAGTGTCTTGTGTCCAACCTGTTGGAGCTGAGGCTTGATAGAAAACCATTTTAGTTCCTGAAGCAAAAGGTTCAACTCCTGTTAAATTTGAACCGTCACCTGTAAATGTTGTAGCAGTGACAGCACCATTTGTTCTAAGAATAATTTGTCCTGATGAACCAGCAGTAACAGTGTCTTTAAAAGTTGTTGCTCCTAATTTATCAACTGCATTATAAATTTTAAAATTTGCAGAACCTTCACAGTAAACATGTGAATAAGCTCCTTGTGCTATAACAAAACCATTTGCTGTATGACCTGTTGCGGCTATGGTAAGAGTTTGAGAACCTGTTGTATTATTAAAGAAAACATATTCACTTTCAGTTGCTGGAACAAATACTACGATATCTCCTGTTAAAGCTCCTGTAAGTTCAATTACTTTATTAGAGGACTCCGCAGTTGGATCTGCATCCGCAGTTGAAAGAGTAATATTTGCAGAACCTGCAACAGATTTAGCTAAATAACCACCACCAAAAGCGTCTAAAACATCTAAATTATTATTGGTATTTGTACCCCAGGTATTGGCGTTAGCCCCTGTTTCCATCTTTTCTAATTTAAATCTACTTGTATATGTACTTGCCATGTTTAAACCTCTCTAAAATATATCTTTTTTTGTTATTCAAGCAACATCTTTTATGCTGCGTCTACCCCTGTCCAAGTATTACTTGCACCGGTTACCACATTAGCCCAAGGTGTAGCAAAAGGGTTTCCTGTAACTATTGATAAATCTAAACCTGTCACATTGACTAATGCTCCACTTGTAATTGAAGCAGTTCCTGCAGCAAAACTCATGGATACACCCGTAGCACTAACTATTACACCTGTTCCCCCTGTTGCTGTTGCAGTTCCTGCAGCAAAACTTGTAGATAGACTGCCTAAGGTTACTACAATATCAATAGCAGCCACTGCTGTTCCTAAAGCAGAGGCCATACTTACACCAGTGACTAAAACTTCTAACGAGCCTGTTACTGATATAGATCCAATATTGAAATCAAGTTGATCTGAGGGAGCAACAACAGCGACACTACCTTCACCCGATACTGTAACTCCAGATAATGCATTACTTATTGAAAGTCCTGATACACTTACTACTGAATCAGCAGTAGCTGTTTCAGTACCTAGTGTAAATGTAGATTGAAGTGAATCTAATATAACGAGAGAACTAGCCTCTACGGATTCTGTTCCTAAAGAAAATGTTGATTGAAGTGAATCTAATGTGACTAAACAATCAGCTACGACACTTTCCGTACCTAATGCTGTTGTAGTCGATAACCCAGTAACAGATACCGTGATCGAGCTTTGTTGGCCAAATGCCCCTTCGCCCCAATTATTTTCACCCCAAGCATCTGCCATGGTAATGCTCCTCTAAATTAAGATAATCTTAATATAGCACTTGAAGCATCATTAGTTGGGAATGCGATTGTGAATGTACCGTTTGTTGATGTCTTTACACTTCCGAAATCAAGAACACAAATAGCTGCGTTTGTATTAGCTGATGATCTATTATAGATCAAAGCTGCTTGAGCAGAAATTGTTGCTGATGTAAAACTTGCGTTTGCAAAATCAACAAATGCTGTAGAAGCTGTTGCGCTAGTTGCTGTTAAGCCGATAGTTGGACTTGTTAAAGTTATACCACCTGCTGCGTATGTTCCTGAATTACCTACTTCGTTTGTTGCGGAATAGGCTGTTGTGTTTCCATTTAAAGTTACAGAGTTTGTGTACAGAGCGAGATTGATTGTATCGTTATCAATATCATGATCGCCTGCTAACAGTTCTTTTTTAAATGAAGCACAGACTGCTTGATTTATTGCCATTTTTTAGTTACTCCCTTATGGTGTTAGCGATTTCATCGGAATTCGTAACACACCATTTTGATACTCATCCCTACGTTTACGACCCATTTGCTCTTGTGCAAAATCTTGCAGAGCTACTTGGTACTTACTTTCGTATAATTGCATATCTTGTGGGTTTTTCAAGTAAGAAAAAGCCTCCGATAAAGTTCCAAATAATAAAACTTCAGGAGCGTTATTAGACAAAAATGTTGTGGTGGAGGTTGTTCCTGAACCATTGCCTAATCTTTCGGCTGTTTCATCATACCACATCTCCACTGTATAAGCTACATTTGGAGTAGGAGCTACAATCAAGGTTGTTGCGTCCCAATTACCCCAATACTTGGGTTGCCCTGTAAAATTTGTATCTGTCGTGGATCTTTCTACCGAATACTCGTCCATAAAAGTGGCATCTCTTTGCTCTAACCAAGTTCTTGTTCCATCATCAGCTACGATTTGTAATGCTCTAGCAAATCTAAATCCACCTTCTGGACCACTGACATCTAAAAAAGCATTATTGGCTTCAAAGGTTGTAGTGGCATATCTTCTTTGATCATCAGAATCTAATTGTCTAGCTACTTTATTTTCTATGTTAGTTAAAAAAACATTAATCACAGAATTAGACAACACATCACTTGTTACTTCTGTGTAATTTCTTACATTATCTAAAAGTTCTGAATAATTCATGATATCTCCACTATCACTTTACCAACACTTGAACCAATAATCAATGCTCTACTTGGTTCAGACGGTTGCATTCCATTTGATTCAAAAGATGAGTCTCCTGAAGCTCCAACAAAAACAGTCATAGGTTCTTGTCTCGCTGGTCTAGCCCAAGGTAAGGCTTGTGCATCAGCACTATGATAAGGAGGATCTAGTTGAGGATGTTTGGACTCAAAACACTCAGGACAAGTTTTTAAACCGTTCCATTCTTGTCTTAATTGATTGAAATTATATTGTTGACCACATCTGTCGCAAAGAGCAACAGCATATTTACCAGTAGCAAAAACGCCCATGTTACGACCCGTTTATAAAATAATTTTGAGGAGTCAAATGAACAGAGGCTCTTTGTCCGTCTTCGGTGAGAGCTCTTTGTAATTCATCTTCATAATATAATTTTAAAGATTGAGTAGCTTGTGGGTTTTTCTTTTGCGATAAATAAAAAGCTAATCCTGAAACCATACAAGGAAGAAATCTAAAAGGAGCATCAGGCTGATTTGTATAAGCTCCAGCGTCTTGTATCCTACCTATGTAGTTATAATTAATTTGAGTATCTGTAGTGTTAGGTGTCTGATAAAGATTAATTGTGACATTAGACAAATTTCTTTCTACATAATACTGCGTCGGTTGACCTTGAGAAAATTTGTTAGGAATGGCTTGATACTCCGATCTTGATATTTTTGTCATAGTAGTATCAGTTGTTGTTCCACTTGAGACAGTTCTAAAAGTCATCTCTAACACATCACTTGCATCACTAGGAGCATTATAAGTAGTTGTTCCTGCTGTTAAATTGGCAGTATGGTTTTCTACTTTCCATAAGTGAATACCTCTGTTCATCCATTCTTGAAATAAGATATTAAGACTACGTCTAGCAGATTTTAAATCATATCCTGATCTAGTCTCAAGACCACATCTTTCATATGCATCTTCTATAACGTCATCTATATCTAAATTAAAAGTTGTAGTTCCAGAGGTAGCCATTTAATTACTTCTTTTTTGCCATGCCACCGCCACGTTTTTTCATCATGCCGCCACCACGTTTTTTCATCATCATGCCACCACCACGCTTCTTGGCCATGCCACCTTTTTTCATTACTTGTTTCTTTTTTGCCATCATGACTTTACTCCTTTTTTAAAAAGTTTTTCGTAAACATTTTGCCTTTCAGCCACTACCTCATCGTAGTATGGCTCAGGCCACTTCTCATAATAGCCTATCTTATGAAGTTTGCAACTTGCATCATACAGTTGTTTAAACTTTTGTATAAGCATCATAGAATATTCCAAATCGCCATGTTCTACAGGTTCCTCAGTGGGGTCACAAAGAAAAGCTTCACTATCAGGATCAGCAGGTGTTTCAGGATGAAATCCCATAAAGTACACATCTCTTCTGTTATAGGTTTTATTGTAAAAATCTATTTTTTCTTGAAATTGTTCAGGATTATATTGTTCAAAAAAAGGATCACAGTAGATAATTATATCATGTTGTTTTTTATTCCAAGACTTTATAACTGAGGTCAGTTGCTTTTCATATTTTGATTTATCCATACGAACTTCAATTCGTACTTTTTTATCTTTTCTCCATTTAGCAGCGAAAGGACACGCTGGAAAACCTATATGTTTATTCATTGGTTCCAATACAGTCTTGGACCAATTAACTACATCAAGCTTTATTTTTTCTGCTTGTTTTTTTCTTGACAATTGTTTTAACCATTGAGGGCTTAGGTCCTGTGTTACCAGCTTTTTGTTTTCTACTTACAGCAGATTTTTTTTGACCTTTTGACATGGCTCTTGCTTTTGCTATAGGAACACATTTAGGATAGTTTTTTCTTTTTTCTCCACCACTACGTCCACATTTAGGATAAGATCCATCGGATTTTTTATTAGCTATGTCCACCCAATTTTCCTTTACCCAAGATCTAAGTCCTTTTTTTGCCATTATAGTTTTTGTGTAACTTTTCTTCTATTTTCCATAACAGCGCCACAGCCTTTGGCGATTCCACCTTGATCATAATTAGAAATGTTTTTTCTTTGCTGAGAAATAGACCCTCCATCAGCTTTTTTCTTTACTTTCTTTTTTCCACCTGGGGTGACTTTTCCAGAACAAACTGCACTAGCGTACATATTTGCATATGCGCTAGGGTAGACTTTAAATTTCCTCTTAGCGGCCGCTTTACCTCTTGCACATAATTTACCCATTATCGTTCTCTGTTTCTAAACCACATATACATCCGTAATCTTCATTACACTTACACATCTATTTTACTATTCCACCTTTTTTCTTAAAGCCCATTTTATTTCTTACCTTTTTAGGTAATTTTTTAAGACCTTTATTTTTTGATGGTATTGGTTTTAGTTTTTTATTCATTTTCTTATCTCCTGTAGATACTTCCTTTTGCATTTGTGCTCGTGATATGACCACTAAAACTCACTATAATTCTTAATTAAGAATTCTTCCATCCAAGCCATTTTTTCATCAATTGCTTGAATTTGTATTTTTATAACAGCAACATCTTGTTGCATTTTTGCAACACTATCTGCTTTTTGTTCTACTGCATTTAAACGTTCTGACCACATACCCCATGTAATTAACATTGTGCCAATTAGGACAAGATAAGGTAATATAGTTTTTATATCTAATTTAATCATTTTGTTTTAGCACTCATGTTACTTAAAGGGTTATTTAAAGCCTTATTAATTTGTAAGTCAAGGCTTTCTTCAATGAGCTTTAACTCATCAAATATCTCTCTCGTATCGGCTTTTTGTCTGTCCTCGATGTCATTTACAATTTCGGTGATGTGACGAATGTCATTACTAGCGTTGCGTAAATCCAGCTTCATATCTCCCTTGAGGTCACGCGCTACAGAAGCTACTAGGTTAATTTCGTCTAATATCATATCTAGTTCTGATTTAATCACTGCAATTTGTTCATCATAGTGCGAAAGGTCAGGAGCTGTATACTCCAAAACTTTGGTGGTTAGGTCTTGATAATTTTTCCAAAATTCGAAGACTGCCCAAGCACCACTACCTAGGGCACCTAATAGTGTAAGAATAGCGAAAGCTTTACCTCCACTTACCTTTAAACCCGAATATTCAATACTGGGCATCTATCATCTCCTGAATTGTATTTTCCTGTGCCATGTCAAA
>WLWH01001486.1_pt1 | contig 15250 bp, 9 predicted proteins | sample 6712741 | NCBI WGS metagenome assembly WLWH01 (sample SAMN12718694, study PRJNA515312) | sponge metagenome | isolation source: marine sponge | host: Mycale hentscheli | place: New Zealand: South Island, Marlborough, Capsize Point | collected 2003-05-01 | reverse complement strand
TACAGTTCTTGGGTCCACAATAAATACCAAAAAGTAGGAATAGAATGGCCACAATCAATTCTAATGATTCCAGGACTAGAAACGCCCAAAATTTAATTGAGTCTTATAATGAGGCAGATGGGGATGCTAGTGCGTATCTCTTTATTGGTAAACCTCAGAACTGGGAGAATGATGCGGAACCACCAGTCCCTTTTAATAATGTCAAAGAGTATTATCAAGTTCATAATGACATGTTGTCATTGAAACGAGTTAATGACTTTGATGTTCATATGATGATTCCCAGGGTGTCCTGGTCATCCGGTGCAGTGTATGATATGTACAGACATGACTATTCTTCTGAGACTCCTTCGTTCTCAGGTGCTTCCAATCTTTTTGATGCTGTATATTATGTCTTATCGAGTAACAACTATGTCTATGTGTGTCTGAATAATAATGGAGATAGACCATCACTGGTAGAACCACAGAACATCTCTGATACACCATTTGTTACTTCTGATGATTACCAGTGGTTGAAATTATATAAGGTTGATACATTCAATCAACAGAACTACGCAACTAACAATCTTATACCTATTGTTGCAGATGATGTCACCCAGACAGTACCAGGATCAGTGTATACTGTGTTGATTGATGATGGTGGTTCAAGGTATACCAATAATCCAGACGGACCTATTGCTGACGTCCCTGACTATTACTGTAACATCGTTGGTGATGGCACTGGAGCAGTTGCCAAAGTTAAGATCAGAAACGGGATAGTTCAAGAAGCAGAAGTTATAAGACCAGGTAGTGGTTACACGTTTGCAAACCTAGATTTCACTCCCGGACGAATTTACAAAGGACTAGCACAATTAGACGACAAGCGTAATGGACTCAATCCATTGGGAGATGGAAGATTTAGATCCAGTGTCATCATTTCACCTCCAGGTGGGTGGGGATTTGATAGAGACCCCTTGGCAGAAGATTCGGTAAATGATAATAAGTCCATCGAACAATTGTCACGTCAATTATCTGCTCGAACAGTATGTGTCTTCTCTAACCTCAAGGACAATCTGACAGATTTTTTCACAGATACAACTTTCAGACAAATTGGGATTCTTAAAGAAGTTGAGTTTTCTGATGACAAATTTAAAAATTCTGACACCTTAAGTGCAGTGCACTCTGTTAAGGTGAGTCATGTTAGTGGTCCCGACGACTTTACGATTGGGGAAACTGTCACCCAAGAGGTTGAATACAATTACAATCTAGAGATTGCAAATGCCTTAGTTGTTGGTTGGGATTCGGTCAACGGGATACTTAGGGTTATCTATAATGAAACCACTGTTGATGAGAAGGGTGCATCATTTAAGATGCATAGGACAGAGAGGATTATTGGTCAATCGTCTAAGAAGATAGTACTTCCAGACTTTAACTTTATTGATGATTTGGCTGGACTAAGTTTCTTTAAGGGTTTTTCATCACCTGAAATTAAAAAATACTCAGGGTATCTTACTTACTTGACGAATCTGTCACCAATAACCCGTAACCCACAGCAAAGTGAAAGAATAAGCCTCACAATCACCTTCTAAATAACAAAAAAGTCACAGTTAGATGCCAGCTAATCATAACTTAAACGTCCCACCGTATAATGACGATTGGGACCCTAAGAAGAATTTTCATAGGGTGATGTACAAACCTGGGTTTCCAATCCAGACTAGAGAATTAAATCAATCACAAAACATTCTGCAAGACCAGATAGAGCAACTGGCAAGTAGGTTTATGAGTGATGGGGACAACATTGTCCCTGGTGGGATGTCCATTGCCAACCCAGTATCCTATGTTAGGGTCTCCACTATCACCAATGGTTCTGACCCACAGGAGTATGTTGGTTATAACTTGATGGGTGTTACTTCTGGCGTTAGAGCTAGAGTGAGTCATGCTTATGCATCTACCGAAGACGATGATATTACATTTTACGTTGAGTACGAAGATTCTGGCAATACGAACGAATATGAGACATTCCTGGAACAGGAAACGTTAGAAACAAATACACCAGAAAATTATACAGCAAAGGTTGGCGTTAGTGGCATCTCCAAACCAATAAACTCGTCTCCTGTAGGTAAGGGATCGTTATTCACTGTCAGTGAGGGTGTGTATTATGTGAATGGGTTTATGGTTCGAAATGAACCACAAACTATTACACTCGACAAGTATGGGGTTCAGCCGACTTATAACGTTGGATTCTTTGTTCTCGAAGATTTCGTTACCCCCAGTGAGGACCCTTCACTACTTGACAACTCACAAGGTTACTCTAACTTCGCTGCTCCAGGTGCAGACAGACTGAGAATTCAGTTGCAGTTAGGTAAGTTAGACTTCGATTCTATCGCTCCTGACTTCATCAACCTGGCGAGTGTTCAGAATGGACAAGTCCTAGGTAAGATCGATAACTCAGTCAAGTGGGATTGGTTGTATGATATTCTAGCTAAGAGAACATTTGACGAGTCAGGTGATTACATTGTTTCAGATTTCGCCATCAAACCGATGGAGTATTATAACAATGAAGAGGTAGATGGCGTTTGGGATATGGATGTGGATACCGGATTGTATCCCCCTGTGCCACGTAGTGGCATGCAGGAACAGATTTCATTTGAAGCGGCGGATAGTCTTTATTCAATCAGAGTGGATCCAGGCCTGGCTTACGTTCAGGGATATGAGTGTGGGTATAATAACCCATTGTATGTGTATGGAAATAAGGCAAGAAACGTCAACTTTATGGCGAATACCTTCACACAAATTACTGAGGGTTATAACTTAACAATCACCAATGTTCACGGTGTTCCAAGTTTACAGAATATTTCACAGAACTCAACTATCACAGCATTTGATACTCTGAGGTTATATCGTAACTTTACTGATGGTTATGTTGGACAGTCCAGAGTTGATGAGGGTAATGCTGAGTCAAGACCATTGTATTATGGTGAAGAACCACAGGTAACTGTACACATCGTGGCAGAAAGTGATATTGGTGAATTGGATGGATTCCAAGGACTCAATAATTACAATGTAATCTATAATGAAGGATCTAGTTGTGTATTGACTGGTGTTGACGAAGCAGATTATGTCAGAGGTCAACCCATTGGTGGTGCAACAATCCTAATTGCCAATGTTGTTAGACCCAGACCATCTGGTGTCATGCATCCTCGTTATATGGTTCCCAAGCAATATGTGGACCAACAAGATGGATACTATGGTTATAACTCCACACACAAACTCGGGTTTATTTCTTCAGTATACTTCACTGAGTTAGCTCTGGTTGAGGATGACACATCAGTTGGACAAAGATATGACTGGGAAGTTGGTGGTCTTGTTTTTGGTGTAGAATCCCAATCGTTTGCCACAGTAGAGGAAGGGTCAACTAAAGATTTCCTATTGGTATCTAATGTTATTGGTCAGTTTTTGAATGGTGAGGAAATCATTCAGATCTTTAACGGCACAACTATCGCTAAGAAGTCTAGACTCCTTAAGAATAATGAGGTTGCATCGTTCCAGTTCTATACTCTTGGTAATGGTGCAGACCTTGGGGCTGATACAGAAATTATAGTTACATCCATTGGTGCCAAGACAACACTTGAGAAAGATGTACACTTCACTCACGACTCAGATACAAACTCCCTTATTCCAACACAAGAAGGTCGTAAGAAGTTATACTCCTTCCCATATCCAGAAGGTAGTATCCAGAATGAGAGAGTGGATTACGCACTGGAAACCAATGTAAGTGGTGCTAAGGGTTACGCTATTGTGGCACCTGGTAAGATTACCAACACTCTGGGTAAGACTAAATCTATCTTCTCTAACCTTACATCCACTAACCTGGATAAGTTCTCTGCTGACATCTCAGTTCAGAACAATGTGGACTCTGAAGTTTATCACCTGGCAGATAAATCATTGTTCTCTGGTAACGCTGGAGAGAACTTTATCACCTGTGATAACTTTTCTGGTGATGCTTCAGACCAGTTGATTGCCAATGATGTCATCACATTTGTTGATGACACTGGTACATCTGTATCCAAACTGGTTCTGTTTGCGACAAAACCAGTTGGTTATGGAGAACAGAGAGCACAATCTATCATATACTTTACCACTGCACTTCCTAACAAAGTAACAGGTAAGACAGTTCAAAGAATTAGAGTCAAGAGTAAGGGTGCTGAGGATCAGGACCTGGTGTTTAAATTGCCACTTAAGACCGTTAAGTCCCTGGAGAGTGATCCAATCACCACCAGGATTAACTATAGGGTATACAGACAATTTGTTGAGAGTGCAATTGCTGGCGCCACTAATGTTACCCTGACTACGGATAGAGATAACGAAAGATTTGTTACAGACCCATCCAAGGTCAATATTGCGATCATTAGAAACACTGGTGGATCATCAATTGAACCTGTTGGTCGTTCAATCACAGTCACTAATGTTGTTTTAAATCAAGATGACAACAGACAGGCAGAGTTCGAACTTTCTGAACCTCTTCCCACAAGTTGCACCATCAAAGTTCTTGCACCAATACAAGTGATTGATGCCATTGCCAAACAGAAACTTTATAAGAACGCACTGATTCAGATTGAACCATCTACTAGTGACCAGATGGTGGAATTGTCTAAGATTCCATCAAACTCATTACACTCACTAGCAATTCCAGATGTCCATAAGATCAATGTGATCACAATGTCAGCAGAACCTGGTGAACCAGGTGCCATCGATATCACAGAAAATTATCTGTTGGATGATGGTCAGAGAGACAACTATTATGACATCTCTAGGATATATCTAAAACCAGGGAGACCATCAGCAACTGACACAATCTATGTTGATTGTCAGTACTTCGAACATAGTGGAGATGGAGACTTTTTCTCTGTTGATTCATATACTCACGATTTGGGTGTACCATACAAGGATATTCCGACTTTTGTGAGAGGCAGAAACCTTCCACTACAGTTGTCAGATAAAGAGGGTACAGTTATTCAGTTGAGAGATGCTGTTGACTTCAGACCTATTGTCAACACACTGCCAGGTAAAGAGAGTAAGATCGCAACTATTGTGAACGGTGTTACATCATTTGATTCAACAAATTACTTGGACACATCAAATGGTGGTAATGGATTTGTACCTAGATTACCAATTCCATTCTCTCAATTCCAGGCAGATATTGAGTATTACCTTCCCAGATATGACTCTCTGTTCCTTGATAAGAATGGACAGATGATTCTGATGGAAGGTAACTCTGCTGTCAGTCCACAACCTCCTAACGACCTTACAACAGCGATTAGACTGTATAACCTTTTCTTACCTGCTTATACCTTCTCTGTAGATGACATTACTGTCAAGAAGTTTAACTACAGACGTTACACAATGTCTGATATTGCTTCTATGGACAGAAAGATTGATAATATTCAATCCATTGTCACCCTATCCATCCTGGAGCAGTCAGCACTTAATATGAGTGTCAGAGACGCAGTTACTGGTCTGGACAGGTTTAAGAATGGGATTGTTGTTGACACATTTGCTAACCACGATAAGGGTGATGTTGGTACCCTTCCATATAGAAACTCAATTGATCCTAAAAACTCTCATCTCAGAGCACCACACTTTACAGATCAAATTGAATTAGAAGAGGAAAACCAAACTGACGCCCAAAGGTTGGGTAGTAATTATGTGTCAAATAATGGCATTATAACAGTACCTTATGTCGAAGTAAGTTTCCTTGGTAACCCATTTGCTACCAATACAATCAACCTTCAACCTTTTACAGTATTCACTTATGAAGGTAATTTGAAACTAGAACCAGAGATTGATACCTTTAGAGACACTAACACACTTCCAGATCTTGTTATCGAAGACAACACAGTCTTTGATGCTATGGTTAACCTGACTGACGAGATGCGTCGCTCTGGTATGGGTACAGTGTGGGGTGACTGGGAAACAACTGGTGTGAGAAACACTTCTAGTACAAGACGAGAAACGGAAGGTAGAGCAACACTAAACATCACAGAAACTACAGAGTCTACAAATCAGGTTAGAACTCAGACCACCACTAACTTCAATGTCAATACTAGTTCGATTAATAGAACTTCTTATGGAGACAGAGTAACTGATGTCCAGTTAGCTGAGACGATGAGATCGATCCCTGTGTTCTTTAGGGCAACGAGACTGAAACCAAACACGAGGTTCTATGCCTTCTTTGATGACATTGATGTTACTGAATGGATTTCCATTGACGAAATGGTGGGAACCTTCCCTGATGGTCAAAAACGATATGAACTTCCTGCTAACAGAAACAGAAAGGGATTTGGACAGAACTTGATTTCTGACTCTAGGGGTGTTCTTCAAGGTGTGTTTATCATTCCTAACGGGCGTCCTCCAGCACCAGAAACTGAGTTCAATGGTCGAATGGGTGCCATTCAGTATCAGACGAGTGGACCTACAAGATCCTTCAAGACTGGACAGAGAATACTGAGATTCAGTAGCAGTAAGACAAATACACAAAATCAGGATGAACTCCAAGCGTATGCAGAATCATCGTTTGTCTCAAGTGGTGTTATTCAAGATAAGCAAGAAACGATTGTTTCCACTCGTGTTCCTAACATCCAGTCAAGAACTAGACAAACCAACTCGCAATCTAGAACACTTACGTCAACTGGAATCTCTGACGTCGATGTTGATGTGAGAGGTCCTGATGTTATTGAGAGAATTATTGTTGAGGAGAGACTTATTATTCAGCAGAGAGTTGAGGAGAGAGTCGTAATCCAACAAGTAATAAGACCAGAACCAAGAGATCCTGTTGCTCAGACGTTTACGATTGACCAGACAAACCCTGATGGTGTGTTTGTTACCGAACTTCACGCGTACTTCCAACAGAAAGACGAGCTACAGGGTGTTGAGACCTATCTGGTAACTACCAACGGTGGTGTTCCTACTACGACAGTTATTCCCCACTCTAAGGTCTCAAAGGACCCAGATACAATTCTAAGGGTAAAGGTTGAGTTACCAAGTGGTGTAGATTCTTCAGTTCTCAAGGCAGGATTCCAAATTGATGGATCAGAGTCTGGATCAACTGGTGTTATTAAGTCAAACATCACATTTGAATCACTATCTTCTAATCCTGGAACAAATGTAACCAACCACGTTTACAATGTTATCCTTAACAACTATGATGGGGACTTTGTTCCAGGTGAGGTAATTACTTCACCAAACCTGGTTGGAATCAAGACGCGTCCCACAATGACGATTGTCAATGATGAAGTAGAACTTACCAGAGTGGACCTAACTGAAATGGGTTCCAAATACACGGAGGCAAGAGTCGAGTTTAATGAACCAGAACTTCCAGGTGGTGTTACTGCCACAGGGTATGTAAAGGTTGCTCCATTGGTAGACTCAGATGCGTCAATGTATGATTATGTCGCTGGTCACGATGGACAAGTTTATGAAATCGTATTGACTAACCCTGGTAGTGGATACACCAAGGTACCACAGGTTACCATTATTGGTGATGGTGGAAACGCAGAAGCAGTTTGTAGAACCAAGAAATCCACTCCTGGTGTGTCGATGGGTGTGTCAGTTTCTGACGATGGTAAGAACCCAACCGTGTTTAAGTTCAATGCTCCTGTTTATCTACTAGGTAATACTGAGTACGCTTTTGTGTTGAGGTCACCAAACTCCACAGACTACTTGACATACACCTCTAAACTTGGCGAAAACATCATTGGTGAGAACAAGAGAGTTACTAAACAACCAACTCTTGGAACACTGTTTAAATCACAGAATGGTAAACTTTGGACTGAGGACCAAACACAAGATATCAAGTTTGATATCAAGAGAGCAGAGTTCTTCCCCAATGTGTCCGCCAACATTGTATTGAATAACACTCCTCTGGATGACAGAGTATTAGATAAGGATAGCATTGAGACAAGTTCTCTGGATGTGAATGCCAGTTCTAATATCTTTGGTATCAATCCAAGAGTACTGAGAGTGTATCAGTATAATCACGGATTCTCATCTGGAGATTATGTCAAGATTGATGGTGTTAGTGGAACTGGTGGTGGCGAGACACTTGCTGGAATTCCTATTGAGGAAATCAATACACTTCACCAGATCCTTGATGTTGACATTCATATGTTCACCATCATGGTTTATAGTTCAGCAACACTGACACTGAAGGGTGGTGGATCTAACATCAGATGTTCTTATAGTAGACCTTATGAAGTATTCAATGTCTACACTGGTATGATGGTCTTCGGTACATCGCTTGTTGGTGTTACCAATAGATCCACAATGACTGTTGGATTGTCGACAATGAGAATTGACTCCGAGTTTAAAGAAGTGAAGTATAACCAAGATAATAACTATGTGTTAAGTGATGCGGTCCCTGTCAGAATGATGGAGTCTTATTACTACAACGAACCTATGCAGGTAGCAAACTACCTCAATGAAGTTCAGTATAATGATGGTATTCACATGAGAGGTGAGCGTTCTGTTGAAACAATTGTTAGAATGTCAACAGTTGACACCAAAGTTTCCCCAGTCTTTGATATTCAAAGAACTAATATGGTCCTGACTAGAAACTTGATTGACTATCCAAAACCAATCAGTAATAGTCTGGGTGGAACAACTAAGGTACTAACATTCAGTGAAGATACCACTTATGTTGCTGGTGACACTATTAACATTGACAACATTGACTTCAAGGTTAGTGCAGTGGATCCTTCCAAAAAATCACTGATGATTCACACTGACCCAAGTCAGGTAATCACCAGATCCTCAACACTCAGTGATGGTTCAGTGTTGGCAAAGGTGACTAACAGATCTTCAATGACCTTTAGTCCAGAAACTGAGATAACTGGCAGTGTGTTCGCTAAGTGGACATCCAAGTTATTTGTGTTTGAAAACATGTGTGATGGCATTGAGTTGAAACTCACCTCAGTGTTCTACACTCCTGATAGTATCAGGGTTTATTATAGACCAAGAAACATTGGATTTGATGCAGACATCACCTCTATTCCCTGGATTCCTTTCAACCCAAATCAAGTTCTCCCAGATGAGACAAGAAGGGTGACAGAGGATAACAGAGTAATCTATCCTGGTGACACTGAGTATGTTCAAACTCTACCTCTGTATAAGACACCTGGACTTCCTAACTCTGTTGATCTAATCAAACCAAGATCAACCGATAGTGTTGACCCTAACATCATCAAATCTGATGAGTGGCAATCACTCACCTGGTCCGCACAAGATCTCGCTAAGTTTGATGCAATTTCAATCAAGGTTGTCATGGTTTCTGATAACCCAGCACTGGCACCATTGATTGACGACTTACAAGTTGTTGTCTCAGAATAAATAAATCATGAAAGCAAAAGTAGAAGGACACGTCAACATTTACAAGGACACTGAATCTGGTGTCATTGAAAACAAAGACAACACTGAAAGGTCTCGTTACAGAATTGCACGAGACCATGCAAAAGAAAACCTTCAATCTAAATTTGAAATTGAAAGGTTATCTAATGAGTTAACAGAAATCAAAAGCTTACTAAAACAACTTGTAAACAATAATGGCACTTAATTTCCCACCAAATCCCACAGATAAGGCGATCTATATTGATCCCTCATCTGGTCTAAAGTATATTTTTAATGGATCTATTGGTGGTTGGGAAACTGCCATTCAACCTCCTGTCATCACAACTACTGATGATGAACCTACTATTGAGTTAGAAGGATTCTTATGGTGGAATCATCCTGACAGGATGCTTTATGTTTATAAGGGTGGGGACTGGATTCCCATCATGAGGGCAGGGGGTTCTGGGTCACTGGGAGTCCCTGTTGTCTGTGCACCTAATCCACCCGATTACGCTAGAGAGGGGTGGTTATGGTGGGACACTCTTGGTGGTAATTTGTATGTGTATTATTGTGATGAACCTGACTATGAAGTAGAAGGTGCCACTGGATCCTGTCAGTGGGTCGTTACAATCAATGGTGGTAATGATGGTAAGGGCGACGCATTGGCTATTATGTCCGATGAGACACCACAGAATCCACAAGATGGACAGATGTGGTACAACAATGGAACTGATGTGTTGTATGTGTGGGATGCAGCAGACCCAGGACAGTGGAAACAGGCGGTTGCTGGTGGATCTGATAGTGGTGGATCTGGTACAATAACCACAACCCAACCCCTGAGACATCAAACTAATAGTAGTGGAATCACAAATATTTCTATTGACCAGGGTACCACTACTAAGATTGGTGCTGTTAGGTTTGCCAAGGTTGGAGATGAAAACTCAAATGATGTGGCAGTAACTCCACAATATATCACAAACAACAGTACATTAGTTCCTGACGCTACTGATACTAAGAAAGGTATTGTTAGACTTGCATCAGATTTAAAAGATACTGATGGTGTAGTCACAGCTGGAGTACTTAAGCAAAATGCATCCAATGAAGGATTCTCAAATCCTGTTGGAACGGTAATCATGTTTGCTTCTAGTCTCCCTCCTGCAGGATATCTAGTTTGTAATGGTGAGATTGTACCAAACGGTGTTGGGATGATTCAAGGTATTAGTGCAGACTTCAGTGAATTGTACACCTTGTTAGGCACATCATACAGCACCAATGCTGATGTTAAGTTGCCAGATATGAGAGGGAACTTCAGTAAAGGTTATAACACAGGTAACTTCGGAATGTATGAGGCATCGAAGTATAATTCTGGTACACAAGAAACAATTAGCAGTATCACGATGTTGTATTGCATCAAGTACTAATAAATATAAAAATGGAAAACAAAGGAAACAAATCTGGTAATATTTACCAAAAACTAAAGGGAGCTGGAGCTTGGCAAAGCAAAGACTCAGCAGGTCCTATGATTAAAGGTGTTGGTATTAAATCACCACTTAACATGAAAAAGACGCCAGCTAAACTAGCAACTTCAGCTATAGTTGACGCATACAAGACCCAAAAACAACAAAAGAAAAATGCTGAAACTCGTAAATCAGGTAAAGCTGTGTCTTATAAAGATGCTTACGCTGATGCTGATAAGAAAAAGTATAAAACTTACGATGCGTTTGAAAAAGCTGCTAAGGCTTATAATACTAAAAAATATGGCACAACTAATCCTACGGCTGATTCTAAAAAAGCTGGTAAGACTAAAGCTCAATTAGCTAAGGATGTTGCTGATAAAAACAAAAAAGTAACTACTACTAATGAAGTACCTAGGGTAGACAAAACAGGTAATACTGGTGGTGATAAAAAAGTTAATAAAGTTGATAAAGCCAATAAAAATCTAGTTGATGCTAAAAATGAAGTTAAAAATGTTAAATCTGATATTAAGCAAACTAGAAAAGCTAAAAGAATACAAAAAAGAGCTGATAAAAAAGCTGAAAAAGCTAAAAGAATTAAAGAACAAGGTGGAACTAAAGTTGGTAACTTTTTAAGAAAAACTGTAAAAGGAGCTAAAGACTTAGTTAAGAAAAAGTCACCTGCTGAAATGAAAAAATCACCAATAAAATTAAATAAGATAGCTGATAAAATAGCAGCTGGTAAAAAGAAAAACCAAACAAAACCTAGAACAATTGAACCAGATGTAAAAGGTAAAGGAGCTGCAAAAGGTAAACCGATGAAGCCAGGTAAGCCAAAACCTAAGGGTTACAAAGCTGATAAATATCCTACACCAAAGAAAAAGTCACCTGCTAAAAAAGCTTTAGTTGGTAAGCAGGGTAATTTACCCGATCACTTAGTGGCTAAAATTAAAGCTGCACCAGGTAAAATGAAATATAAAAAATAATGTCTAAGTTGTTAGCAAAGCTATTTGGCGGAGCTGGAGGTTCTATATTAGAAAAAATCTCAGGCGTTGCTGATAAGTTTATTCAAACAAAAGAAGAAAAAGCTACGTTTGAAAAAGAAATGACGCAGATAATGATAGATGCTGAAGCAGCTATGCAAAAAAACGTCACCGAAAGGTGGAAAGCAGATTTAGAGCATGGAAACTGGTTGACTAGATCAGTTCGTCCATTAGTACTTATTTTCCTTATAATATCAACAGTTATACTTGTTTTTATTGACAGTGGTTCAATAAAGTTTGCTGTTGATGAAAAATGGACTGATCTTTTACAACTTGTTCTAATGACAACTATCGGTGCTTATTTTGGCGGACGAAGTGTAGAAAAATTAAAAAAAAATAAATAATGGCTAGAATAAATAGTTATGGCCTAGATGCCAATGTTACTGACAATGATAAACTTTTAGGATCTGACGAAAGCGGAAACACTAAAAACTTTAGCATATCAAGTCTTAAAACTTTCTTTGAGTCAAACACAGGTGTAAAGAAGCATCATCAAAATAATGCATCTGCCACTTGGACCATAACCCATAATCTAGACTTAGCGGATTACCTACCTTGTGTTAATGTAAAATTATCAGGTGGAGCAACCTTTAACAATGTTCAAGCTATGGGCATTGTTACTTATTTAACAAAGGACTCATTAAAAATTGAGTTTTTAAGTGCAAAAAGCGGATACGCATATTTAAAAAAATAAAACAACAACAAACAACTAATAAATAACTTAAACAAAAACAATGGCAATACCAATTTTAAATCACATGGACTTCGGCAAAGCAGCCGAAATTCAAAACGTACTGCTCCACACAACTGGTTCTGGTGATGTCACGTCGCCTGGTACGGGGCAAATTATTTACGATAGTGGAACTATAAAGTTCTACAATGGATCAAACTGGATCTCACTAGCATCAGGTGGTTCAGCACTTACACAAGAACAAGTAGAAGATTTCGCAGGAGCTCTAGTTGCAACAGGTGGTACTAAAACTGGTATTACTGTAACTTATCAAGATGCTACTGGCGATATGGATTTTGTTATAGCAAATTCAGATTTTGCTTTAACAGGTGATGTAACTGCTTCTGTAACTCAAACCGCAAAAGGTAATGTATCTCTTGCAACTACAATAGCTGCTGGCGCTGTTCATCATGCTATGTTAAGCGATGATATTATATCTGGTCAAGCAGCATTAACATCAGGTTTAGCAAGTACAGATGAATTCGCGATTAGCGATGCTGGTACTGTTAAGAAAATGGATGTTAGTGTACTACAGGGATACTTACAGTCAAATTTAACTTTTACAACTAATACAGACACTCAATTAACACAAGAAGCAGTTGAAGATTTTGTAGGCGGAATGCTTGATGGTACTGAAACATTTATTGACGTTAGTTACGATGATACTAACGGTAACATTGATTTTGTTGTACCAGTTAAGGATGAAGACAATATGGCTTCTGATTCCGCTACTCATTTAGCAACGCAGCAAAGTATTAAAGCTTATGTTGATGCAAGCGTTATCGCTGCTTTAACTACAGAGCAAGTACAAGATATAGTTGGCGCAATGTTTAGTAGTAACACTGAAACAAGAATTGCAGCTACTTACCAAGATGCTGATGGAACTATTGATTTAGTTGTTGACGATATGACAGCTAATACTGATGTAGATGTATCTAACGCTAACTTATTAACTAGATTAGCTGCATTAGAATCTTCTGGAGGTACTGGTGATGAAAACATAGTAATTGGTACTGATAGTGGTGATACAATAGTAATAACTGGTAACTTACAAGTTTCAGGTACTACTACAACTGTAAATTCAACTACAGTAAGTCTTAACGATCACAATATAGTACTTGATAGTGGAAACAGTACAACAGCTGTTATTAACGGCGCTGGTATTACACTTGAAGGTGGTTCTGGAGATGATGCAACAATTACATATAGTACAACTGGACCTAAGTTTGAATTAAAACTTGGATCAAGTTATGAAGATCTACAAGTTGACCAGTTAATTGCTGCTTCATTAGATATATCAGGTAACGTAGATGTTGATGGAACTTTAGAAGCTGATGCAATTACAATCAACGGAACTGCAACAGGTGCATTAGCACTATTAGATACTGTAGCTGCAGGACAAATTGATTCTAACGCAGTAACAACTGCTAAAATAAATGCTGATGCTGTAACTGGTGCTAAAATTGCTGATGATGCAATAGATTCTGAACACATAACCGATGGATCTGTTGATAACGCTCATTTAGCTGGTTCAATAGCAAATGGTAAATTAGCAAACTCTTCTATAACAATAGATGGCAACGCTATTTCATTAGGTGGTTCGGTAACAACAAACAACTCTCAACTAGCTATAGCTTCAGTTGCTGAGGTACAAACTGGTACTAACAATACAAAAGCTGTAACACCTCTTAGATTAGCTCAAGCTAAAAACGTTGTTCAAGTTATTGATGTTTCATCTCTGCATGCTACTCAACTAAACGCTGTAATACAACATGATTTAGGTACTAAAGCAATACAAGTAACCGCTCAATATAAAGGTGCTGCTTCAAATTATCAACAAGTTATACTTGATTGGAGCACAAACTCAGATACTAGTGGCACGGATAGTGATAACCACATTTTAGTACAATTTGCGTATGTTCCTGCGTATGATATAACTGTTCAAATACACAGTAAAGAAAACGCTGCAACTGCAACAGGTATAACGTATCCAACATCTTAATACAAATAATATAAACGGTGCCTTCGGGTACCGTTTGTATTTAATTTAAATAAACAATATGGCAATACCAATTTTATCTGACGTTGGAATACAAGGCGGTCTTACTGTAGACGGAGGCTTTAGTTTTCAACAGCAAACAACCTCTACTTTAATACATAGTAGTGGTGTGTTTGGCGTTGATTTTAATACTGATGCTAATTACTATATTTGTAACGTTACTAGTGGTACTCACAACCACAGCGTTTCGTTTTCAAATATAAGTGGTAACGTTGGGCAGTCGGGTACTATTATAATAAACAACCCCAATGTAGTATCTACAAATTTTATTAGTTGGGACAGTCCGGCTTTGCCAAGTACAGCTTACACGCCAGGTGGAAGCGCTATAACATTTGGATCAGGTAGCCAAGCGATAGCTGTAATGACTTATTTTATAGCTACATCCACAAAAGTATTAATCAACTACGTATCAGGTTTCTCCTCATATCCACAATAAAATTAGCGTATGAACTTTCTTTGGAGTAAAATTAGTTTTTGGAGCAAGTCAACTACAAGATCTACCAGCAAAGTAACTGGTACGTCTAGAAACACTACGACTACATATAACACTAGTACAACAACATCATTTAACACTAGTACTACAACTGTTATAAGCACAACTACTACA
>WLWH01001484.1_pt1 | contig 15289 bp, 10 predicted proteins | sample 6712741 | NCBI WGS metagenome assembly WLWH01 (sample SAMN12718694, study PRJNA515312) | sponge metagenome | isolation source: marine sponge | host: Mycale hentscheli | place: New Zealand: South Island, Marlborough, Capsize Point | collected 2003-05-01 | reverse complement strand
GAAAACAAGGTTGGGACATCCTGAAAACCTTGAAAACCGCGCCTGATCAGCTCATCCTCAACCTCAGACCCGTCTGATGGGCCGTCTATAAAAGCATCAGGTTGGGGTAGCTGGGTAGTTACGAAAATATTGCAAATTCTTCACCGCCCAGTCGTGCCAGTAATACATCGCCGCGGCTGTTGGATTGCATCACTTGAGCAATGTTCTTGATCACCAGATCTCCGAATGGATGACCATAGGTGTCATTGAGAGTTTTAAACCTGTCTATATCCCCAATGATCAGGGCGCACTGTGCGAATGCCTGACCATTGACCCCACCTAATCGGTTGTCAAAAGCACGGCGGTTGTAGAGCCCGGTCAACGCATCGGTTTCAGCCTGTTTTTTATACTCGGCCAGTTCCGATTTTATCGCCTGCAATTCACCACTGTTGTCTTCAATTTCTTCCAGTGTCTTTTGACCCTGTTTTTGAGTTGTTGCGGTGGCGTCCGACAATAGGCCAACGAGTTTGTTGACGACATCGGGGGACATCCGGGAGCCAGGGTCAAGTTTCTGCGTCGCCTGGCCCAGAATCTTGCCATATTGGCTGACCGAACTCTGCTCGTTTTTGATCATTTCAATGGTGCTGCTGAGTTTGTTCTCAACTGCGTTGCAGATTTTGCTTATCGTGACTTCATCATCGGCACGTGCACAATATTTTGCAAAAAGCTCGTCCAATTTCTCCTGATCAATATTGTTGCCGATCTCCATCAGTTCCTTTTGGATATCGGGGTTGGTTCCACTTATGGCGCCGTAAAAAACTTCATAATTTCGCGGCAGGCCGACCACCCCGATTTTGTGCATTGCATTAGCCACTCGCATCGACATCGGAAGCGGCTTATTCGCCCGCGGCGTCTCACTGACTTGTTTAGCTTGTTGCATGATTATTAGCCCACCCTATTGTGTTCAGTTTAGTCTCTCCGCTACAGCACGCGGCTTATTTTATGACTCGCATTCGAATTGCGCGCGCAACCGCTTGAGTTCGGTTTACGCAATCGAGTTTCTTGCAGCAGGAATTCAGATAGTGATTCACCGTGTGTTCAGACAACGATACGATGACGGCAATTTCGCCGCTGGTTTTCCCAGCTGCCGCCCAGTTCAGACATTCGAGTTCACGTTTGTTCAGTTCTGTTCCGGTATCTCGTCCTCGATTGAGGGCGAGAGTTTCAATTTGATCGAATATTTTTTGAAACAGCACGACAAGTTCAAACTCAATATCGAACTCCCTTGGGGATTCAGAAAACAGAGTGATAAATGTTCGCTTTTGGGCGCGTGTCGGCGTTTGGATGCAATGAGCGAATTGTGCGTCAATTTCATTTATGAACAAGGCTTCCGCGCCACCAGTTTCGTCACCATGACCGCTGGTTTTCTGACCGGCGACGGAGTCGGAGTGAATCCCCTGCAATCTCGACCAGGTAAACGGTGCTGATGTGTTGTTGATCTGGTCAATTACCGACCAGTCGCTAAGCAATTCCAGCGAGACAAGATCATCCACCAAATACAACGGAAGATTTGTCAGTAGGATGTCTTCAGCCGTCATTGAACAGGCGACATCTGGTGGGTGAGCAATTAGAAAATGGCTATAACCATAGCGCGTACACATGTCGCTGACACAGGAAAAGGCATCGCTCAGCGTGGTCAGGGTTTGGAGTTTTTGAGAAATGATGTCGTAGGAATTGTCGCAAAGCTCCGCCGTGTCCCGGACTTGTTGCAGCGTTCTTAATGCCGAATTTTCCAACGGTTTGCCATTCATCCCCTTGGGAAGTGATTCAATGGCACGCGCAGGACGTGCATCTTGAACCCGAATCCCACTACCTCATTGCAGCAACCTTTTATCTTCTGGCTTGCGCAAACCTGACTACCAATAATGTGGGCAAGGATATTGCGGCGGCGATGTTCAGGAGACTCTCAAATTGTTATCGGGTATGTGCCTGATTAATCAGACAAAAGCTCGATTCACGCAGGAGTGATAGAACATAATCATCCCCGGCCCCACCTGCTTTGCGTTGAACAGTGCGGAACTCGATTTGGTTTGGATTTCGTCAAAGAAAGTGCCGTTTTGCGGCGCCAGACTGATTCCAATATAGGCGTCGAGTTCGAATATCATCCCATCGACCTCGATCGGTTCACGGATTGTTCGCAAAACACGCCTGGCAAGAATTTCGGCGCCACCAATATCATCGATGCCGATCTGAATAACGGCAAATTCATCGCCACCCAGATGAGCAAATGTATCGGTTTCCCGACGCGTTTCCATCATCCGGGAACCAAGGATCTTGAGGATCTTGTCAGCCGTCTGTTGCCCGGCCGTGTCATTGATGCGGCTGAAATTGTGAATATCAACATGATGCACAGCAACGTTGGTGCCGCGTTCGGCCTGTGCCAATGCAATGTTCAGACGATCCTGGAATAGCGTCCGGTTCGGCAGTCCGGTCAATGCACTGTAATGAGCCATCTGGACGGTAGATTGTTCCAGGGCCAACCGTTCGGAAATGTCATAATATGTTGTCACGAAACCACCACCATCGACCGGCGAACTGCTGATCTCCAGCGTCCGTCCGTCGGGTCGCTCCTGAGTAAAAGTATGCGGCTCATCGGACCGCGCTATGTCCAGTCTCTCCTTGATGCGTTTTTCAGGGGCGTCTTCACCAAAATCGCCCCGTTGCGCATTGAACATCAACAGTTCTTGCAAGGTGGGGTTTTGGTTTTCAAACAATTCTGCCGGATAATTCCAAAGTGACTTATATTGATCGTTGTGCAGAACAAGCTTCATCTGTGCATCGAACAATGCCAAGCCACCTGGAAAGTTGTCTACGACAGCTTCCAGTTGATTAGATCTGAGGCGGTTGTTCGAGACATCAACATGGGTTTCGACGATTCCGCCATTTTTCAGCGGAATCACAGTCACTTCCACATAGTGGTTTTCACCGATTTTCAATTCATGCTTCAAAACGCGACCATTGCGAATTGAACGCACGCGATGCGCTACGGTTTGAGACAGGTTCGACTGACCATAGGTTCCCTGTCGTGCATTGTGCCAGATATATTGCTCCATTGTTGGAAGCCCGTTGGCGAACAATTCTTCAGATTTGGGAATGCGTGACTTAAGCGTGTCATTGCAAAAGGTCATTTTGTAACCCACGTCAAATACGGCGATGCCTCCAGGGAATCCATTGATCAACGCATTGAACTGGGTGTTGCTTTGACGTTTTTCGGTCACGTCAAAATATGTCGTCACGAAGCCCCCGTCTCGCAACGGTCGCCCACGGACTTCAATGATGCGGCCATCGCTGAGTTGGCGTTCATAGCGGTGTGGTTGACGCTGGGCAACCAACGCCATTCGCGAACGAACGTGTTGCTCTACGTCGCCTTCACCATACTCTCCGCGTTCCGCCTTAAAGCGGAACAGTTGCTCGATGGTTGGCAATCCATCGCCGAACAGTTCGGGTGGGTAGTTGAGAAGTTTCTTCAGATATTCATTGCAAACGGTCAGGTTGAGATTTTCATCAAACGCGCACAGGCCGCCGGGAAACTGCTCGACAATCGATTGGTAGAAATCCACCTGACCCAACAATTCTTCAACATTCGCCTGCTGATGATGGGCCAGCGTTTCAATCGGATCACGCTCTTTGGGCTCTTCGGGTTGAAGAGAGTCCGGCTGGTTTGGGGTTTGCATTGACTGCATAAACTCTTTCGTCGTCCTGCCAGGCAACGCCTCATTCAGCGGATTTAGCAAGGCGCTTTGACTTCAAAATTGTAAGCTGGCCTTGGGCAGGTTTGCCGCACATATTCGGAACTTAATTTTTGCGGCAACAGGTATTTTCAAAACGTTGCAATGCATATGCGAGAATTCGCATGTGCGAATTCAGTGTCGTGATTTGGCGTTTCAGATCGCAACCTGGAAAACCCATGATTATCAGGCACGTGTTACGAACTGATTCAGTCCGAATCGATTATTGGCGAGTTTGGGTCGTTTAGGTTCTGACGTCAGGCTCCGTGCGGCCCGTGAGCTTTTCCAACTCGCAAACTGTCAACGCCGCTTGCTGAACTCCAAGTAGTGCGACCTGCGGGTCACGTTGATGGTCATCTTGCTGTGGTACGTATTGTTCCAGATACAGTCGCAGCGTGGCACCTTGTGTACCGGTGCCTGACAGCCGAAACACTGCGCGACCACCGGATTCAAAGTAAAGTCGAATTCCTTGATTACTGCTGTTTGATCCGTCAACTGGATCAAGATAAGCAAATTCATCACATGATTTGACTGTCTGGTCGCCAATCTGCCGCCCGGGCAAAGTGCCTAGCGCAAGCCCCAGGCGGCTCATCAACTCATTGGCAGCATCAGTGGGAATGTCTTCAAAATCGTGCCGGGAATAATAGTCCCGACCAAATCTGCTCCAGTGTTCAACAAGAATCTGAGATACTGTTTCCTGACGAACGGCCAGAATGTTGAGCCACAGAAGCACCGCCCATAATCCATCCTTTTCACGGACGTGGTTTGAACCTGTTCCGGCACTTTCTTCACCACATAATGTTGCAAGCCCTGCATCCAGCAGATTGCCGAAAAACTTCCATCCGGTTGGTGTCTCGTAGCATTTGATGCCAAGCGCATCTGCGACACGGTCGCTTGCGGCACTTGTTGGCATCGATCGGGCAATTCCGGCCAGACCTTCGGCATAACCCGGAGCAAGATGTGCATTTGCAGCGAGCACGGCGAGGCTGTCGGATGGTGTGACATAAGTGCCGCGCCCGACGATCATGTTTCGGTCGCCATCACCGTCTGAGGCAGCGCCAAAATCTGGCGCGTCTTCGGCCATCATGATGTGCATCAGGTCTTTGGCCCATACCGGGTTAGGGTCGGGGTGCCCGCCACCAAAATCTTTTGATGGATGGCCGTTCATCACACTTCCTTTTGGTGCTCCCAGATCTTCTTCGAGGATTGCTCTGGCATAGGGCCCGGTGACAGCATGCATGGCATCGAAACGAACGGAAAACCCCGATGCAAACAGGTTGCGAATGGCGTCAAAGTCGAACAGTGACCTCATAAGTTCCCTGTAATCCTGGACCGGGTCAACAATGTTGATTTGCATATCTCCCAATTGCTGTGTGCCAATTTGCGTCAAGTCGGCTTCGTTTTCGGGGCTATTTTCAGCAATCACATAGGAAGTAAGCTTGCATGTCTGAGCATAAATTGCGTCAGTTATGCTCTCGGGCGCTGGTCCGCCATTATTGGTATTGAACTTCAATCCGAAGTCTTCATCCAATCCCCCCGGATTGTGACTGGCTGACAGAATAAGGCCACCATCAGTGGTGTTCAGCCGAATGAGATGTGAGGCGGCGGGTGTCGAAAGCAGTCCGTTCTGGCCAATTATCAGTTTTGAGGCGCCATTTGCAGCAGCCATTTTGATGATGATCTGAATGGCCCGGGCGTTGAAAAAGCGACCGTCACCGCCGACGACAAATGTCTTATCTTTCGCCCCACCAATCGCATTGAATGTGGACTGAACGAAATTCTCCAGGTAGCCCGGCTCCATGAAGATGCGGGTTTTTTTACGCAGGCCGGATGTACCCGGCTTCTGGCCTTCGATCGGTTTCGTAGCAATTTGTTGGATCTTCATTTGACGCTCTTCCTTTTAGCAAGCTGAGAGTTGCTTCTTGTATGGCTTGCCATGATCTGGCCGATCTTCACAAGTTGTGGTTCAGCCTTCAATTCTTCGGTTGGGCAGGGATATTTAGTTTGCCAGTTTGGATGCTCATCAATTGTGCCGGGTAAGTTTTGTGCTTCAACACTGCCAAACACGTCATCCAGCTGGACCGAAACCATTGCCGCATTGGAGCCGGCAAGTGCGTCATGGACGGTATTGCGCAGCAGGTTGAATGACTGCCGGGCGGTGACCTTTTGTTTTATCGACAATCTAAACAACTGACTTATGTCCTTGCGTCTTACAGCGCGCGCGTTGTTGGTGTTACTGTCATTTATCCAGTTGAGTTTCTGCCACCAATCAATATCACGGGCCTTGAAATAGCCTGCCAATGTTGGCGTGTCATGTGTGCCAAAGCAGACCAGCGACTTCGACCTGTATTTTTTGGGTGACCGGAATTTGCCTTTGGCGTTTTTTTCGTATTGCAACACGCCGTAGGAATAAATATTTCGCTCGTTCATGGTCTCTCGAAAACCTGTTGGAACCAGACCCAAATCTTCGCCAATTACAAGCGTATTGCTGCGTTGGGCCTCAAGACGCACCAGCGCCATCATCGCCTGAAAATTTTGCCGGATATATCCGCCTGGAGATCCATCGTCCGGGATCCAGTAGCATCGATTCAATCCAAGCACGTGGTCAATGCGAATGACTCCGCAATGACGCATGGCCTGGCTGAGAATGTCGCGAAATGCCTGATAATTATTGGCGGCAAGTTTTTTCGGGGCAAAGGCAGTCAGGTTCCAGTTCTGCCCGGCGGGGCTTAGGTGGTCGGGGGGTGCCCCAATTGAAACTCCTTGGGCGATGCTTGCCGCCTCACACCAGGCTTCTGCGCCATCACGGCGCGCGCCAACGGCGAAATCCAGATAAAGGCCGAGCTTCATCCCCGAGGCCAATCCGGCCGCATGGGCCGATTCCAGCTGTCCGTCTGCTATCCATTGTACCCAAGCGTGAAATTGCAAGTCTGGATCACCGAAAATACTTTCAACACTGCTGCTGTTTGTGTGTTGAGGCCAACTGGACGATTCAGATCCGTGCCGGTTCGCAGTTTTTTCAAACCGCGCAAATCGAACCAGGGAAGTGCCGCCGCGTCGACAGAATTCATGAAACCTGGCTTTTTGCCACCCAGGGGCTTGCGCCACAAAGTCTTTGTAGAGCGCAATCAGAAGTGGGCGGAGATGAGCCACATGGTCGCAATAATCAACCCGTCCAACTGTCGATTTCTGAAGACTGGATGACTTCCAGTCGGCGATTAACTTCTGACTGGCATTCGAACAGGGTTCGATAATGTCAGCGGCTATGTAAAAGCCATTAAGGAACCCACGGTGGGACGGGGAATAAGGACTGATGACTTCAGGACTGCTCCAGCCAATCGCGTGAACGGGATTGATACCCAAAAAGCTGGCGCCATGTTGCCCACAAATTTCGGCGGCCTTTGACAAATGCTGGAAGTTGCCAATTCCAGGAGAGCTTTTTGAATGCAGGCCATAAAGCGCAGCGTTTACTCCCCAGAGGTGTTGCTGACCAGCAACTTCAATCAGGGAAGGGGCCGTTTTGGGTGCGACAATCAGCCTGACCGCTTCCGCGTTTTTGCCCTCGCCGATGTGTAAATTATGAATGCCTGATTGCAGGGGCGGAATATCAATCTGACCCTTAGAACAGCCGGCAATATGATCGCTGGGGGATTGTTCCGTTTGTATATGCCAAGTCGTATCATCCGAGGTTGGCAAAGTGTGTCTTTGCTTTGGGTCGATGACAATCTCTTCGGGATATCGACGTTTTCTGGTCTTTTCCTGATAATGAGAAGCCGCCTGCCTGATCTCAATATCTGTCGTCAAATTGACTTCATTCGCCCACAGAAGTGCGAGCTTGGTTTCCTTGCTGGTCGCTTGTTCTTCTCCGGTAAGATCGCGATAGCAACCGACGATTCCAAAATAATCCGCCAGCCAGTCGAGTGCTTGCTCGGAAGTCATCTCGGGATCTCATCGGGCTTTGAAACAGCAGCAACAACGGAGTGACCGGCAACCCGCATCGACGTTCCGTCAAATTCACAAACGGCAAATATATCGCTTGCAGCAGTGTCTATAGCGCGGACCCAATGATGACCAAGTTTGACCTTTGGCAATTGGACTTCGGCTTCTTCCGGGTCACGATTGAATACGATAAATACCGTGTCATCCAGACCGTCTGCCTGACTGGATTCACCCGACATGCGCAAGGTAAGGCAAATGTTTGAAAGGCCTGGGTCCCGCCAGCGCAACGGTTCTCCCCTAAAGTCGCTCCATTCAACGTCCTGCAACTCATCAATTTTCCGGGTGGTGCCATGTAAAAAATTGCTCTGGCGCAAGCACGGATGATTGCGTCTGAACTGGGAAAGTCTGGCAACAAATTCGATCATCTCGGAGTCTGCCTGCTGCCAGCTCAGCCATCCGGTCGGGTTGTCCTGAGCATAGGCGTTGTTGTTGCCAAGCTGCGAGTTTGAGAATTCGTCCCCAGCCAACAACATTGGCGTTCCCTGTGACAGGAACAGTGTTGCCAGCATGTTGCGTTGCCGCAGGGCTCGCTTGGCCTTGATATCGGCATCCTCCGTTTCACCTTCAACACCACAATTGTCACTGAAATTTTCGTGGTGACCGTCGGCACCGTTTTCGCCATTTTCATCATTGTGTCGATGGTTGTAACGGGTGACATCAGCCAGCGTAAAACCATCATGGGACGTGACAAAGTTGATGGATGTCCAGGCACGACGACCATCTCTGTCAAACTTGTCGGCTGACCCGAGCAACCGCGCGCCGAGATCCTGAGCACTGTGATGATCGCCACGCCAGTAACGCCGTACCGTGTCCCTGAATCCGTCATTCCATTCTGAAAATTCGGCTGGAAAGTCGCCTACCCGATATCCGCCTGGACCAATATCCCAGGGCTCGGCGATCAATCTAGTGTCGGCGAGCACCGGGTCTTGCCGGATGGCATCAAAAAACCCGCCGCGTCGATCGAATCCGTGGTCTTCACGCCCAAGGGTCGTGGCCAGATCAAACCTGAATCCGTCGATACCCATCTGCTGTACCCAAAAGCGCAAGCTGTCCATGATCATGCGCAGAACGAAGGGGTGAGAAACGTTGAGCGTATTGCCGGTCCCTGTATCGTTGACATAGTACCGGGGCTGGCCGCCGATCAGCCGGTAATAGGACGCATTATCCAGCCCGCGAAAACTAAGAGTTGGCCCGCGATGATCACCCTCTGCAGTGTGATTATAGACGACATCCAGAATAACCTTGATGCCTGCGGAGTGAAAGCGGCGCACCATGTTGCGAAAGCCTGCCAACCCCTGTGCTCCAAAATATCGCGGTTCCGGCGCAAAGAACCCGATCGTGTTATATCCCCAGTAGTTGCGCAGGTTTTTCTTCAACAAAAAGTCGTCGTCGATGAAGCTGTGTACCGGCAGCAGTTCGATTGCTGTAACGCCTAGTTTCTGCAGATGTTCCAATACCGGCTCGCTGGCGAGCGCCTCATAAGTGCCGCGCACCGATTCTGAAACTGTGCCGTGCTGCATGGTCAGCCCTTTTGGATGGGCTTCATAGATAAGAGTATCGGTCCAGTCTGTGTCGGATCTTGGCTCAATGCGCGAATAGAGTTCGGGGTGCGATACGACTGATTTTGGAACAAAGGGAGCGCTGTCTCTATTGTCGAATGACAGGTCCTGGCTGGCCGCGTTCAACACGTAACCCAATGTTGCTGAATCATTGGACCATGCGCCCGACAGTTCACGGGCATAGGGGTCCATCAGCAATTTGTTGGGATTGAATCTGTGTCCTTGCTCAGGTGCGTAGATACCGTCTGCCCGAAATCCGTAGAGGCTTCCCGGATCGAGCCCCGGCACGTAGCCGTGCCAAACATGGCCGGAGCGTTCCGGCAGGGGTTGTCGGTCCAATTCCACTTTGCCGTCGGCGGAAAAAACACATAGGCTTATTCGGCTGGCGTGAGCCGAGAATACAGCAAAATTGGTGCCTTCCCCGTCAAAGCGGGCTCCCATATGGTGATGATTGCCGGATTGCAGTTGCAGTTTCATTGCCGCAGTTTTCCTACCTATTTCGCAATCAAGCTCTGGTAGAGCTCAAAGTATCGAAGGGCAGATTGCTGCCACCCCACCGGCGTACGCATCGCCGTTCCCATCACCGACTTCCATACTTTTTGTCTGGCGAACAGGGCGCAGGTTCGAGTAATTGCTGTGTTCAATGCATCAACACTTCCCGGTTGCATCTGAATCCCTGTTGCGGTTTTCGCCTTCAGGTTTTCAGCAGTTGCGTCGACAACTGTGTCGGCAAGCCCACCAGTGCGCCCAACAACCGGCAATGTGCCGTATCGCAGACCGTATAATTGGGTCAGGCCGCAGGGTTCAAACCGCGAGGGAACCAAAATCGCATCACTCCCTCCCTGCATCAAGTGTGACAATTGTTCGTCATAGCCGATTACCACACCGACCCTGCCGGGAAATTGTTGTGCTGCTTGCCGATAGCCATTCTCCAGATCGGGCGTACCAGACCCGAGCAGAGCAAGGCGGCCTCCCTGCGTGACAAGATGAGGCAAGGACTGCAGCAGCAGATCCAGTCCCTTTTGCTCGGTGAGTCGACTGATGACACAGAACAATGGAGAGGAGGGATCCGCCATCAAACCGAACCGGGATTCAAGCGCATCGCGGCTGTTGTGTTTTTTGACCCGGTTGCGGGCTGAATAGGGCGCGGGCAGGGCGGGATCCGTTGTGGGATTCCAGACGTCGGTGTCTATGCCATTTAATATGCCACTGAGATCGGATTGACGCGCTTGCAGTAACCCTTCCAGACCCATGCCGAACTCATGTGTCAACAATTCACCTGCGTAGGTTGGACTGACGGTGGTGATTTTATCGGCAAATGCCAAGCCTGATTTCAGGAAACCCAATTGCCCATAATATTCAGCGCCTTCGTGGGTGAAAAGATGATCGGGTATGTTGAAAAACTCGCGGGCTGACCAGTGAAACAACCCTTGGAAAGCGATGTTGTGTATCGTCGTAACGCATTTTGGAGCGTCCTGGCGGTTCGCCATTTTGACGAGCAACGGTACCAGACCGGCTTGCCAGTCATGGGCGTGAACAACCGAGGGTTTCCAGTCTTCGACGCCGTCAAGTGCAATTTCGGCCACCACCTTGCACAGAGCCCCAAACCGCAAATGATTATCCTGCCAATCGCGGCCCGTTTCATCGAGATAAATGTTGCCCGGCCGGTCGAACAGATGTGGAGCGTCGAGTAACAGCAAGTCGAGGGCATCAGATTGGACGGAGATCAATCGCGCAGGACCGCCGAACAAGTCTTCATAAGCTTTCAAGATGCGGCCCTGTTTTACCAAAGATGAAAGCGCCGGATAGGCAGGCAAGGCAATTTTTGCGCTGACGCCCAGTTGGGCAAGTGCCTTTGGTACGGCTCCGACAACGTCCGCCAATCCCCCGGTTTTGACAAAGGGGGCACATTCAGAAGCAACATGCAGTATGTTCAATTCAGTCGTCCAATGCGTCTATCATGGATTGGGTGATCAGGCAGACGCCACCGGGAGATCGCCGGAATCGCTTGGCATCCAATTTAGGATCTTCACCGACAACCAGTCCAGGAGGGATTTTGACGCCACGATCAATCACCACTTTGGTCAGTTCCGCTTTTCGTCCAATATCCACATAGGGCATCGCGATGACACCGTTGAGTTTGGCAAATGAATGGGTACGTACGCCGGTATAGAGCAGGCAATTTTCCAGCTGCGATCCGGAAATGATGCATCCGCCGGAAACAAGAGATGAAACAGCGTTTCCTCGTCTTCCTTCCTCGTTATGAATAAACTTAGCAGGTGGGGTCAGTTCGGAATATGTCCAGATCGGCCAGGATTCGTCGTAAAGATCGAGTTCAGGTGTAAAATCGGTTAGATCGATATTGGCCTGCCAGAACGCATCAACCGTTCCAACATCGCGCCAATAGGGCGTTTTTTCCAGGCCGCTGCGTACACAGGAGCGCGAAAAAGGATGGGCAATAGCCTTTCCGTTTTCGACAACGCGAGGGATGATGTCTTTGCCAAAATCGTGGCTGGAATTGGGGTCGTCTGCATCTTCCTGCAACAGTTTGAACATGTATTCGGTCTCAAACACATAGATCCCCATGCTGGCCAGCGCGAGGTCAGGGTGGCCGGGCATGGGAGGTGGATCAGCGGGCTTTTCGATGAAATCCTTGATATTATCGTCCTCATCGACATGCATGACGCCAAAGCCAACTGCTTCCATCCGCGGCACCTCAATGCAGCCAACGGTAACATCGGCACCGCTCATCACATGTTGCTGGATCATCCGCGAATAGTCCTGTTTGTAGATATGGTCTCCAGCGAGAATAATCACATATTTGGTATTGTTGCCGGCGATCACCCCAATATTCTGGAAGACTGCATCAGCGGTTCCCTTGTACCAGTTGTCTTCATCGAGTTGCTGGGACGCAGGCAATATGTCGAGTGACTCATTGCGTTCTGCGCGAAAAAAGCTCCAACCACGCTGTAGGTGGCGGATGAGCGAATGAGCTTTGTATTGGGTAGCTACGCCAAGTCTGCGTATGCCTGAATTAACGGCATTGGAAAGCGCAAAGTCGATGATGCGTGATTTACCACCAAAATAGACCGCAGGCTTGGCCCGAATTTCGGTTAACTCCATCAACCGACTGCCTCGGCCACCGGCAAGAACGAAAGCCATAGTTTGTTGCGCGAGCCTTTGGGATTCCATATCCATTTTTAAGTCCTCTCGTTCATGATTTAGTCGAATTCGGTGTGGACGGGTCCAGTTTCAAAAATAGCGTCGACAATGGGGGGATGGTTACGCGGATAGATTGATCGCGCCCCGATGCAGCGATTGCCTGTGATTGACAGCCGCCCAGATTTCCGCGATCTCCACCGCCATAAAGAGATGCATCGGAGTTGAGCAGTTCACGCCAATATCCGGCAGCTGGAACGCCAATCTGACGGTCTCGACGCTCGACGGGAGTAAAGTTGGAAATCACTAGAATGGTATCTACCGGGTTGCTGCTCTTGCGCAACCAGACAAAGAGAGACTCTTCATTTGCGTCGCCCTCGATCCACTCAAACCCTTTTGGGTTGCAATCAAGTTGGTGAAGAGCCGGGGTGGACCGATAAAGCTGATTCAAGTCGCGAATAAGGTTTTGAATGCCTTGGTGTTGGGGGTGCTCCAGCAGATGCCAGTCCAGGCTTTTATCATTATTCCATTCGTCGCGTTGCGCAATTTCATTGCCCATAAACAGCAATTTCTTGCCCGGGTGTCCCCACATGAACCCATAATAGGCACGCAGATTGGCAAATTTTTCATCGTCGCTGCCCGGCATCTTGTTGAGCATCGATCCTTTGCCATGGACAACTTCGTCATGACTGATGGGCAGGATGAAATTCTCTGAAAACGCGTAGTGAAGACCGAATGTCATCTTGTGATGATGGTATTTTCGGTTGACCGGGTCTTCATGCAAATAGGCAAGTGAATCATTCATCCAACCCATATTCCATTTGAAACCAAAGCCCAGGCCGCCGTGGCTGGTTGGTGCGCTGACGCCGGGAAACGCGGTAGATTCTTCTGCCACTGTCATGATGCCCGGCATGTCGGCATAGGCCGTCTCATTCATTTTCTTGAGAAAGTCGATGGCTTCCAAATTCTCTCGCCCGCCGTGAACGTTTGGTATCCATTCGCCTTCCTGACGAGAATAGTCGCGATACAGCATTGACGCGACAGCATCGACCCGCAGACCATCTACGTGATGCTCTCTCAACCAGTAAGTCGCATTGGCAATCAGGTAGTTGGCGACTTCGCGTCGGCCGTAATTGTACAGCAACGTATTCCAGTCTGGATGAAATCCTTCTTTGCGATCCTCGTGTTCATAAAGTGCGGTGCCATCAAAACGGCCCAATCCGTGCGGATCTTCCGGGAAGTGACCTGGAACCCAATCAAGCAGCAGACCAATCTCGTTGTCATGGCAGGCATTGACGAATTGCCGAAACTCATCTGGAGTTCCGTAGCGAATGGTCGGAGCGTAAAGACCAACGGGCTGATAGCCCCATGAGCCGTCAAAAGGAAATTCTGAGATCGGCATCAGTTCGATATGAGTAAAACCCATGTCTTTTACATAGGCTACAAGCTGCGCAGCGTGTTCGAGATAAGAGAGAGGACGACCACCATCCTCGGCCACGTTTTTCCAGGAACCCAGATGAACTTCATATATAGAAATGGGCTGCTCTATATTCTGACGCTCCTGACGAGTGGTCATCCAATCGGCGTCTGACCAGCTATAGCCATCAAGATTTCGTATTACGGAGGCGGTTTTTGGCGGATGCTCGGCCCCAAAACCAACCGGGTCGGCTTTTTGGGGCAGAATTTGGCCGGCTCGATCCGTGATCTGATATTTATATATTTCTCCCTCACTCATTTCAGGAACAAATATTTCCCAAATTCCGGATTGATCCAAGGGCCGCAGACAGTGGGTTGCACCATTCCACCGATTGAAGTCTCCGACCAGACTGACCCGACTTGCATTGGGAGCCCAGACCGCAAAATGGGTGCCGTTTACGCCATTATGGGTGATTTGATGGGCGCCCAGCATTTGCCAGAGCCGGTTATGAGTTCCTTCATTGAACAGATGCAGGTCAAGTTCACCGATGACCGGCGGAAAACTGTATGGATCATGCTGTAGCCATTGTTGGTTGTCGTTTGAAACGTCCAGCACATATTGAAAGGCTTTTTCGCGGTTATTGATCCAGCCAAAAAACAGTCCCTGACCACCCGGTGCAGGTTTTAGATTTATTATGACTTTTTTTGAGCTTGCTTCGACGACGGAAACCGTCTGGGCGTTCGGTATAAAGACACAGACGAACAGCTTGGACTCGTACTCGTGCATGCCAAGAATAGCATAGGGATCAGGGTGGCACCCTGCAGCTATTTGTTCTGCGTCGTCCGGGGCAATTGGCATGTCAACTTTCTGAACCATTCTCCCTATGTGACCTGACTGGGTACCACGTTCCAAATGCCCTTCGCATAGCTTTCAATGGTACGGTCAGACGAAAACCAGCCCATCCGAGCCGTGTTGTAGATGCACTTTCGTGTCCATCCTGCAACGTCGTTGTAGTCTTTGTCTACCGCGCGCTGGGTGTTGAAATAGTCATCAAAATCGCAGCTGACGAGGAAATAATCGTGTTCGTAAAGGCTGCGCACGAGGGCGGCGTAGCGCTGGGGTTCTGCCGGGGAGAATTCGCCATCTGCGATCTGGTTCAATACCCTGGTCAGCCGTGGGCTGGCCTCAATTGCCCGACGGGCGAAGTCCTGTTGTGATCTGCGCTCAACAACTTCTTTGGCGTTGAGCCCAAATAAATAGAAATTTGTAACTACCCAGCTACCCCAACCTGATGCTTTTATAGACGGCCCATCAGACGGGTCTGAGATTGAGGATGAGCTGATCAGGCGCGGTTTTCAAGGTTTTCAGGATGTCCCAACCTTGTTTTC
>WLWH01001482.1_pt1 | contig 15293 bp, 10 predicted proteins | sample 6712741 | NCBI WGS metagenome assembly WLWH01 (sample SAMN12718694, study PRJNA515312) | sponge metagenome | isolation source: marine sponge | host: Mycale hentscheli | place: New Zealand: South Island, Marlborough, Capsize Point | collected 2003-05-01 | reverse complement strand
CGACACAACTGCCGGGAGGTAGGGGGGCTGTGCGGGAAACAATCGAAGTGTTGCTACGATCTCGCGGTTGTTGGAAGGATCTCATAGAGCAATATCAAGGAAATGGGATTGCTTGATGGAACACCGATTAGGACGCACCGTGCGAGTGTTTCTCGTAGTCTTAGCGACGGCGGGGCTCTACCGTTTGGCAGTCGTCCCTTGGGTGGAACCTCGCTATCGTGAGACGGTGGATGTCGAGGAATTAACCCCAGAACAGGCGGCAGCTATTCGCGCTCGGGCTGACCGTAGGCTCGAGACAGTGAGGGAGCTCTTTCCTCCTGGTGCGTGGGAACATGAAGAACCCATTGTAATGGAAAGTCGTGGCATGCGACTTCTCTTCAAGCAGTATCACTCCTTGCCGGACGGTCGAGTAAATCTCGTTCCCTGTACGGTTATTGTTTTGCCCGATGGCCAACGACGAGCAAATGCAGAAAATGGTCGCACTATTTTATTGCGTGCACCGCAGGGCGCAGTCCTTGAATTTGATGAACCACTTGATTTGCGTGCAGGGAGACTGGCTCGTCTCGTAGGTGGTAGCTTACGAGGCCAAGTAACTATCCGAGGGACTCAAAGTTCCGTTGGTGCAAACGATGATATCGAACTTGTTACACGTGACCTTGAGCTTGATGAATTTGAAATCCACACAAATGAAAAAGTAGATTTCCGTTTCGGGCGGTCTGTTGGTAAAGGTCGGGGGTTGGTGGCAACGCTACTACCAAGTCAAGCAGGGAGCGGCCACGGCCCTAATATTGGTGGTGTCGATACGATACGACTTGAGCGAGAAGTGGAGTTGCGATTAGAGGGTCTAGCGACCGGAGTATTGCCAGGATCAGGTGAGCTCATGTCTCAATCGGAAACAGATGAACAGCCTGTTATGGTGAAGTGTGACGGTGGTCTGACCGCAAATCTTTCAGCGAATGTGATTACCCTTGAAGATGCTGTTGATGTTCGCCGTGGCATGCCAGAGCAGGGAGGAGATAACCTTTCCTGTGATGTGCTTGCTCTTGTTTTAGGTGAGGCCGATCAACAGATAAAAGAAGGATCACCGAATGGTTTGGAGGTTGTAGAGATTCAAGCCAGTGGCTCGCCAGTTCGGGTCCAAAGTATATCAGCAGGTCTTGAAGTGCGAGCTGATCGCCTTGGGTACGAACTTCGCACGGGTAGGATCCTGCTCGACGGAGAAGATCCGGTCTCAATTCATGCTACTGGGGTTGAACTCGAGGCGAAATCAGTTGATTACACGCCGGGTCAAGACAATACAATTGGTTCGCTGATGGCGATCGGCCCCGGATGGCTCCGGGCAATGAATGAGAAACAGCTAGCAGTTGAATCCCGCTGGCAAAAATGGCTGCGGATTCGTCCAGATGGCTCAGGGCATGTTGCCTCAATATCGGGTCAAGCTGAGGTGTCTGTTGATTTGCAGGGTAAGCTCACCGGTGCAGAAATGCATTTTTGGTTCGAGCAGACGCCTGGTCAGCCTACAGAACCTTCGGCAACCAACCGTTTGCCGAACGTGGCCTCATTAAATCCTCTGCGAATGCTCGTTCGCGGTGTTGTTGAAGTAGAAGTTCCAGAAGTTGCAGCTCGTACAGATCGCATGGAAATATGGTTTCGAAGAAATACTGAATTGCAGGGTAGTCTACAAAAAGGCCAGGATCCTGAGGAAACTGTTGCCAGTGAAGTTGGTGTGCGTGCCAACGCAGGAAAAACACAAAGCGTCACAGGACAGAATATCCATCAACCACTTCCTGCAATCCGGCCACCGGTTTCAGCTGATCGGAAATTGCTCGCAACAGGAAATCTCATTCGTGGGCTTGTTGTTCTTTCATCGAATCAGAATGAATTACAGGAGATGTCACTCGAAGGCGAAGTTCAGCTTCTTGAGCAATCTTCCAGTACGAACGAAGGAGAGCCTCGTCTTAAGATATGTGGGGATCAGTTGCAGTTAACACGACCTTCGCAGTTTGATGCGAAAGCAGTAGTTTCTGGACGTCCGGCTATTGTACGAAGTGATGAGTTTGATCTCGAAGGCCCACTGATCGAGTTTGATCGTGGCCAAAATCGAGTGACTGTTGATGGCGGCGGACAATTGACAGTTCCTGTTGCTGGAGAGGGTATTGGTTTGGGTTCATTTGATCTCTTAGGGTCTGGTCGTCCTCAAGCCCAAATAAAAAAGAACTCAGGAGTGACTGAACCTTTGGTGATAGCGTGGCAGGGCAGAATGGATTTTGATGGACAGACTGCCCGCTTTATTGATCGGGTGCAAACGGCCAGTGGGGGTGTGTCGCTGCAAGCAGGCTTACTCGATTGTATTTTTACCCAGCCTGTGGACTTCAGCAGTCAGCAGGGTGCAGTTCCGTCCCAGCAGACAGACATTGCCCAAATTAAGTGTGGGGATGGCGTTCAGATAACGAGCACGTCTGAGGTTGATGGAAATCTGGAGTCTCGTGAAAAGTTATTTGTACGGGACCTCTTTTTTGACAGGTTGACTGGGGATGTTCGTGGTACAGGGCCGGGTCGATTAACGAGCACTCGCCGAGGCGAAGGGGGACTTCCCATGAGTACACCTGGGCTGCCGGGGCAAGAACTTCGACAGCAGCCAGCTATTTCCAAGCCATCTGAGAGTCCAGGTGTGACTTTTCTGGGTGTTGATTTTCAGAGGGGCTTTATAGGCAATATGAATCAACGGCAGATGGAGTTTCAGCAACGTGTGGAAACGATATGGGGACCTGTTGATACGTGGGACGCGAGCCTCGATCTTCATGACCCCAGGGGGCTTGCTGAGAAGGCTATTGCAGTAACGAGTGATACTTTGGGTATTGGCCAGGCACCCTCTGTACCGGGGGTGCCGGGGCGTTCAGTCGAACTGTCTGCTGGTGGAAATGTACTTGTCGAGGGTGACTCGTTCACAGCACGTAGTGCGCGACTTTCGTTTAGTGAGGTGAAGGACCTTCTTGTGTTTGAAGGGGATGGAAGGAGTGACGCGCAGCTTTTTCGTCAGGATCGAGTGGGAGGACCAACATCGAGCGCATCAGCCGGAAAAATTCTTTATTGGCGGAAATATAATCGTGTTGAAGTAAAGGACGCCCGATACCTTGATCTCGATCAAATTGGTGGGGCAAACATGCCCCAAATCCCACGTTAGTCCACCTTCAAGTCATAATAATATCGAGGCGTGTTCAGTGCTGTTGATCAATTGAGTGGCGATCACAAGAGATTCTTGAATCAGCACAATAGGTTTCATGTTTGATTCAGTTAACACGTCTGCCTTCAGAATCAAGCGATTTCATAATGAATGCTACGGCATCATTAACAAAAGAGGACATAACATCTTCGTGATTGTTCTCGTCTAAAATCGCAGTGTGTGGAATTCCGAGTGCTATTAACTTACTGTTTAAACGGACAGCACCATCGTGCCATCTTTCATCGTTCCTACTGCTGACAAACCACTGGTGCCGTGGCCAGTTGAGCGGATGGACATGGAGAATGGCAGTTTCTTGTCTCGCCTGTTCAGGCTCATCAAAAATTTCCCAGAGCGTATCGAATAGTTCACCATCACTCCAGTTGTGTCCGTGTCGCATGCCAAGATTAAAGTCGATTGCTGGTGCTATGGCTGCCGCTATTGGAAATTTTTCTGGATGACGGTATGCCAACCGAAGGGCTGCCTGACCTCCCATATCGTAGCCCAATAGTCCAACCCCTCCGGAGGTCTCGCCTATGATGCGGTGGCACTCATCAAGAATAGGACCCAAGATGTAATCTTCAGCACTCATTGTGTCGTCAAAGCGGGTCAGTTGTTGCTGAAGGCACCACGTTCGTCCTATACGAGGTGCAAGGACTGGGAGCCCTGCGGAAGCGAGTGCTTTGTCAAGTGCTGGAAAGTCTTTTGGCGATCGTTCTTGCAGGTCGTGGAGATAAAGAATAATACGCCCAGGTTCCAGAATAGTAGTTGGCATAAATAGTTCACATGAGTGACCCACAACTGAGTAACATGTCCAATTGGTAGTGTCATTTGTTGGCATGTAGAATTCTGAACTATTGATGGGTTAGGTATCGTTCTGATGAGACGCCGCGACATGCAAATACAAAGCAAACTGAGCAGTCGTGTTGCATAAGGAGATCATAATGGAAGTCTTGCTTTCTCGTGAGGAATTGTCAGAAGGTGTCGATAGGCTTGCTGCTCTTGTGCAGAACGATCACGGCACGCAGTCTCTTGTTCTTGTAGGTGTTCTTACAGGCAGTATTATGCTTGTCGCGGATCTCTTGCGTAGGCTTGATGGCTCAATAGAAGTGGGGATGGTCTCAGCAAGTAGTTATCGAGGAGTTGAAACGACTCCTGGGAAACTTGATCTACACCTCGATTTATTGCCTGATGTGTCTCAGAAGCATGTCCTACTTGTTGATGACATCTTTGATACAGGACGCACAATGGCTGCATTGGTTGAGGCGATCTATTCTCGGGGTGCAACTTCGGTCAAGTCACTCGTTCTCTTGCGGAAGAAGAGTAGAGTCGAGGTGGTTATGAATCCAGACTATGTCGGATTCGACATTCCGGATGTGTTTGTTGTTGGTTATGGTCTAGACCACAACGGTGCCTGGCGCAATTTACCTCAGATTTGTCTGATGGATTCACCGGCGAGTTTTTAATCTGTTGATATAAATGTCGTTGTGGTGTTGGGGTATAATTACACACTTTTCAGAGCAGCCGGTTGAAGATGCTAAGTCACTCAAAAACAACACATATGGTGGTCGCCTGTGATTATGATCCGGTAGGGAACGGCCGTCAGATTGAACTTGCTGTAACAGGACTGATAGCTGTCGGTCATCAAGTATGTGTTGTTCTTGTGTCTTCAGGTGGTGGCCTTGCAGCTCGGCTTCAGGCAGCAGGAGCTAGGGTATACGTTGTAAATAGTAGGCCAGACATAAGCCTTTCGGTGATCTCCCGCGTTGCCGAGATCATTCAGAACGAGCAGCCTCAGGTAGTGGTTGGTTGGAGTATTGAAACAGCAATAATCATTGGTAGTGCACGAGTTCTAACAAGGCATTCGTGGCGACACATTCAACATGTATCAGAGCCATCACTGACTGTGTTGGAAGCAGTAGTCGTAGCGCGAGCAGATGAAATAATTGTGACGGGAGAATCGGTTGTGCGGGCCACTAGGGGAATGGAGTCTTTACAAGCCATTAGCTATGTACCTCCCGCAGCCATTGCTTTTGATGAGATGGTCGGCCGAGATCAAATGGCTTCACAGATCGGCTTGGATCCAAACAAAAAATGGACACTTTGTGTGGCTCCACTGGTCTCACAATCACGAATCGACAGGCTCATTTGGGGTTTCGACCAAATGGCTGTTGCGCGCAATGATGTAGAGCACATCGTCGTCGGAAGTGGTCAACTTCTTCGACGGCTGCAGCGACGTGCGTGGATCGAGGAAGTGGACGCCTCAATCCATTGGTTTGAGCACCTGCCGGTCCTTCCATCCCTGTTTCGGCACGTCCAATTGATTCTTCAGTCAGGGCGTGTTGCGTACGGTGGATGTTTGCTTGAGGGGTTGTCGCACGGTATTCCGGCTGTCGTGATCGACACGCCTCCAAGTCGTGATGTGCTCGGTGATAGTGATGCTGGGATTCTGGTGCCTACGGTCCCAAGTAGTGAATTCGCTCGTCGGGCGACCGAGTTGCTCGAAAATGAAGGATTACGAACACGCTGTACATCAGCAGGCAAGCAACGGGCACAAGAGATATTTAATAAGGAAACATTTTTGTCCAAGTTGCTCAAGGTATTGGGTTCATAACTATCTCCTCTTATTGAGCATGTAAGGCTCTTAAATGTTGTCCAGCAGATAGGTGTCGGCAGTGTCCATTTTCGTTTACAAGTCTCCCAGACTTATAAACGGCAGCGGGCATTGCAAACATTTCGGCAAGCTGATGATTTGGTCTGTACAAGGTGATATCTGCGTCTGCACCAACACCAAGGTGTCCTTTCTGAGGCAGCCCTGCAATTTTCGCTGGAGCTGCTCTGGTAATGATGCATAACTCTTGGATCGAATACTCCCGAGAAAGGGATGCGAGTGGTGAATGTTTTTGAACGGCCGGATGAATGCGACGAAACGCATCACGCCGGAAGGCTTCGTCACCAAGGAGTTGCATAAGGATAGGGTACGCCGTGAAGTGCGCTCCATTTGGGTGGTCGGTAGAGAGCACGACTCGCCAAGGGTCATTGACCGACAGAAACCACTCAAGGCCGATGGCCCATTGCCATGAGTGAATAAGATTTTTTTCTTTATATTCAATGGGCAAAACACCACAGCCACCCTCAAGCCAGAGGTCATGGGCACTCCAAGGAACGCCAGTTGTGTGAGCAAGGTGCTCAGCCGCCTCTGGATCACCAGTCATAGCCACGGTTTTGCCAAAAAGTATCTGCCCCACGTCGAGGGTGAGATTTTTGTTTTCGTGAAAACAATCAAGAAGTTTTGAAACTCCAGAACCAAAACTATCCGGATCAAGATCACCGCCCGTATAACTATGAAATTGCACATGAGCGAGATGAGCAGGTAAACCATCGAGGATCTGCATGGTTTCAAACAGGGTTCGCCAATTTCCTGGGAGACCAAGGTGAGAAGTGTGGATATGGAGGGGGTGAGGCAGTGCAGCAGCCTGAACTCCCACGGCTAGTCGTTCAAGTATATTGCGACTCGTTAGGGTTCTTCCCGGAAGAGGCGTATCAAGATCGTGATGGTCTCCACGACTGTCCTTCCAGAATGCAGCTCCACCAGGGTTTGCTACCTTGACGCCCCATCCATTGCCTGCGCGCACAATAGAAGATATGCATCGTTCGATGACGTCGGGCTGACCTGCTTCGAGAGCATCGAGCAGTTCGGTGTTGTCTGCGGCAAGCAGATAGAAACCTTTATCAAGGATAGGTAGATCGTTCAGTTCCATTGCAGCAAGCGAAGCTGCTCCAGTCGCAATTGCTGCATCAAAAACAGTGGTGTAGCCGAGCGATGCATAGAGCGATCCTGTTGCGTGAATAGTCGGGATAGCACTGGGCTGGTTATGGCTCCAACGCCGGGTGCCCAACTGCGGTGACATGCGACGGCCAGTGTTTACTTTAGGTCCGGCAACATGACTGTGCAGATCGATACCACCAGGCATGACGATCAAACCGGTCACGTCAATGTGACAAAACCGTTTTGTATCACTCGGAGAACAGACTATTCGTCCTGCTTCCACCCAGATATCGGTGACGATGCCATCGAGACCATTCTTGGGGTCATGGATAGTTCCGCCAACGAGAACAAATGGGTCGTGAAAGGATGATCCAGAGGAATAAGGAGAAGCGTCAGTCATGGTGTACTCCTACGACGCGTCTTAATAGCTACTTGGTCGAGTAAGTTATTCAAAACCTTTTGGATGGAAGGTTGTTGAGATGTGGCGAACGGTTGTAGTGAAATCAATCTGCCGTCAGATCTCAACATGCCACCCTCAGTTGAGTGGCTGAGGCTAGCACAACCAAGACGAATACTATTCTTGTGTTGTGAGAGAGGGAATGTATCAGAGACATGAATGACTGTTTTTGGTTGTGGAGACCTAGTTAACAAGTCTTTAATGCGGGAGGATATGCGACCAATAATGAGCATGCAATCAACTTCATTTCGTTCAATGAGACGTTGTGTGTCAGCCTCTGCTGGGAGAAATTCACTTCCTGCGCTGGATGCATGTGGAATTGCACCAGGTGATCCAAACCGCCAGGTGCAAACAGTAGAAACTCCTGCACAGTTACCACCACCTGTAGCTGCACCCGCGTTCAGTCGTATTCCAAAAGAGGGTTTCTGATGGGCAAGTGATCGTGTGAGGTGTGAGAGACTCCAGCTAACAAGGCCCGTCTGTTCAGTTGTTGTTGAAATAAAACCGATACAATGAGCAGTGTCAATTGATTTCTTGAGTTGATCAGCAATGCTCTCAAGAGCACCAGATGGTCTGTTTGTTGCCTTTTGTTCAACCTGAGCCTGTACTATACGGGCCAGGCTGACCAGCTGATTTTCTGCGACTGGAAAATGAAGATCATGCGAAGATGGTGGAAGTGCCGGTGTCGGCCCTATGCTAATAGTGCGACGAACGCCATTGTGCGGCACAGGTTGAATGAATCGCTCAATAAAGCGGGGACTATCGGCGATTGGATCGCAGCCCCAAAAAATAGCTAGGTCGGCACGGTCACGCAGCTCTTCGAAGTCGGCGGTGACGTCACCAACTCGGACTGCTGTTGGTGACGTGAGGATGGAAGTTTCAGATGCATTGGCATCAATAGCAGCATGTGTCCTCTCGGCTAATGCGCAGGCAATCTGAATAGTATCAATTGTTGTTGAAACAAGGCCCGTGATGAGCGGTCGTCTCGCCGAAAGCAGTCGCTCTGCAGCCATGTCGATCGCCTCAGTCAACGGTGTGTTTTTGCCATCGACCATTGACTCTGGTTGCAACTCTCCACGAGCAAACCAGTTGTCAGCAAGTACGCATCCAGTACCAGATTGAATACTTTGAGTGGTTAAGTCTTCACAAAGTAATTCACAACCACCACAGACAATTGGTTTGCCATGCGCTTCATCGAGCAATGCGTCGGGCGTAGTGTTGTTTGACGATTTCACGATGATTGCGACGTCCAGATAAAATGGATTTGAAGAGGAGCTCAGTGGTCTCGATGAACGAAATCATCAAACATCTCTATCACGAGATTTTACAACGAAAGAAAATGCTGATACCAAAATTTATAACTAAGACAATCCCTGGAGGGGTCCATCGCTACAGAAGTCAGGATTGCCGAATCGAGACAAGTCTGTAAGCCCCATGCCATGAGCAATGGATAGCAGTAGTCGATTATGTGGTTCCCCACCAGCATCGACCATTCGGCCACCTTTGAATCCGAGCCCGCCGCCAATGAAGGCCCATGGGATATCTTTGTGGGAATGCGAGTTACCTTCACCGAGTTCATTTGTCCAAAGGATGGTTGTATGATCGAGCATAGAACCACTTCTTCCCGGCTCTGGTGTTTCAGCTAGCCGCCTCGCAAGATATGCAATTTCTGAAGCATACCAAGCGTTGATTTTTGTGAGTTTTTCTTGGGCATCTGCATCAGAGTTTGGCTTGTGCGAAAGCGTATGTTGCGGTTCCTGAATTCCAAGCCAGCTCATTCTCGCCTGCCCGACCGAATTTGTAAATTGAAGGGTTGCTATTCTTGTGAAGTCAGCTCGAAATGCGGACACAAGTAATTCTGTTTGCATTCGACTTATTTTTGGCATCTGGTCGTTTTGCTCAATGATCCCTTCTTCGAGAATGGGCGTAGGGTGAGCATCATCTGTATGGCTTTTCTTCAGTTCGCGTTCAAACTGTCGGACCATGTCCGTGTGTTCTTCGAGAAGTTGACGGTCCTCAGAAGGCAGATGGCCTGCAAGTTTGGTAAGATCTCCACGAACCTCATCAAGGACACTTTTTAAGTTCTCCCGGTCCTTGATCTTGCCGTAAAGCTTATTGAACATCTGGTATGGATCATCAATCGGTGCAAGTGGTTTATTTGGTCCTGCATAGACCATCCGTGTCCAAGTGTCAGCCTTGTTGGGAACCAGTACACCAAACTCGAGTGAACGAAACCGTGTTGTTGTTGCAGCATCGGTTTGCAAGTGCTCAGCGATTTCTTGGTCAATAGACTTTCCGCTGGCCCAGCCAGCGGGAGTATGGCTACCCCCCTGAATATTTCCTGGAAAGAGTTCGATGCCAGTCAGGAGGCACCCAATGCCTCGCATGTGCCCGTCTCCGTCCCCACGGATTTGATTATGAACCCCTTTTACAAGAAGTAGTTTATCTTGAATGGATTCAAATGGAGTGAGGATTGGTGGCAGAGCATTTTGTTGTGAAGTAGTTCGGTCAGTACTGAACAGCCCTGGACTTGTTGGCCAAAAATTATCTTTTATGACGCCATCTGGAGTAAAGACTATCACGAGTCTTTGCTTTTTCCTCTGCGCAGCATTAGCTTCAGCCGCCATGCTTGGAAGATTGCTGAGGAAAGGCAATGCAGTTGGCGCTATACCAAGCCGTTTAAGAATGTTACGTCGAGTTAACATAATTTTTATTCCAAGGGGTGTGCCCTGTGTTGTATTGTTTGAAGAGGGGGCCGAAGGACCAACGCATACATCGTGACTGCGTTCGCCGTGTCATTATAACTTTGAATCACCATTTCCACCTTGAGGCTGATCCACCAAAGAGTTTTCAGTAGGCTTCGTCATGACGAGCACAATTTCAACAATTAATTTACGGATAGAGTAGTTTTTTGAAACAAAACAATCCGTGAGTTCTGCAAGTGCATCGCTGCCCCACGCCCTTAGAGGCTGTTTGGCAAGGGAATGGAAAAGACCTCGAACGAAGGTTTCAGAAGCATCTCTATTTGTGGCCAAATAGAGGCCCAGTTCCCGCCCGCCGTTGAAAACAGCCTCTTTTCCAGTTCGTGGTTGGTAGCTCCCCATGGCATTGATTGGCCTTTGCTGACCATCATGATTTTCTGCTGTTCGAAGTCTACCGATTGCATCGTATTCCTCTAAGACAAATCCAAGAGGATTAATCATTGCGTGGCAGGTCTGGCAGGCAGACGCCTTGGTCTGCAACGTAACTCTTTCTCTCGTTGTTAAGTCAGGATGAACGTCAGCCGAAAGTGGAGCGACAGCATTTACTGGTGGTTGGAGAACGTTGCCAAGGATGTTGCGGGCAAGGAATACACCTCGGTGTATCGGGGATGTGCTATCTGGGTAAGACAGAAGGCTCAACATATAAGGATGTGTGACTATCCCGGCCCGTTGTCCATCGTCAATTTTCACCGGCTGAAAGGGTGAGTTTTTATTCAAATGGATATGAAAAAGTGGAGCAAGAGAATCATTGAGAAAGACCGTGTCCTCAGTGAAGAATCTCCGATAGTCAGAATCTATCCCCCACACAACATCGTTAAGAAAAAGTAGCAGGCTGGTTCGCATGGCTGCAGCAGTTTTCTTTGAAAACTCTGAGAATTGTGTGTGATCCTTCACAGCGTCAGGTCCATTTTCGATATGCAGCCAATTGAGCAGAAATTCCAAAACTTTTGCTTTTGTTCGGCTGTCATTCAACATGCGATCAGCCTGCTGACGAATCTGATTATCGGTCACTAGTTTGCCAGTTTGAGCAGCATTTAAAAGTTTTTGGTCAGGGATTGAATCCCAAAGGCCAAATGACAACCTATTTGCAATAACAGACGGAGAAAGAGTTCGTGTCGTTTTCTTTTCTACTTCGTGATACAAGAATAAAGGCGAAGTGAGTGTTCGTAGCAATGACTGTCTGAGTGCTGTGTCGAGGTCCGAGTCGGCCGAAAATGATTCCAGGACAATCTGCTTTTGACTCATTCCTAAAGGTAGTTTGCGGAAAGCTTTTTCGGCAAATGAAACAGCAAAATTTTCAAGTTTCACTTTGCGATCGGGTGCATTTCGTCGCACATTCGCAAGTTCATCAATGTGTTTGAGGCAATAGTCGGCTGTGTCTAATGCCGCCATGGTTGTGGCCGTGAACCACTCCTGTGATATCAAGCTGCCGCGTTCGTACCCAACTGATGCGTCGTCGGGTGGAAAAGAAGTTGGAAGAACATAGGTTTCAAGACTTGAACTTGGAGATAAGCATCGCTCTGGAATTACTTCAGCGACACCATAAGGAGGTTTCCAGAGTAATTCGATAAATGCATCAGTGTTTGGGTTGTCTTGACCTGCTTTTGCTACTCCTTGTCGACCTTTTGAAAACTCAACCCGTAATGGGACTGCGCGGCTGCCAAGTAACGTAATGTTCGCTCTATAGTGTTGCTCGTTTCCAGACTTTACGGCGGCATCAATCAATGGTTCAGTCGCTTCTGTTTCGTTCACAAAGACCCGAACAGCTTGGTTGGTGCGGACTATGAATTCATATCGCCCTGTTTCGGGAGGGATTACAGAGCCATCCCAGCGGATAGAGAATCGTTCAGGCTGAATTTTTTCCGGTGAAGGACTCGCTTCTCCGAAATAGAATTGAATCTTTGGATCGAGTTGTTCCAGAACGCATGAACGTTTACTGAATTTTCTTGAGTCAAAGTATTCTGCACGAAGCCCCCTTTGTTTATCTGCCTTTGGGTGCGGGCTTCGAAAGCTTCCGATGATGTCGGCCAAAGACTCCCGCATCTGTCGTACTGTAAGGCGGGATAGTTCCAGTCGGGCTTTCTTATTTCTATCTTGTGCTATGAGGGAATAGAAAGATGAATGAATTGTTTCAGCGATATGCTTCGCAGAATTACCAGTCACCTGTGATGGATCATCTTCAGGCATCGTCTTGTCAATGTAAGAAACAAGTTGTTTGACTGAAAGATTCCCTTGAAGAGGGTCTGGGTAGGATTCGCTGCCCTCTCCGTTGTCCCCGTGGCAACGACTGCAGTGTTCACGAAATAAAACAAGGCCATTTTCTTCTTGAGCGCAAGCGTTCTTCGTTGTCGCAAGGCAAAGCAAGGAAAGAGTGAGGTGAAATATTTTCTTTCGTGTTGTCATGTTAGCGATACGAATTGCAAAAAGTTGGCTTTCAAGGTCCGCTTTAAAAGCAGCGTCGAGAAGCTATTTTCGGCCCACATTGAACTAGGTTCACTAGTTCCTATGGGTAATAGCATAAATTTTCAAAACACAACAGAAACTTGTAGAAGCTAGTCGTCGTATTCCTCAGGTCTGGCAAACACGAGCCGGCCGGCTGATGTTTGGAGCGTGCTTGTGACACTTACGATCGCAGAACGGCCAATCATCTCGCGGCCGTGTTCAACAACAACCATTGTGCCATCATCGAGAAATCCAACGCCCTGGCTAGGTTCTTCGCCCTGCTTCACAATCTTTACGTCGATCATGTCACCAGGGACGTATGACGGCCTCAAGGCAACAGCAATGTCATTTACATTTAATGCTGGTACGCCACGGACTCCAGCAATTTTCATAAGAGTCGGCTCGTTGGTAATAACCCGTCCTCCAAGATTACGAGCCAGCTCAACTATCTCGGACTCAATAGATCCGCCATCAGAGTGTGATCCCGAATGACCAAGGATTTCGACATCAATAGTTGGCGTATTACGAAGTCTTGCGAGAACGTCGAGTCCTCGCCTTCCTCGCATTCTCTTCGGCTTCTCGACAGCGTCTGAAGTCTCTTGAAGATCTTCCATGACTGATCCGGGAACGACGAAGCGACTCTGAAATAGACCGGTATCAGCAAGTTCAGCGATACGGCCGTCCACGATAGCACTCGCATCAAGTACGTTCGGTCGTAGCCCGCGCACGTCTCGGGCAAATTCCACATATGGAATAATGAAACGGAAATCATTTCGTGTCTGCATGAGCACACTTGTCGAAATATAACAAAGGAGCATGCCAAGAATGAGAGGTAACCAGGGGAGTATTGGTGAGTTCGAAAATGAGGCGAGAAGGGGGCTCAATGCAAGAACGGCTACATACGTTAGGAAGACGCCGATGAGGAGCCCAAAATAGACGGATGTGATAACAGTCAGATCTTTTCTCCGAATGAAAGAGTCAATCAAAATTGCAGTCAGGGGTATGCCGATCATTGACAGTAAGACAATCCACGGTACCCAGTCAGGTGCGGATCTCATTGGGGGTGAATTTAAGATTAGAACAGCGATACCAAGAGACACCATGCAAAACAGTGAGCGAAGGATTATTAGTGGCATTGGATATATTTCAATTTAAGGGTGGATAAACAGAGTCAATAATGAAGAGTACAGGTAATAGAAAGAGATGTCTGCACATCCAAAATATTACCATGCCAGAAAAATTGACGCGTAGCGTTTTGGCTCAATTGCGGCAGAAAGCAAGGGCGTTGGCAATTTTCTTCAGCATAAACCTATATTTTGAGTCGTTGCGCGGCGTCTCGGTTGAAGAAACGGTCGGTCATGCCAGCGATATAATCAGCAACACTTCGTAGCACTCCGACAGTTTCAGATCGCTGGAAATAGCCCGATGGCAATGCACGCGGAGTTTCACAATACCAGACGAATAAATCACGCATCTTCTCTTGTGATTGTTTCCGAATCTTCATGACTTGATCACTTCGGTAGACTCGCTGGAACAAAAATTCCTCCAACTCCTGTTTTCCTTGCTGAATGTTCTGGTCGTGCATTACAAGCCGATTGCCTCCAGCAGATGCTTTCTTGATGCTATCAGTAGAGGTGACGCTCATAGTACGTAACCGAGAAGAAGTTTCGGTAACCAGTCCAGCTACTTGCAATTCGATAAGTTCATGAAGCACTGCTCTACGCAGTAAGAGTGGATCAAGTTTTCCATGCTGAAAATCAACATGTTCAGCTGCCTTTGCAACAAGCGGAAGTTCAAGTAATTCATCGAGTTGCACGAAACCCAACTCAATGGCATCATCCGCATCGTGCGTGTCATAGGCGATTGAATCGGCAGCATCGACTACTTGCGTCTCAAGTAGTGGAGGTGGAGCAGTTGGTAGTTTCGCTCTGACAGATTGCGCATCCAGAACTTCTTGGGAAAGGTTAAGCCCAGGAAAGCCAGGGTATCGCTGTTCAAGCAATGTCATGATTCGAAGAGCTTGGCGATTGTGGTTGAATCCACCAGCTTCTCGAAGCAATTCATCAAGCGTATCTTCCCCGGCGTGGCCAAGTGGCGGATGCCCGATGTCGTGGCCAAGAGCGAGGGCTTCCGCGAGATCTTCATTTAACGCTAGAGATCGAGCGAGCGTTCGGGCAATACTTGTAACTTCCAGTGTGTGGGTGAGTCTGCTTCGGTGGTAATCGCCTGGGTAATCAGTAAAAACCTGTGTTTTATGAGCAAGTCGTCGAAACGCAGCGGAGTGCACAATGCGATCCCGATCACGCTGGTAGGCGCTTCGGAAGGGATGAGGACTTTCTTTATGTACGCGGCCTGCTGAGTCGATTGCATGCATGGCATGTGGTGCAAGGATGGCTGCTTCACGAACCTGCCAATTGCAAGGTAGTTGCATGATCTCGAAATGCTCTGCCTGATCTCCCGCTTTTCGTGTCATAGACAGGCTCTCAATTGGTGCCATAAATCATCCAGCGCCTGGGGCAGTACCCTCACTCCAGCGACACTGGTCATGAAGTTTACATCACCTGCCCATCTCGGTACGAGATGCCAATGCAAATGTCCCGGTACTCCAGCACCTGCGACCTGACCGAGGTTCAGTCCAATATT
>WLWH01001480.1_pt1 | contig 15304 bp, 9 predicted proteins | sample 6712741 | NCBI WGS metagenome assembly WLWH01 (sample SAMN12718694, study PRJNA515312) | sponge metagenome | isolation source: marine sponge | host: Mycale hentscheli | place: New Zealand: South Island, Marlborough, Capsize Point | collected 2003-05-01 | reverse complement strand
CTTACTCTGCTATGGCAGCTTTCTTTAAGACAGATGAAGGCGTAGAAGTTTTCAAATCTATCGAGAAAAAGTTAAAATAACATGTAACAATAGTATAGGGCCCGTTCACTCGGGCCTCATACGCCCACCAAAACAAATAATTAAAAATGGCTATAAACGTAAATCAGGTATATAAATCTGTACTTGTAGTATTGCAACAAGAAAAAAGAGGTGTACTTACACCTACTGAGTTTAATAAGATTGCAACACAAGCACAGCAAGAAATATTCACAGAGTACTTTGACGAGCTTAATCAACTGTTAAGACAACCTCAGACTAGTCTAGCGTATGCTGATAGATATGCGTTATTAGACGAAAAAATATCTTTATTTAAAAGAAATGAAGATGTAATTTTTGATCCTGGTACAACTGTTATAGATGTTCCAGCAAACGTTCAAGAACTTGGCACTGTTATATATAACAATAGAGAAGTTCAAAGAATACAAGAGTACGAGGTGTATACAACTAACGAATCACCACTAACGGCACCAACAGAGTTTTATCCTGTATACAAGTATGAAAATAAAAAATTAACACTTTATCCTTTAACACTAATAGGTGCTGGCGTTACTTTAAACTTTTTAAAATATCCAGATAATGTTAAATGGGGTTTTACTATAGATAATGAATTAGGAAACTATATATATAACCCTAATAATTCTGTAGATTTTGAATTACACAATTCTGATCAGCCGCTATTAATAGATAAAATATTAGGTTACGCAGGTGTAATGAGTAGAGATCAATTAGCGTTACAGTTGTCAGCTAGTAAAGAACAACAGATAGACGTAGACGGACAAAAATAATAAATCATGGCAATAACAACACTATCAAACGCTTTTATATCGTTAAACCATATTATAAATAACTTTTTAATATCATACACGGGACCTGGCAAATTAATACCAGATGCCATAAGAACAGAAGTAATATTCCACGCTCGTAGATGCTTACAAGAATTTGCTTATGAAACTATAAAAAGTCAATTTACAGAAACAGGAACTGCAAGTTCTGGTGGTACAAGTAATTTACCAGCTGATTTTGTGGCTATGATAGAAGTAAAAGTAGGTTCTACTATTCTTACAGAAACTAGCAACACTTCACCTAGTTCTGGTCAATATTATATAAACTACGTATCATCACCTAAAACAATTAAATACGGTAATAGCGGTTCTTTAACACAAACTTATTTATCTAACGCACTTACTACAGACGAGTCTGCTGCTATACCAAAGCTAGCAGAAGAAGCTTTATACTCTTGCATGGTATATTCTATACTCGCTAATAGAGAAAACACTAGGCCTGATGTTCTACAAAGATTACTTATAGAAAAAACTGATAAGCTAGATAAAGCTAAATCAAGACTAGTCTTTACTAACTTCGACTAAAATAAAATAGCATGGCGATTAACGTAAACAACGTGTATCAAACTGTGTTGCTTATATTAAACAAAGAGCAGCGTGGTTATATGACGCCTGATGAGTTTAATAAAACAGCTACACAAGTACAATTAGATATATTCGAACAATACTTTGATGATTTAAATCAACAATTAAGAGTACCACAGGCTGATTATGATTACACTGACAGGCAGGTAAATTTAGATGATCAAATATCTACGTTTAAATGTTTAGGTGAATGCCCATATGGTGTAGATTATTTTGATATGCCTAATACAGATTTACTTACGGGTAATATTATAGTTTACAACGATAACCCTCAATCAAATCAATATGCTTTTTATAGAATAGGTACTTTAACTTATGAACCTAGTAGCGCAGCATATCCTGTTGAAATAGAAAGATTGCAAAGAAATGATTTTTATGAAATACAAAAATCTGAACTAACAGCACCTAGTGTAAATTTTCCAGTATATTTGTATGAAAATAAACAAATTAGGGTTTTACCAAACACTATTGTAGATTACGTTAAAGCCACATTTATAAGAAAACCTTTAAATGTTATTTGGGCTTATTCAATTGGACCTCAAGGTCAGTATATTCAAGACGTGGCTAACTCGCAGGACTTTGAGTTAGAGTCTAACGAACAAGTTAATGTTACACTTAGGGTGCTTCAATACTCTGGTATAATAATTAAAGATGCTCAAATAATTCAAGCTGCTTCTGCTGAAATACAACAAAACGAAATAAATAAAAAAAGTTAATGTATGAGCTTACTTACGGAAAATAATAGACAATATTACGAAGGCGCTCAGGGTTTCAGAGGTGATGGAAACACCGTTAGCTTTACTACAACGTTTAATACTGATCTAGTATTTGGAGCGGCTAGTAACACTAATATTAATTATTCTAAAAATAATTTTAAAATATATACTAGTACTACTGCTACGCCTGGTTCTTGGAATGAAGTTGTTGCTAATTATACGGTTGAACATAATGTTATTATTTTCAATACACCTCCAGCAAATAACCTATATATAGTTGTACAACTAAAAAGATTAGATGGTGGTAATTACGGTGATACTTTAGCTGAGAAAGCTTATGGTGATGCTGTAGAGAAAAACCACGGATCATATGCGTATATATCTTTAGATGATGTTGTAAATAACTTTTTAGTAGCATATGTAGGTGATGGTAAACTTATACCAAGTGTAAAAAGAACTGATGTTGTATTCCATGCTAAACGTGGTTTACAAGAATTTAGCTACGATACTTTAAAAAGTGTAAACAAGTTAGAGGTTACTGTGCCTCACAACTTAAGCATACCAATGCCTCAAGATTACGTTAACTATGTTAACCTATATTGGATAGACAACTCTGGAGTTAAACATATTATAATGCCAGGCAATGGTCTTACTACAAATCCAACAGACGTTTTTTTAGATGATAATAAAGGCGTACCAATTCAAGATGAGTTTGGTAACAATATCGATACAACTTCCATAACAGACTATCGCTGGAAAAACAATTCTCTTAAAAATGCAAACAATCAAGACTTACTTAACGATACTATATTAGGCTGGGAATATTATTACGGCTATCCAGAGTTTGGCTATGGCCAACTGTTTGGACTTGATCCGCAGTTTGCTAATGCTAATGGTTATTTTACTATAGATGAAAGATACAATAAGTTTTCTTTTTCTGCTAATTTAGTAGATAGAGTTGTAGTCATAGAGTATATCTCTGATGGACTTTCTACTGATGTAGATACTAGGATACCAAAGATGGCTGAAGAAGCAATCTACGCTCATATATCACATGCTATAATAGCATCTCAAATAAATCAACCAGAGTACGTAGTAATGCGTTTGAAAAAAGAACGTAGTGCTAAACTTAGAAACGCTAAAATACGTTTGTCTAATCTCAAGCTTAACGAACTTGTTCAAGTTATGAGAGGTAAGTCTAAATGGATTAAACACTAAAATTAAATGGCTGAAGTTAAAAACGCGTTCATCAAATCAAAGATGAACAAAGACCTTGATGCTAGACTTATACCACAAGGTGAATATCGCGACGCTGTAAATATACAGGTTAGTAAGTCAGAAGGTGATGATGTTGGTGCTTTAGAAAATGTACTTGGTAACGTTAGTAGAGCTGACTTTGAAGCGGATTCAGGTGTTTCTAATTTAACTTGTATTGGTTATCTTGTAAGCGAATTTAATAGTACTGTGTATTTATTTTTTACAGATTATACAGATCCATATAATACGCCAACACCTACTTATAACCCTTCAGCAAAAAACTTTATATACGCTTGTAATTTAACATCTAACCCAAACCCTACAGCTCCAGCTACAATAACAAAGTTAGTTCAAGGGGCTTTCTTAAACTTTTCAACAAATAGACCAATAATTGGTGTAAATGTTTTAGAGGATTTTTTGTTTTGGACAGATAATAGAAATCAACCTAGAAAAATAAATGTTAGCTTTGCGTTTAATAACGGTATAACTTATTACTCTAATGAAGACAATATATCTGTAGCTAAATACTATCCATACGAGCCTATACTGTTAATAAAAGAATCAGCACTTTCTCCGGGTAACGAGGAGTGCGCAATGTACGATGCTTTTAGTGAATTTATACCTTTAAATCAAGGTAGTGGTGGCGTTCCTACCGCGCCGAACGTAAACAATCCTTACTATGATAATAATTTTCCAGGTGACCCTCAATTTTTAGAAGATAAGTTTGTTAGGTTTAGTTATAGATTTAAGTTTGAAGACGGTGAGTATTCATTGATAGCTCCATTTACTCAACCATGTTTTATACCAAAACAAGATGGTTATTTTTTAGAAGGTGATGAAGAGCAAACTTTCGCCAGTACAATTGTTGATTTTATGGAAAATAAAGTTAACAAAATAGATCTTCAGATACCGTTACCTGTAGCTGCGAATGATTTATCTAGTGATTTTCATGTAGCAGAAATAGATATAATATACAAAGAATCAGATGGTTTAGCTCTACAAGTCGTAGAAACAATACCTATAGCTGATATTACAGGAACAGATCCTGTTTTTGAATATACTTACTTATCTCAGAAACCATACAAGACTTTACCAGACGACGAAATAACTAGAGTATACGATAAAATACCTGTTAAAGCTTTAGGTCAAGAAATTATATCTAATAGAGTTGTGTATAGTAATTTTCAAGATAAACACACTCCACCAAGTTTTATAAAGTATCAAGTTGGAGCTAATGAAAAATACTTACCAACTGGTTCACCCGCTTATGTAAACGCAAAGACAACCATAGAATATCCAAATCAAACTTTAAAACAAAATAGAAATTATCAAGTGGGTGTGGTATTATCTGACAGGTACGGAAGACAATCTACTGTAATACTTTCAAACGATCAAAATCCATCAACAGGTGGTTTTGGTGCTGACACAATATATTTGCCATATAGAGATGTAAATGATTCTGTTACTTATTTAGGTGATTCGCTAAAATTATCGTTTAATGATCCTATACAAAGTAATAAAAACGAGGCTTTTTTAACCCCGGGTTTATACAATGATAGTGTTAACAGTGCTAACTACAATCCACTAGGTTGGCAAACGTTTAAGATTGTTGTAAAGCAAATACAGCAAGAGTATTATAACGTTTATAGTGCTGGTGCTATGAAAGGTTTACCATATGATTATAATACTTCTTTTCCTGGTCAACCAGGTGGATCTAACAATACTTCTTTCATAACTTTAATTAACGATAATATTAATAAAGTACCAAGAGATTTAACAGAAATTGGACCTCAAGATAAAAGTTTTAGGAGTTCAGTTGTATTATTTGGTAGAGTTAATAATACTAATAATGTATTTAGTAATATTGGTAACGAGCAATATATACCAACAAACGAAAGGCTTTCTTTTACGACAAATGTAATTGAAGATTTGTTTGATTTGTTTGATGTATTACAATTTGAGCAAGCTCCTGGAAGTGGTGTAGAACCTATAACAAGCACAGATAACCCTTATCATGGATTTTTTAAATCAGACTCTAATCCTTTTGTAGCTGAGTTTATAACAACACAAACTTCTGTAGATCAATTTGGTATAGAAAATGATTACAATACAACTACACCGAATAACGAGTTTAAAGACATAGAAAACTTAGCTGTGTTCGAAACAGCACCTACTGTGTCTAGACTTGATTTGTATTATGAAACTAGTACATCAGGATTAATAGAAGATTTAAATGCAGCTGTTGGATCTTCAAGTGGAGGTGCTTCAAGCATCGGAAGTTTTTCATATTTTCAAGATGAAAGTTTTCAAATAGGTGATGCTGTAGCAAGTGGTTTTGAATTTTTAAATTTTGGAGGTGTTCCGCTTGGTGGAGCTTCAGCTACTTTAATTTCTGTTATAGACAATTCAGGTTCTTCAACTAATAGAGCTAGTGAGTTTTCTTTAGTAAGTATAAGTACAACAGAGTGGGAACTAAGAACAAATGCTTTATTTTATTACGGTGCTAATGCTGGGGCTGATGAATCTTATACGTTTACATTTGAAGTTACTTTTGGTACAGCTACTTCTACGTTAACAGAAACTGGTAATCTAGAAAATATAAACCCAACAATAAACAACTCTAACGCAAACCCTATACAACTGGAAATAGGTGATCAATCTGTTTTACCGAACTTAAGTGGAGTTAACGGTAGTGCAGATCCAACTAGAAATACACTTGGATTGACATTTTCTATAGACTCTTCTACAGGTGCTGGTACTTATGTAGTTGTTAATAATAATGAAGTTCAAAATACTGACACTTCAGCTGCTGGATCAGGTACGTTTACATTGAGGCTTACAGACGCAGGTAGTCCACAAGTTGGAACTGTAACTAAAACTTTTAATGTTAGTTTTGATGAACCAACATCTAACTTTCCCCAAATAGTAACATTCCAATTTATAAATGATGGCTCTGGAGGTGCTTGGTATTTTACATCAAATTACACAGGCTTAGTAAATAATATACCTTCAACTACATTTAATAGTCCTAGTTATAATTCTAATGGTTATAATACTAATAAATACTTAATAGGTTTAGATAGCAACTTATCAACTACAAGTAATATAAGAAGTGTTTGCGACCCTAACAACGCAGCATCACCTGGTTTCCCTACAGCACCTCCTGCATTTTCTAATCTTAAACCTAGTAACGCGCAAGGTTTAACCGCGGGTGCTTTTTATATTTATATAAATCCACACAACGAACACCAGAGAGTTAATTTTGGTGATTCCCAAACAAATCTTAGGTATCAAATAGCGTACAGAGCTAATTCTAGCAGCGCATGGACAACAGCTATTGATACAAATGGCGTAAGCGCTAGTCAGTCTGGAACTTGGTACTATGATAATTCTTCAAGAGAAGGTTATTTTTCTACAAACGTGTCTTCTCCATGGTCAAGCAGTGCTTTACCAAGTATAACAATACAAAAAGAAGAATCTAATACAAATAGAAGATATGCTGGTTTAGTTTATGCGTTTAATACGCCTGGTGAATATAGAATATTGCATGGCAACTACACCTCTTCGTTTGGTTCTTTTAGAATCAATTCCTTTCCAGCCAGTGGATTTTCTTGCACAAACCCTCCTTTTACTAGTTCAGAAATGAATAGTTGGGTTGAATATGGTGATTTTTACTACCCTTCAAGTAACGCTGGCGGGACGAACAATGAGATAGGTCCTGGGTCTGGAGACACAAACACCGTTTATAGATATCAAATAATGCAAAGTAGTTGCACGTCAAACTTTTCAGGTGGAAATGTTTACGCTAGAGAACCTGTTGCTAAGTATGTAACACAACTTTATACTACCTCTGGCTTAACAACAAAGTATGGTACTAACACAGCTACAGCTTATTTACTTAGACGTATGGAAATTTTGGGCTTTGGTGGTACCTTTTTAAATCCTGAATATACTAAAAATGGTGCTTATCAGGTTTATTTTCAAAACACTACAGGTCTTGTAAACCCTGGTAGTCAATCACCTTGTCTTTTTTAATAATTATGGGAGCAATATTAGAAGTAAAATATTTTAATTCTTTTCAACTGAAAAAGACACACACTGGAACTCCAGCTTCTACAGATCCACCAGTATGGGACGGTAGTACAGGTGTGCCAGTTGGTGAAGGTGGATCTTATCCTCAAACCGTAAGGCCTGTAGACGTTGATGCTCAAAATGTTAGTTGGGTAATTGAAGAAGCTAGAATACGAGGTGGTTATAACAATACTAATATAGATTATGGAGTAAGAGCTTATCTTGTAGACGAAGAACCTAACGGCAGTACAAGAGGTAACGCACTTATATACTCAGGTATATTTAACTCTAGAACTGGTATTAACAATACAAATGTATTTAATGTAGCCAAAGATATTACAAAAGCTGCTGATCCAGCTAATGGTAGTATACAAAAATTATATGCTGAAGATACAAACCTTATTATATTTCAAGAAAACAAAGTTAGTAGAGCTCTCATAGATAAAGATGCTATATACACAGCTGAAGGTGGGGGTACTCCTGTTAGTCAGTTTAATTTAGTTATAGGTCAAATAGTGCCTTACGCTGGTAACTTTGGTATTAGTACAAATCCAGAAAGCTTTGCTGTATATGGATATAGAAAGTATTTTGTAGATAAAAACAGAAACGCTGTGCTGCGCTTATCCCAAGATGGTATTACTGAAATATCCAACTATGGTATGTACGATTATTTTAGAGATGAACTTTCTAATTTAAGTGTAAGTGATAAAGCTATAGGGTCTTGGGACATATACACAAAGCAGTACATGGTTAGTTTGCAAGGGAGTGACATAACACCGACAACGTCAGGAGCACAAGGTCAGTTTTCAGATACATACCAAACTTTATCATTTGACGAGTCTGTACTTGGTTGGACAAGTAGATTTACTTATAAACCAGAACAAGCGTTTAGTCTTAAAGCTAGATTTTATAGTATAAACAACGGTACTTTATATCAACATAACTATCAAGAGGTTGGTAGCGATGATAATAGATCTAAGTTTTATGGTGTATATTCTGATTCTAGAATTACATTTATATTTAACCCAAACGTTAGTGCATCTAAAGTATTTAAAACAATAAACTACGAAGGTTCATCAGGCTGGGAAGTTTCTGAATTTAATGCTGCTAGAAGTTTTGAATTAAACGATACAGCTAATTTAGTTTATAGTTACGACGAAGGTGGTTATATGCAAAATGGTATACAATACTATGCTGGTTTTTACAAAAAAGAAGGTAAATATCTTGCCAATCTTATAAACAATAGCCCAGCTACAGCTCAAGAAGTTGTATACGGCGTAAGCGTTTCAGGTGTAAAAGGTTACTATTCTACTGTAACTATAAGAACAGATGATAGCACACAAGTGGTAGGTAACGGTGGTAAAACCCGAGAACTATTCGCTGTATCTTCTGAGTATGTAGAATCAAGTTATTAAATTATATGGAATTAAATATACGCCGTCTTGAAGATGGTGATTGGGAAACATTGTGTTCTTGGTGGGAAGCTTGGCCTAAATGGGTTAACCCACCTAAAGACTATTTACCTGACAACGGCACTGGTGGTCTTATGGTTTACAAACATAATACACCTATCGTTGCAGGGTTTATATATTATACTAATTCTAAAGCAGCTTTATTAGAGTGGATAGTTTCTAATCCAGATTATAGAGAGGCTGATAGAAAACAAGCCGTAGAGCTTTTAATAAAAGCGGCTGAAGAAGTTTGTATAGCTAATGGAGTTAAATATATGTTTAGTGTTTGTAGAAATAAGCATTTAATAAATACACATAAAAAATTAAATTGGACGGTAGATGAAAAACCTTCATATGAAATAACTAAAAGAATAAACTAATATGTCAGTAGTATCTGGAATAATAGCTAGTAAAAAAGCTAAAAAAGCCGCACGAGCCGCAGGTAGAGAGCAGAAAAAAAACGAAGCTAAATTAGAGCGTATTAAAAAATCTAGGCAGACTATTATAAACCCGTATAGCACTACAACTGATTTAAGTGAGTTAGCTCAAGATCTTAGTGGACAAATATCAAATCCGTTTCAACAATTAGGCGTAGCTACTGCTGCGGCTGAAATACAAATGGAGCAATCTGATATTGCGTTAGCTAATACTCTTGACACTATACGCGCTACAGGCGCTAGTGCTGGTGGAGCAACTGCTCTTGCGCAAGCTGCCTTGCAGAGTAAAAAAGGTATAGCTGCTAGTATAGAACAACAAGAAGCTAACAACGAAAAACTAAGAGCTCAAGGCGAGCAACAATTACAACAACAAAAACTATCTGAACAACAAAGATTACAATCTATTGCTATATCAGAAGGACAAAGAGTTCAAGCGGCTGAAGCTGCTGGTAAGCAATTTCAGTTTGCTGCACGAGAAGATAGAACTAATGCAGATCTTGATAGAGCTTCAGGTATGATCAGTCAATCAATGGCTAACAAAGCATCAGCTAACCAAGCTCAAGCACAAGCTATATCTGGTATTGGTACTGGACTAGCACAGGTTGGAGCAGCAGCTTTGTCAAGTAGTGGTTCCAAAAAAAAAATCAGACTGATGGGTAAATCACCTAGCGGTTTAAATATATATGCTTTTGAATATATAAACAAAGCTTTCGGTGAAGGTGTTTGGCAAGGTGTTATGGCGGATGAAGTTCCTAGCAATGCTGTTATTAAAAACTTCTTTGGAGATTTTGACGGTGTAGATTACTCTAAAATAGACGTAGAGTTTAAACAATTATCATTATGAGTTATAGAAACCCACAAATAATCGTTGATCGTTCAGCAGAAATATATGCTCAAGCCGTAGGTCAAATAGGACAGATATGGGCTCAAGGTGTACAAAACTATTTTGAAAATAAAAAGAAAGAGCAGGCCGGTATAGACAAAAGAAACAAGGCTTATCAGTTGGGTATTAATAAAACTGAGTTAGAATACGACAATAGTTTTAGAGAAAAAACTAAAGACATTGAAGACGAGTCTTTATATAAAATAATTCAAGATCAAGCTAGATTAAAATTAGATGGTAGCGAAGACCAAATGGGTATTATAGAAATGGATACTCAATTAAGTTTAAACTCTGAGCTAACTAAAGATCAAAGAAAAGAGTATAGAACAAAAATAGACGATTACAAAAGGTGGGAAGATAAAATCGTAAATCTAACCGGTGATGTTATGGCTGATTTAGAACCGCTAGATAATCTTTCTTCTAGCGAAATAGGTATGCCTGGTAAAATAGAATTTTTAGGCGAAGGCAACGAGAAGTTTAAAAACTATGTAGTTGCTTATGCTTTAAAAAATAAAGAAGTACCTGGTGTAGAAAGTAAAAGAACAGCTGATGGAGATTTATTAAACTTCAATATATCTATCGACACTAATGATCCTGTTATGAAACAATTTATAAATAACGGGGCTTTAGAAGTTAAAGAAGGTGATATAGGTGAAGATGGTAAAATAAATTTAAAGTGGAGTAGAGATATTAAAACCTGGGACGGTCAGTTTATAGTTGATATACCAGATAGTCCGGATATTATGAAGTCTTTAGAAACCGCTAATCTTGTAGACAATGGCGATATAACAAAAGCTTTTATGTCTGGTACAGATTATATAGTTGAAGATATAAAAGGTACAGATTATCAAAACATTACTCTTAAAAATTATTTTGATCCAAGTGTTATAACTGAAAACGAAACTGTTCAATCAGAGTTCGAGGCGTATGCCTATGGTCAAATTGTTAGTCAATCAATAGACGAAGCCATAGCTGGTTTACGAAGTAATTTTGGAGCTGAAATATCTAGAAAAGATTGGGCCGACATGAACGCTGGTCAACGTCAAGATTTTGTTGTTGATCTTTTAAATGACAAAGCTATTGAAGAAGCTAAAGGTAGTAAGCTAGCTACTCAAACAGAGCTGTACGATAGAAGAAATAATAAAGTCGTAAGTCCTAGTCAATTAAAATCACTTGCTAAAAAGGCTAGCATGTCTGAGCAAGATTATATAAAGGAGAACTTGGAAATAAAATACTACACTCTTGGTAAGTCTTTTGAAAGAAAAAAATCTACAGATGATGATAAAGAAGTTAAAACAAATGTTTCTTTAACAAGAATAGAAGATTATCCTATGGAAGTTGACATAGAAAAAGTTACTGTTATAGGTAAAAAAGGTTATGATGAAAAAATTGAACTTATAGATAGACTAGTAACTGGTATGACTAGAGATTTACCAGGAAAAGGTGTAACTGTAAAACCTGTTGAAGGTGGCGGCGTTCAATTTTTATTAGGTAGTAGTAAGTTTAAAACAATACCAGTAGACACAGCTACATCAGAAGATATTAAAAAGATTATATACACTATGTATGGTGGAGATCCTACTAAAATAAAAGGTATAGCAAGTGAAACAGTACCGGAAGTACCTAGCTTGTTTACTCAATTACCAGGAAATTAAATATAATAATATGGCTAGAGAAGTTAAGTTTAAAGGACAAATAGTATCTGAAGACTTGTTAAAACAAAAAGCTGAATCTATGGGTATTACAGTAGAAAAATATCTAGAAGATTATAAAGACGAGTTTGAAATTACAGACGAAATACAAACAACCTCAACTGAGGGAAAGACAAACGGTGCTGCGGCAGAGGGTGCAACTGCAACACCGGAAACCGGGCAAGCACCCGAGAGTACGGAATCAGAGCCGGACGATATTTTATCGGGATTAGAAGAAATTAATGATACACGAGAAATAGATCGTAGAATAAAAATTATAGCTGGAGATGACATGCAAATTGATGCTTTAGATTCTCCTAAACGTATACACCAATACAATTCTTTAATAGGTAAAAAAAATAAAATACAAAAACAAGCAGTTTCTGATATTGAAAAATTACCAACTCCAGATAGAATAATAGAAAGTTTTGATGTTGATAAGCCAGCAATAAAAGGTGAATCTTATGTTACTGATCAAGGTGGCGTGTATATAGCTAGCTCTCCGCTTGTTGTTGACGGTGAAGTTGTTGGTAGTCAAGCTCAACCAGTTTCTTTAGAAGAAGTTGAAGTTATAGCTCCAAGACTTTCAGTTGAAGAATTGTCTGAAAAATATAACAGCTTTACTAAAAATATAGTTGGAGATGTAATTGATGTTTTAGCTCTTTCAACAGAGATTCTTCCCGTACAGACTGAAGCTACAAAGGCTGTAAAAAAAGCAAGTGAAGCAGCTAAAGATAGAAGAGAACAATATAATAGACTTTATCAAGAAGGAAAAATAGATTTAAACGCTACTAGGTCTGCTTATAATACTATAAGTAATAGCCTTAGAACTATGGCTAATCTTGACGATCAATTTGAATATATATGGTATTTAGCTGGAACTCAAGGTGTTGATGAAGAAACTAGACAAAAAAATTTAAAGAAACTTTCTGAAGCAAGAAGAAAATTAAATTTAAAAGAAACGTATTACCTACCAACACAAAGATTTGATAGATTAAAAGAAAAAGAAGGAGTTTTAGAATACGCTTTAGGTGGTGTTGCTGGTATATTTGATGCTGCAAGTGCTGTTGGTACATCTTTTGCTCAAACACCGGCTGGTTTATTTATTAATATAGCAGCTGGTAATATAAAAGAAAACAACGAAATAAACGCGGAAAGATTAGGTTTAAGCGTAGATGAGTATATAGAGTCTGGACAAGCAGATTTTACAGTGCCTATAGTTACAACGGCGTTAGAACTTGGATCTGAATGGCTTAAATTAGGTCAAATATCTAAAGCTATAAATAGAATGCCAATTGGTAGGCAGAAAAAAATAGCTCAAACAATGCAAGTATTTGGAGGTAATGGCGCTCAAGAAATGTTTCAGTATAGTTTAAGCCAATACAATAAATATTCGGCTGAAGGATTAAACGCTGAAGATGCTACTAGAAAATCTATTGTAGATTTTTTCTCTCCAGAATCTTTTGAGCAAGGATTAAAAGGATCTTTTGGTGGTACAGCTGTTGCGGTAGGTGGACAAGCTTTAAAAGCTAGTGCAGCTATAAAAACCCCATCTGAAAACAATAGAATACAAAACGATATAAACAGGTTATATGAATTAGACAAGGCTAAATACTCTAAAAATATTACACCTGAACAGTTAAAATCTATAAATACAGCTCAAGCTGAAATTAAAAAAAGTTTAACACAGCAAGTTGATGCTAACGAAGTTCTAGTAGCATCATTAACAGATAAACAATTAGAAACTATAAATCAAAACTATGATTTATTAACTTCTATAAATGCTGAAGCTCAAGCAACTCAAGAAGCTACAAATTTAACACAAGAACAAAAACAAGCTATACTAGAGGGATTAGACGCGGCTAAAAAACAAGCTTCCCAAGAAATATACGATGTTAGAAATGAAGGTGAAGCTTTTGTTAATGAACTTAGAAAAGCTAGAGAAGCTGTAGAGCCTTTATCAGATGTAGAAATATTAGATTTTGAAAACACGGAGCAGGTTAAAGATTTTATACAAAAACAAGATAAAGATTTAGATACGAAAGCTTCTGAAGAACAAGCGTTTGTTATACAAAATCCTGAGACTGGAAAACAAACAGTCGTAATAAATAGAGGTGTTGCTGCTAAAGAAGCTATAAGACATGAGGTTGGTCACGTGTTACTATACCAAACTGTAAAAGACAGTCCTGAAACTGCTATAAACTTAGGCAATGCATTGTTAAATGAATTAAACAAAATAGATCCAGCGCAAGTAAAAGATAGTAACTTTAAAAAACGAATGGAACAGTATGCTGATTCAACACGCGCTGTGCAAATGGAAGAAGCTGTTACATTATTTTCTGATGCTATTAATACTGGTGATATTAAATTTAACGAAAATATATTTACAAAATTAGGCGATAGAGTAAGAAGAGCTATGCAAAAATTTGGTGTTAACATTAAATTTGATAGTGGTAGAGATGTGTATAATTTTGTAAAAGATTACAATAAAAGTTTAGAAAAAGGAGGTTTAAGCTTGGCGCAAGTGCAAGCTGCAACTAAGGGTGTTAGCGGAGAATTAGTTACACCAGCTGAACAACAAGCTGATGAGCAAATAATTAAAGAATCAAGATCTGAAGAAGCTTCTAATCGTGTTCAAGAAATATATGACGAGCAAGGTGAAGCTGGGGCTTTTGATATTATAGAGCAGTTCAAACCTATTACAAGCAAGATAGTAGAGCGTAGAAGTGAAGCGCCTGGATTTGATCGTCAACTACTTACAGACGAAATAGAAACTGGTCAGCGCGGTATTATAGATCTTATTAAAGAATACAAACCAGAATCAGGTGTACCGCTTGCGGCTTATATAAATAAGTTTCTACCAGCCAGAGCAATTGAAGCATCGAAAAGAGTTCTTGGTGAAGAGTTTACTGAAGATGTTGCTGAAGCAAGAGGTGTTATAGCTGAAGAGGTTGTAACCGAAACTGCTGTTAAACCAGAGGTAAAAGCCATTGATCCATTTAGGATTATGCCTGATGTAAAAGAAACCGCTACAGCCGAAGTACAAAAAAGCATTGCAGATAAAGACGTAGACGTTACAGAGGTTACGTATAAGGAGCTTAAAGACGTTGCACCATACCAAACAGTGGCAGACTTTTTTAACATACCTGTAAGCCGAATAAAAAATCCTAAAGATAATTTGCGCAAGTCAGATGACGTAGCAAATATACAGCGTTGGATATTAAAAAACGAACCTACATTAAAGAATTTATTTACTGAAGCTAACAGAGATGTTATTGAAGTAACTGAAGGTAATAGAGTTATACGTCAAG
>WLWH01001479.1_pt1 | contig 15304 bp, 18 predicted proteins | sample 6712741 | NCBI WGS metagenome assembly WLWH01 (sample SAMN12718694, study PRJNA515312) | sponge metagenome | isolation source: marine sponge | host: Mycale hentscheli | place: New Zealand: South Island, Marlborough, Capsize Point | collected 2003-05-01 | reverse complement strand
CAGCAGTACCAACTCTTAGAGTAGACTCTAAGATTCTGTCAGCTACAAATTGAATGTTAACAGGAATAATTAATTTCTGTCCTTTCATTGCAATTTTTAAGCCTCTTTCGTCGATAAAACCAGCAATGTCAATCATCGCTTGTTCTAATGAAACGTCAGTAAGGTCAGCATCAGTAGCACTTCTGTTTGAGAAGGTACCACCAAGTGCTGTTGGGTGAGCAGTGTTAGCTAAAGTAACGCCGTCTCCACCAGTGACTGAAAACGCATTGTTTAATACGTTAGCGCCTCTTACTTGTTTCGTGTAAGCCATAGATCTTGCTAGGGCTTTTGTGTAACGAGCTGAAAGACTGTCATATAGGTTGTCTTCGACAGCTTCCTCAGTTAACGCAAATGCTAATGCAATTGTGTCATGAGTGTATCTAGCAGTGAAAGATTCAGAAGCGGTATCAAAACCAACTGCTGCTCCCTCTGCTTTTACATTTGCTTGTCCGAATCCAACTAACATAACTTCTTCTTCAAAAGCTCTGTCACTTGTTTCTTGCTCAAAAATTTGAGCAGCTTCGTTTTCGTAGCGTGCGTACTCCAAACCGAACAGGGCATTCAAACCAGGTTCTAGTTCTTTGGCAAGCTGTGCTCTATTAATAGCCATATCCTAATCTCCTATATTCCTGATGTTGAGTCCATAAAATGAACGTTAAGTTTTACGATCGCTAATCGACCTGCTACAGTTTTATCAACTGCACCTTCAGATACTGAAGCTTCATCATCGAATCCTACTATTTTCATATTCAATGCTGTTGAACCACCACCTACAGCGATAGTTGCAGTAGCTAATTCTCCTAGAGAATAACCACTTGTGTCAGTTCCTGTGATTGCTGTTGCAAAGTTTGCATTAGCAAAAAGAGCGTTATCTGGTAACGCACCATCTGCATTAATAACAAAAAGTGAATCAACGCCATCACAAACATAACCAATAGCTTCAGTTGACGGCTTGATTGCCGCATAACCTGGAAAGTACGGTGACCATGTTGGCGTGCCATCAGTTGCAATATATTTACAACCCATGAATACACCTAACAAAGGAACTGTACCGCCAGCCGCAGCGCCAGGCACATCTATTAATCCGCTAGCTAGAGGAATTACTGGAGTACCAGTCCAAATTTTACTTGTAGTTCCAGTAGTTAAGCCGTCGAAGTTAATAGGATACGCATTAACGCCTTGATTATTATAGTTAGCACCTGATTTTTCGTAAGGACGTAAACCAAATGCAGCATCTATATTAGCCATAATATGTCTCCTTTAGACATTTAGGCAGTAACATAAATCTTGCCCATCAAGATTTTTTATTACCACCAAATTCTACCCGAGACTGCCTTTCTTGAGAAATCGGCATGGAGGGGTGCTCTTCCCTCATAAGATCGTTGTCAACTGATTTTTGTTGATCTTTAGTTAAATTAGCAAAATATTCATCTCTTGATTCTTTAACTTCAATCGGACATCTCATTAACATTAATCCACCTACTGCAATAGTGCCTTTAAATTTTCCCTCAGTTAAATGAGGTAAATCTATTCTCTCTGGATATTCATCTGCTCTCACAGGTTCATATCCCGATCTGATTCTAGCAACTACGTTTTTATCATCTTGCGTACCTCTATACTCAAATCTTACCCACCTATGGTGAAAACCTTCTGGTGGTTCAGGGGCATCTAAATTAGATGGTGGAGTCCAACCTTTTTTACGAGTTTGTTGTTCACGGGTCTCTAATTTGCGTGAGGTTTTTTGTTTACTATCTGTAGTCATATTACGCCTCCTTCACGTGTTTTGCGTACTCTTCGAGCGGCACACCAAGTTTTTTTGCGATAGCTACCTGTGAAGGTGTGAGTCTCACAGTGCGGCGTCCAGTGGACGATGTTCTCACAGCCGAAGCTACTTTTTGAGTAGGTTTCGACTTATCCTCAAATTTATGAGGAAACTCTTTTCGAATTCTTCGAGAAATTTCATTATAGTAATCTTGTCCGTTTAAGTCAAACCCTTCTTCTGCTAAATCTTGATGAATTACCATAGCAGAGGCTGTCATTACTCTGTCTTTGTTAAACCAAGGGTTAGATTCAGCCCAATCCTCTGCTTCAGGAGTTGGTCTAGGAGCTTGTTGTTGTGGTTGTTGTTCTTGAACTTGATTATCAAAAGAAACTTCTTCCTCTTTAGGAGCTATTTTAGCAGCTTCTAATCGTCTTTGAGAAACTTTTATTTTTTCTTTTTCTAACTCAAGTTTAGCCATTTGTTGTTGTGCAGCAACTTGTTTTTCAACATCTTGTGCTTGAATAGCAGCTTCCATAGCTCTTTTAGTAAACTCTTCTTGAGTTTTTATTCTTGCTGTACCTTCTTCAATGTTTCGTTGGTCTTTTGTCATACCAACAGACTCTGCGTGCTTTAATTTTTCTTGTGCTTTTTTAGCATATTCAATAGCCGCTTGTTCTCGCCTTTCAGCTTCGCGCATTTTTTTAGTAAGTTTATCAATTCGTTTTTTTACACCTACACTATATTCCTCTAACTCTTCTGGTTTTGTTTCCGTTTGAGTTTCTTGTACTTCTACTTGAGGAGTTTCTTCTTTTGTTTGTTCAACTTGAACTTCATCACTTGAATCATTTAATTCTACATCTACAGCATCTCCTGATGTATCTATAGGAACTAACTTTTCTGATTTATTTGTTTGTACTTCTTGCATAGAGTTCTCCATGTTACATTAAATTAGCTGGCAAAATATCTCGGGGATCTTCGACAACTGCCAGTACTTCATCGTCGTTGATTATACGAAGTTCACCACCATCAATGCTAAGTCTAGCTCCAGCATATTTTGTAATGATAATCCAATCGTCTTTTTTGCACCACGCACCATTAGGAAATTTATCTTTATCCATATAAGCATCAGGACCTACGGCAATAACTTTACAGATATTAGTAGCAATTGAAGCTTGTTCAATAGCAGTATCTGTAAGAAGAACGCCTCCTGCTGTCTTACCTTCTAATTTTAAAGGAAATAAAACAAGACGGTATCCTGTTGGTTGAGGTACTTTTTCTATGTCTTTCTTTTGTTTCTCTTTCTTCTTACCATCCCAAATATGTTTTGGCATAATTAGTTTACTTGCTGACTTATTCATCTTCTAGCTCCGTTTTTCTTAGCAGGTCCGTGAGTTCCTGTACTTCTTGTTTTAAAGCATGTAACTTTCCCGTTAAATACTTATATTCGTCCCAATTTGGAACGCCTTGTAATATAGCTTGTTCTACAGCAGTTTGTCTAGCAATTAATTCTTTTTTGTAATATGTAAAAAAATTTTCTAACCGCATGCCTTCATTTGATCAGCCATGCTTTGTGCTCTGTTGGGTGTCTGTTTTGCCCAACGGGAGTCTAGCATCTCAATACTCGCAACGTCATATTGAGGTGGATCTTGTTGAAGAGCCTTCCACATGTTGCGAAACTTTGATACGCCTGACTTTCCAAGCTGAAATACCATTTCTATAATTATTATTTTTGCATCATCACTGATGTTTGCTTTACCACCAGAAGGGCAATTATCAATAAGATCTTCTGCACTCTTTATAGCGGTTTGTAAATCATGTTCTAATATAGTCATTAAAAACTTTTCTTCATATTCTTTATCGTCTTCCCAAAAGTCTTCAACACACAGATGTCCCACGCCTACTGTTCTTTTGTTTAGGGTATCTAGGTATACTTTGTTTCTGTAACCTTCATGCTTCTTCACTGAAGCTAAAAGTTTTTTCATATCAATCATGTGTATATTTTTGTTTTGGGTCTTTTATTAGGTAACATTCTTCCAAATCCTCTTGGCGTAACCTTTATATAACCTCCTGCTTTCTTTTTTACAACCTTATTCCCATGTTTTTTTGCCCAACTCTTAGCAATTTCTGGTTCATTAGCATACAGATACGCTCTTTGTTTTTTAGAGCGAAAAGGCATTATCTTTTCTTTTTAGGTTTAAAAGCAGTCTTAGCTGATTGTTTTAAAGCTTTTGCAGAAACAGTGCCTTTGCCAGGTCGACTCGTTCCCGCTTTTTTGCGTTTGTTCATGTTGTAATAAAGTCCCTTTTTAACAGTTCTTCCGTCTTTTGTTACGTGAGTTCCTTTACTTGCTTTAATGACTGACCCTTCTCTAGAACCTTTTGCCATGCCACCACTTTTTCTAGCAATAACTCCTCTACCTATTAAAACATCTTTTTTTGTTATTTTACCGTCTCCACTTAAATCTTTTAATTTTCTTTTCTTCTTCATTTAGTTAATCCTTTCGCCTTCTCGAAACTTCTCATTCCCGCTACGCCGAGCATTGAAGTGACAATGGCTAATAAAGGCCCAGTTTGAATTTCAGGAGCCGTTAAGTTTAATCCTGCAAATTTACTATACCACTCTATGCAGGGAGATAGAATGAATTCAAACGCTAACGCAAGGCCCCCAATCCATCCTATGAAGGGTCGCCAGCCAGCAACAAATATGCTGCGATGGCTGGCTTCCTTTGCATTAACATCTAATTGTTTTTCTGCAAGCTTTTGTTGAATGCGTTGCATTAAAATCTTTTTATCTAATTTCTCTTCTTCTGATGTATGAATCTCGTCGACAACTTTAGCAATAGTTTTTAAGGCTCCGCCTTTACCACCTAGTAAACCTCCGAGAACCTGAAACATTACGCTGCTCCGCCTGTCATCCAGCTAATTACCCAGATAACAATAATAGCTACGATAGCCGCTTTGATCCAGTCCTTCATTTGCCACTCTGACCACTCTTTAACATGTGACCATAGATCTTTTAATAGGTTCATATAACCTCCTTTGTTAAAGAAAAGAATTTATCTTATTTTACGACTAAAATAAACCTTTGAATGCTACTTTTTTAATCTGTACCTTACTACGTTGACCTTTTGGTCCAGCACCTAAGTTTTGTTTTACTTTAGGTCCTTCCATAGTAGCGCTATAAACATCTGCAATTGCAGTTTTATTTACATGAGGCCCTGCGTAAGGGTTCATATCTTTTGAAACTGTCATTTTAGCGTTTGGATACATTGATCCGTTTATATATTTTGGTTTTGGATTATTTAAACTCATTTTGCTTTCCCCATTCCACGTTGTGCTATTCCGCCACCACGTTTTTTAGTGACTTTTGGTTTTGCTTGACCACTTTTTGGTTTTGCTTTTAATAATTGATAATACTTATCTAAATCTTTAGGTTTTAATCTAAAAGGCTGAGGTTCCATAAATCTTTTACGTTTTTTAGGTATTAATGGCATTATTTTTCTGTCATATTTATCTAAAAAATCTTTAAGACCTTTAGGTGTAGTTCTACGTTTTGAAGGTTTTTTTTCATTTGCTTTTTTAATACCAGGTTGTCTATCGCTTGATAGTCTATATGGATTTTTTTTAGCTTTTTTCTTTGGTTTTCTTATTGCCATTACTTTGCCCTTCCCATGCCACGTTTTGCTATTCCGCCACCTCTAGCCTTCATTGTTTTTGGTGGGTTTTTTTTACTTCTCATGTATTCATCATAGCGATTAATATCTTTTTTAGGTTTTCTTCTTTTTTGTTTTAACAACCTTTTTAAATCGTCTACATTTAATCTTTTAGATGGTGTACGTTTTTTTAATTCGTCTAATAATTTTTTTGATAATTTTTTCTTTACCGCACCGCCGTCTTTTCTTTTTAGTTCTCCAACAATTCTACTTTTTTCTGCTTTAAGATTCTTTTTACCTTTTTTTGTGTAAGCTTTTTCAGCATCTACTCTGCCTAGCTCTTCTAATCTGTTCATTCTGCGAGTGTTTGCCATAATATCTCCTAGTGAATAGTTGGTTTAAATATTTCAACAAAGTCAAAAATGCCTTTATCGAGTAATTCTTGCCCTTCTCTTGGTCCTAACTCTTGAAAGTATAAAACTTTAGCCATGCTCATCATAGCGCCTGCCAAAAGTACACTATCCTCAGATGTTTTGGAAGACTTTTCTACCATTTCCATTAAAGAAATAAAAAACTCTTCAAGTTTAAGATCTGCATTAGTCTTCGAAATTAACATCTTTTTGTATTTTCTCTTTTCTTGGCGTATTTGCCTTTTCTAAATTAACATTTGCTCTTAATTGAGCAATATCTTCCTGAGAATCTATCTTATCTTGTGTTAAATCTGCTGTTTGTTGTAATTTTGCTTGGTCTAAACCTAAACGAACTTCGTCATAGTTTTTCTTACGCTCATTATCCATTGCTTTTAGGTTAATTTCTTGTTGTTTTAACTCAATCAACGGATCAGCGTTTTCAGATTCTAAATATTCTTGTTCTTCAGCTATCATTTCCTCTGTCATCTCTACAATTTTCTCTGCTGTTCTTGCTTCGATAATTTCTTGGAACTGCATTTGAATTTCTTGAGGTAATTGACCACCATATTGAGCAGATTGTTGCTCAATTGCTTCTCTGTTTTCTTCTTCTACTTCTTCTCTAGCTTGCAACGCCACATGTTCCATTACATGCGACTCTAATAACATTAAAGTTTGCATATTATTTTTAACTAAAAATGATGACATCATTGCTTGGTGAGCATCGATGTGAGCCATATGGTTTTGACCTCTAAATGCTCTTAATGCTTGACCCATTAACGCTTTAGAATTTTCTATACCTGGATCTAAAGGTTGTGGTTGTTGAGGTGTTGGCAAAATAGAAACAATATCTTTTACACCAAGTGCTTCGTACATTCTTCTGTACGCTTCATACATATTATGAGAAGCAGGATCAGCTTGTGCTAATTGTAATTGTGTTTGTGCCAACGTAACACGTTGAGACATAGAAAATATATTTGGATCAGAAACTGGAATAACATCTATTCTGTCATCAAAGTCCTGTTGTTTAACCATTTCAAAACCTTGCTGACCAGATGGTTTGTAAGGATACGTAGGAGATAAAGATTCTTTAAATATATTTGATAAAATATTAAACTCTACTTTTTGTGCGTAGTGTAGTCTTTTATGAATAGCACTCATTACTCGTGTGCCTCTTTCCATAACAGCCATTGTTGTTCCAACAGGAGCACCAGCTCCTCCAGCATCACCTATTTTTTGATCAGCTACTGTTGCAAACCGAGTTCCTGCTTCTACAACAAAACCTAATAATTGAAATAATGTTTGACTTGGTTCTTTGTAAGGTAAAGGCATAAGTCCTTCACGTAAACTTCCACCAGGTGCATCTACATCTCTGAACTCTCCTGGTTGGAGGGGAGAATCGTCGTCTTTAACTCGCAACCCTCTAGCTTTAAAGCCCGCAGGGAGATTGGACAATGTACCTGCATCAAGAAGTTGTCTAAGTGCTGCCGTGGCAGTTCGGGAGAGACCCCCGAGCATGTGGATAAGACCAAAGCCATAAAAACCCATGCCAGGCAAAAACTTATAGTGGACAAAATATTTGTTTTTCTTTTTAAGCGGATCATCTTCTTTGTAGTTTCTATAGATAGAAAGAACTTGTGTTGATCCTTCGTCAATAGTTACGATATACGGAACTTTAATTCCATCGTCACTATCTATTCCTTCAATGTTTAAATCAACATGCATTTCAAATAAAGTATATTCATCTTCCATGCCTGTATCTTGAATACCTTCAATCTGTCTTTCTTTTTCCGTAACTCTATCTTCGTTGTCTAAGGATTGTACGTCAACATCACGATAAAAACCTCCTACTTGTTGTTTACGAATTTCATTCTCGTTCATCTTTACGACATGTGTAATTCTTTCTGTAGAATATAAATCAGTAGCTGTGTAAGGAACTAATAAATCATCAGCCGATACAAACTTAGAAACTGCTCGTTGCAATACATCATCATAATAAACTTTTTTAAATGCTGAACCTGCAAGAGGTAAATGAAATAGCATTTGATCTAGTTCGGGATCGTACTCTTCCATAACGTGCATAATTTGATAATTCATAAATTCTTTTACACGTTCTGCTTGTTCTTCTTTTGCAGGATCTATCTTACCCATGACCTGTGTATTAACAGGACCTCCTGCTGGTAATAATTCTCTGTATGCTTGTGCTTGAAACTGCGTTACCGATTCCGCTAACATCGGATGTGTAACACTACTTGCTCCTTGAAAAGGTTGCGTTCTATCTCTGTATTTAAAACCTAAAAGATCTAACCCTTTACGATATGTTTCTGACCATTCTTTTCTTGATGACTTATCATTTTCTACCTTCTCCATTAACTCTGAAGAAAGCTTACCTAATTCTTTTTCGTCTAATACTTCTGCAATGTTTGTATTAAAATCAACTTGTATATCTTCTACTTGATCACCAACAATAGCAGAGCCATCTTCTAATATTTCTACGTCGTCAGTTATTTCAATTCCATTTATGTCAACAGGAATAGTACCTCTATCAAAATCTTGTGGTTCAGGTGAAATCGGGTTTTGTATTTTCTTGTCTATATTATCAATCGCCATAAGCTCCTACTATTTCTTCGTCTCCAACATAACCACCAGAGGCCATATATGCCTTAAATGCCTCTGCCATAGAAGGAGTCAATTCTACACCAAAACTAGGTGCTGTGTCAAACTGCTTAGTTCTATCTACCTTGATTTTCATACCTTCAAGTAATAAATCATTAGCAATAGCATCAGCTTGTCTTGCTGTATCACCAGTTCCTAAAATTTCTCCTGTTTCTTTGTTAACAACATTCCATACATCTTTTGCATCATCTCCTATTTTTACAGGTAATACTTCTACTTTCACATTGTTTTCTTTTGCAATACGTTTCAGTGTTTTCTCCATAGACGACGTAAAGTGTTTACCACCTTCTGTTACTACATCAGTTCCTGGACCACCATAAAACTCATACATACCTACGCCTGGATATTGTGAGTTAGGTATATCACCCTCCATACCATTTCTTACCCACCTCTCTAGTCTTTCTTTTTTATCTGCTATCCTGTCTGCTTGCGGTGTTTTTGTTGACCCTGCTTGACCATATCTTTTTGTTACTAAGTTAGCAGGTGTAATGGCGTAATAATCTGTAGCGTTTGGATCTTTTAAAACAAACTTACGATACGCTGCTTCGTAGATGTCTCGTTTAATACTTGCATCTGCCCATTGATCTCTTAATTTAAATGGTAGATTAGGATACAATTGTCTATTTAGATCTAAATTAAATTTATCTACTAGGTTATCTAGAATAGCTGTCTGTTGTGCTTCTACTCCTTTTGCTGCTGTTAACATCTCGTCTGTAATTTCAGGAACAGGTGTTTTTGATAGTTCTCGTAATTGATTTTGTAAGGCTACTAACTTATCGTATTCTACTTTCAAAGCGGACGCACTTGGCATACTTTCTCTAAAGACAGTTCCTTTGTCTTTAAAATACTGCATCATGTCTCGTTGTAGGTCGTTTTGAATTCTATCAAACGGTATTCCTTGATCTGCCATATGGCGCATCTTCGCTGCTAATTTTCCTGCTACTCGTTGAGAAGCTTGAAAAATATCTGATTGTATTTCATCTGCAAACGTTGTTGTCTTTCCTGTAAACGCTCCTCCTAGTTCACGGTCCGAGAGCCGTGACCACGCAATAACGTACGGTTCACTAAAGCTATGTGGGCTCATACTACTAGGTAAATTTCCTGTGTCTCCACGTAGATCTTGCGGATCAACATACAACACACGTTCTCTGTCTGTATTAGGTATAGCGCCTTTTTCTTTGTAACCTGAATATTGAAGGTTTCTTGCTTCGCCGTCAAGAGTATCTGACAAGAAGCCGTAGCCTCCTGATTTAACATTCCTGATTGGCGACTCACGGACCACGCCTAATAACATTTCTCTAGTAATTGGTTGACCCATGCCCTCTAGTTTTTCTAGCATTGGTTTTATTTCCGAATCAATAACTTCTACTTTTCCAATTCCTCTTGCGTTTAAAAAATCATAAACCTCTTTAGAACTATTGTACACTTTAGGTCCACGCTCTAACTCTGCTTCCATTTGATGATAAAAAATTTGTCCTGGTTCTGAACGCGTCAATGGTGTAACGTTTTCTACGACGTCATCCACAATAGCAACATCAGTTCCTGTTTCAGGTGTATTACGACCAGGCAATAAATTATCCATTGCCATTTTAAATCGCTCTTTACCTTGCTTAACCCATTTCGGTACATCTCCCACTACCTTACTAAGATTTAAAGCTACTTCAACAGGTTGATTACCACCTCGTTCTGCTTCTTCAAAAATATCTAAATCTTCAAAACCTTCATAAGCTGGGCCTAAATCTAAATCTTGTATGTCTATTTCTTCTTCTAATCCTGTTTGCATAGACTCGGCAAACGGACCAGGTGTGACCTCTCCGCCGTAAGCAAACCCCGAGTTTGCATAACTATCACTAAAACCATAACCAGCGTTTTGAGAATCTCCTAACTTTGCAGCGTCTTCGTACTGTTGTAGCTTTTCTGGATTATCAACAATTTCAGATGTTTTGTTTTGTATTTCGTTAGTTGCTTGATTAAGTTCTTCTGCTTTTTTAGAATCTATTATATCTGATACGTTGTATGCAGTTGTTAAAGCAACAAGCGGCCCAGCAAAATCATTAACAATAACCTTTGCTACTTTTTTTGCTAGTCCAGGATTGGCTCCAAGTTTAATAAGTTTAATTGGATTAAAAGCAAGAAATGCTTCTGCTACTCCAAGCCCTGCTGCCTTTAATGTATCAATACCAATAGCGATAGGATTGTCAGAGGGTAGCTCTAAAGTTTGCATGTCTTTATAATGATACTGGCCGTCTTCTTTTTTTTCCCATGTAGGATAAGGAATTGTAGTAACTCGATCAGGATCGCCTACATTTTTTGCTAATGATGCAACTGGATCTGTCATCGTTCCGATAAGCCCTGATGCTGCTTTTGCTAAAATTACTGAAGGTGCGTTTGGATTTCCTAAATTTTTTAAAATAGAATCATCTCCTTCCAACCAATTAGGAAGAGCATCATATGCTTCACCTGGTAATTCTAAAGCTTCTCCTACCATCACAGGAAGTACTCGTTGAGGATTGTTTTCTAAATCGTATTCTTCTGTTTTAGCATCTCGTGCTTCTTCAATAGGTTTAATAACATTGTTGTAAAGTGGATTATCCGTTAAGTAATCCATCATTCCTGTTTCTTCGTCAACTACCACTTCTCCACCTTCATTAAAAAACCCCAATTGTGTCATAGCTTCTTTGTTTATTGGACCACCTATATTAAACATATCAGCATAAATATTATATACTTGATCTACTTGTTCTTCCATAGTTTTTCCTACACTTGGTTTTCTAAATTGATCGGGTATTAACTCAGAAACTATTTTTTTTAATCTAGGAGTAAGTTTTAAATGATCCGCATACTTTACGTATTGACCATCATTAGCACCTGTTTTTATTAAAACATAAGGTTCTCCTATGTGAAAATCAATTTTTGTATAGGTTCTACCAAAAGCATTGGTTATCTCTTTAATCTGTTCACTTATTTTTGCAGCTTCATCAACTTTTCCTGCAGCAACATTATCAACAACTTTTAATGCTAATTTGTGAACGTCATCTTCCATTCTTGATTTATTTTTTACATCTATGTCTGCTAAAGTTTTTTCAGGCCCTAAATCTTTTAAAGAATTATGTGGACCTTCCATTGTAAAACGTAAATTATCAGAAGAATTTGTTCCACCAAAACGATGAGGTTTAATATGATCTAATCCAAAAAAGTGAGCACGCCCTAAATCTTTATCAAAAAATCTTCTCATATCTAATAATTTTTCTGCTACATATGGATTTTGTTGTGTAACTTCTCTAAATACCATTGAAAAAGGTTTTCCCGTAGAGTCAGCTATGTTTCTAAAATGTTGTGCCCCTTTTCCTTTTACAATGTCTCCTATGTCATAATCTTTATCAAAAGATTGTTTATTAGTAAGACCATCTCTACTTACAAAAGTTCTTACCCCGTCATCTCCTACAAATATCTGACCTTCTTTTCCTTTATATAAATTATCTGTTGTTTTATTATTAAATTTTAAAATAGCCTTTGCTGTTCTTCTTACGGATTCAAAATCATTTGGTAGTTTAGGATAAGATTTTCCCATAACTCTAGAGTAAGCGTTTTGAAACTTTACAACAAAGGGTTCCATAGAAACATCTTTTTCTGCTTCTTCTAAAACTTTTAATGCTTTATCCCTCATTTCAGGTTTAGGTTGGTTAGGACCTTCTACATAAATGTCGTAAATATCTTCTTCAAATTTTGGATCGTTTCTTCTTTTATTAAAATAATCATTTTTTACTTTTGTAAATCTAGTTGTTGTTTTATTAATTTTAGGTTGATACAAATTACTTTTATCAGGGAAAAAAGCTGATATGCCTTGTGCAGCTTCTGTATCGCTTATTTTTCCTGTTCTTGTTGATTCTAATAAATTAAACACACTTTGTTTTATTTTAGGATCTTTAATATTTTCAAGAAATTCTAAACTAATTTGTTTTGAATCCATTACAGGTTTTCTATATCCAACTTTTCTACCAGCGCCTGGCGCTCTCTTTCGCATGTGTTGATTCTGACGAGCTTTTTCTTTACCTTGTTGAATAGCAGCCGCTCTGTTTTGTTTATTTATAGGAACATTTCTTGTAACATCATCAGCGGTGCTTCCTAAACTTTTAAGATAGTCAGTACCTGTTTGAATTTTTGGTTCTAGATAATCACCTATAATATCTATGCCTTCATATAAATCTGCAGCAAGACCTGTATCACCTGGTTTAGGTTTTTTAAATGGGTTTTTAGCCATAGTATTCCCTTTGCGGTTCTATTAACGAAGGCTCATCCTGATAGTCAGAATCCAACTGAATAAAGTTCCCTTGTCTAAATCGCATCAAAGCTTGCGTTGTTGAATCGACTAAATCGTCATGCTCACCATAAGGGAAAGCAGCGCATTCTTCAATCACTTCTTCAGCAAACCTATCTTCGGTACACCATACCTGTCCTGATTCAAATAGGGGAGCTACGGAGTTAACACGAACGTGCTTATCGTTGCCCTTACTGGGCGTATAAGTAACTACAGGAATTCCTAGTTGACGTAGCTCCTGTGTTAAGGGCATACCAGAAGCTTTCGCTTCAATCAAGATTGTTTCGGGTTCCCAGTATTTATATTCGTTTAATGCGATCTCTTTTAACTCAGGAAAATCCCATCTGCCTTTTCGCATGTCGAGAAGTATAATGTGAAATGGTCCGTGTTCCACGGGTTTAAATACACCCCACGTTGTTATTGCACTAAAGTCTGCTGTCTCTTTTTTACTGAACGCTGTGTCATAACTTTGTATGACGTGCATCAAATCAGGTATGTGTTCCTTTGGCCACACTTTCCACCAGTCACGTTTAATAATACTACCTTCTTCGGACGTAGGATTTTGTTGCCACTGTGCTTGCCACTTCTGTTCTGACAAAGAAGCTTTCACACCTTCAAGTTCTTTGATGTTCCAAAACTCAGGCCACATTGGTTTATCATTCAAGACAGCAGGAAACTCAACCACGTCCCACTGATCGGCATTATCGTTCGATTGGTTTACTAATAATTTTCCTGTAAGATCCTTTGTTGACCACCTTGTCATAACAATCACAATTGAACCACCAGGTTGCAAACGTTGTCGGGGGCCCGAGGTGTACCATTCGTAAGCGTTGTCCATGGCTGTTTGACTGAGTGCATCTTGCTCGGAGTGTGGATCATCAATGATTAACAAATCAGCACCACGCCCTGTTATCGCACCACCGACCCCTGCTGCAAAATATTCTCCTCCTTTGTTTGTAGTAAAACGTCCAGCAGCTTTTGAATCTTGTGATAAACTTACTTCAGGAAAAACATCTTTAAATTCTTGTTGGTCAAACAAGTTACGAACCTTTCTACCAAAGTTATATGATAGCTCAGCTGTGTGAGTTGTTTGAATTATTTTTAGCTTAGGATTCCTACCCATCATCCACGCAGGAAAAAGGTTAGAAGCAAACTCAGACTTTGTATGTCTGGGTGGCATATTTACAATTAATCTTTTTATCTTTCCACGTGAAACATCTTCTAATTTTTGTGCAAATATTTTGTGATGATTTCCTGCAATAAAATCTGGCCAAACTTTTTTTACAAAAGTAAGGTAGGAGGAACGGGACTCCTCTGCCACTTTTATCTGTAGATTTCTTAATTCGTATTTTAAAACTTCCGTTGGAATTTCAGGTTTTTTCATAAAAGTTATTTTATACTATCTATTTGTCTAAAACTCAACTTATAGAAGCCGCCCCACGAAGTACGGGTGGTCAGGGGCAAATGGGGTTTTGCTAACTAGATATGGTGTTTGAGGTTGGTTGTAAGTACCTAATGTTGATTTAGACTACTAGGTGAGTCGCTGCCAGGAAGCTGGTGCTGCCTGGAGATGCTGCTGCGAACTCCTGGTGGCAGGTGATTGTATCCCAAAAAAAAAGGCAGGGAATACCCTGCCTTTTTGCCAGTCCTCGAGGAACTTCTACTAGAGTAAATCTCTAGGAGAAACCTTTGTTCTTAGTTTTTCAATTAGCTTAGTAGCCCAAGCCTTAACGAACTGAGGTGCGTTAGGATCAAAGGCTAACTCTTCTACTTCACTCTCTAAGAGTTTATAAAGAGCTTTCCAATTAATACTATTAGAACTACCAAACAGATCGTCTTGAATATTAGTATTAGTGTTGCGAGTGTTAACATTGGTATTGTTCCTTAGTCCTAATTGATTTTCTAAAACAGCTAATCTGTTTCTTAAGTCGTCATTATTATCTGGCATTTATAACTCCTTTGTTATTGTTTAGGAATTAGTACTCCCATTTTATCTTATAGTCAAACTTTTATTTATTTATTTGTGTGTATCTTTTTACTTGACAACGACCAACTACCACCACGCATGGTGCTACTTTACTATGACAGCAGACCGATCGCCTCAAACGATTAGTCAGCAATGTGGAAGTTGTGTACGGGGGGTGCAACTATACTATAGAAAAGCCAAAGCACCGCCGAACAATCGGCGATGCAATGGAAATCAGCTTAGGCAATTTATCGGTACTAAGCGGAAATTCTAAAGTCTGCTACTTCGTCGATCGTAGCTTTTTTGTTTCGTGATACTGTGCTTTCCGATAAAGGCATAGCTTGTATTTGTTTATACTGCGTTGGTACTTTGCATTGATGATACGCAATCTCGCCAAGTTTCTCCTTGACCAACTGCGTGTCAATCTTAGCACCAAGTTTTTGTGTAACATGAACTGAGTAATCCCTCCCATGTAATAGATTAG
>WLWH01001476.1_pt1 | contig 15372 bp, 8 predicted proteins | sample 6712741 | NCBI WGS metagenome assembly WLWH01 (sample SAMN12718694, study PRJNA515312) | sponge metagenome | isolation source: marine sponge | host: Mycale hentscheli | place: New Zealand: South Island, Marlborough, Capsize Point | collected 2003-05-01 | reverse complement strand
TAGAAAACTGGCAAAATTGATCCCGGCGCCAAGCCCAACCCCGTAAAGCAATGCCCAAACAGGATCGCACTGAAATCAAATCAACGAAACCGTCGTTTCTCAGATGAGTTTTTCAACGGAATAGGCCGAGAGCAGACTTCAACTGGATATGGTCAACTGTCACGGCGCGGAAAGTTCACCTTGAGGCCTTCAGTTAACCATCCAGTTCACGTCATCAAACAAATCTGCGAATGATTGGGATATTGCCATAGAACCGTCGATTAACGATTTTTGTGACTGCAGGTAACAATTGCGTTCAAATCTGCAGAACGGAAAAAACCATCACTGGTTCTGATATTCCCTTAAGAGGAACATCGCCGATGGTTTCAATATTACCAATATCTGCCAGGGCATCCCTTGTCGCCTCGTCAATAAGGATCGTGCAATTGGCGACTTTTGTGTGAGCTTCCAAACGTGCTGCGAGGTTCACTTTGTCACCTATGCAAGTATAGGTCGCTCGATCCTGTGTTCCAGCATATCCGGCAATGACGTCGCCAGTTGCAATGCCAATCCCGACATTGATTTCAGGCTTAGCTATCGCCACCCGGTTAACATTAAATTTGGCCATCAAGTCGAGCATATCTCGTGCTGCAGCCACGGCGCTTCCGGCAGTGTCGTCCAGCGGTTGCGGTGCGCCAAACAGAACCATAAGACCGTCCCCAATCATCATGGTTACAATGCCCCCATGGCGCTCAATTGCCTCGAACATCAGCGAATAATAAGCGTTGAGCAGCTCGATTGTTTCTTCCGGGGGCTGGCTTTCTGAAAGGGGTGTAAATCCTCGAATGTCACAGAACAACACCGAAACGCGAACCCTACTTCCTCCCAAAGCAAAGCCAGATTCCTGCAAATCTTCTACAACTTCACTGGTTGCAAAACGTCGCAATAGCATCTTCTGCTCGTCACGAAGTCGTTTTTTCTCCAGACTGGAAGACAGCCTGGCTTTCAACAGAACTGGGTTCACCGGCTTGGGCAAATAGTCATCAGCGCCCAGTTCAATGCATCGTACAATGTTGTCGATCCCTTCCACCGACGAGGTCACGATAACGGGTAAATCGCGAAGAGCAGGAACCAGCTTGATGGCTTCCAGCACCTCAAACCCATCCATTTCCGGCATTTCGATATCGAGCAACAGAAGGTCGAATGCCTCTTCGACCAGCCGTTCCATGGCGATCCTGCCATTTTCGGCGACAGAGGCTTGATAACCTAAAAGTTCGACATTCCGGGACAGCAACAGCCGGTTGACCTTGTTGTCATCAACAATCAGAAGTTGGGCAGATGGTTCAGCCATTTATGATGGATTTCAATGCTGATGCTGCGCTCTGGAACGCCACATCCAATGCTGCGATCTGTGTCTCATTGGTATCCATTTCTTCACGCAGGCCGCCAAGTTCCATCTCGCGAGCCAATTCTGCCAATTGAACAGCTCCAAACGTGCTGGCGTTCGATTTTATCGAATGAGCAGCCCGCCGAAATTGATCCTGGTCGTTGGATTGGGCAGCGGTTTTGAGTTCCGACAGTATGCCAGGAGTTTCCTCGAGAAATGTGGATACGAGTTCTTCAATAAAATCGGCCCCCGCCGCATCCTGAAGTTCTGTGAAAACAGAAAGATCAATCGTGTCGTCACTCATTGTTATGTTCTTTCGCGCTTTGAAACATTCGTCAGGACTTCAACCAATCTGTCGACACGGATCGGTTTTGTCATGTAATCATCCATTCCCGCATCAAGACACATTTCACGGTCACCCTGCATCGCGTTGGCGGTCATAGCAACGATTTTGGGGCGGTCGTCCTTGCCGTGTGTCCCGACTATACTGCGTGTTGCATCAAGACCATCCATCTCAGGCATCTGCACGTCCATCAGGACAACATCATAGGCTTTCCGCTCAACGCTTTCGACAGCCTCGAGACCGTTATTCGCAACATCTGCGCTATATCCCATTTGTTCTAACAGCCGCAGGGCCAGTTTCTGGTTCACCAAATTGTCTTCCGCCAGCAAAATGCGCAACGGATGTTTATTGGCCATCTCCGGGTCGAGTTTTGGCTTTCCAGCTGGCTCACTTGATACTTTTTTCAAAGTTTCGGGTGCAAATAGCGTGGCCAGCGTGTCGAATAGCTGAGATTGCCGCAAGGGCTTCGCAAGGAAAGCCTTGAACAGGCCGGTCTGGATTTCAGCTTCCCGCATCCCGAGCGAACTAAACAGGATCAGAGGCAAGTCTGCATTGGATTTTTGGATTCTTCGAGCCAGTTCCAGCCCATCCATTTCCGGCATATGCATATCGAGTATTGCCAGATCATATGTCTCACCATCCTTCAGCCATTCCAACGCTTCAGTAGGTGAACCGGTGTCACGGGTCCTGGCACCCCATTTACCGGTTTGAAGCGCCAAAATACGTCGATTGGTTTCGTTATCATCAACCACTAACAGACGTTTGCCTTCAAGTTCGGTTTGCATGCCGATCAAATTACGGACCGGTTTCGAAGGCAAATCCGCTTCTTCGGTGCTCAAGGTGAAATGGAAAGTAGAACCCTTTCCGGTGCCACCGCTCGTCGCCCACATGGTGCCGCCCATCAGTTCGGCCAACCGTTTCGAGATCGCAAGGCCAAGGCCCGTTCCGCCGTATTTTCGGGTTGTTGAAGAGTCGGCTTGACTGAATGACTGGAACAGCCTTTTCATGCCCTTTGCCGTCAAACCGATGCCCGTATCACGAACCTCAAATGCCAGTTCACGCTGATTGCCTTTGAGCGTGGTCGCGGAGATAGCGAGCACAACCTCACCCACTTCGGTGAACTTCACCGCATTGGACAGCAGGTTGAGTAATATCTGACGCAGGCGGGTCAGATCTGTGGAGATTGCAATCGGAACGTTGTCATCCAGTATGTAAGCTAAGTCGAGGTTCTTTTCCGCCGCGCGGGAAGCCACCAGATCCAGCGCAGATTCAATAGCTTCACGCAAATCCACCGGCCGAAGTTCAAGGTCCATTTGTCCAGCTTCGATCTTAGAAAAGTCGAGAATATCATTGATGATACCAAGCAGCGCATCACCACTGTCGTGGATCGTGTTGGCATAGTCGCGTTGCTCTGTATCAAGCGTCGTATCCATGAGCAGCCCGCTCATGCCGATGACAGCATTCATGGGCGTACGGATTTCGTGGCTCATGGTCGCCAGGAACGAACTCTTTGCCTCATTGGCGGCCTCAGCGGCTGCACGCGCATCCTGCGCCTCCTGAAACAGGCGCACGTTTTCCAGCGCGATCACGGCTTGATCTGCAAAAGATTTTGCCATGCCTAATTCGTCTTCGGAAAAGGTCCTCTTGGTCTTTCGCATAAAGCTGAAAGACCCAAGGCAGGTATCGCCCCGCATCATCGGGATGATCAGCGAAGACTGAAAGCCATGTTTATCACGCACGGTCGCGTCGAAATCAGAGAACTCTGCTTTGCCCCAGTCTTCAATATGAATAGTCTCACCCGTGAGCATAGATTTTGATGGGATGTTGTCAGTTTCGTTCAACTTGAATTTTTTGGTTGTAAAATCGACATCCAGCCCCTCGGGTGTGGCCACAGCGGCCTGCCACGCATCAGTGCCGTCGGTGCGCACGGCAATCGCTAGGTCGCATTCGATCAGCGATATCCCGGACGACACGATTTCTTCGAACACCGGAGTGACATCGGTTGGCGACTCGCTGATAACGCGTAGCACTCCTGTCATCGCGGTTTGACGCGCTAGCGATGTTTGCGTTTCATTGAACAGGCGTACATTTTCGATGGCGATCACGGCCTGATCACAGAAACTATGAGCCAATTTGATGTCTTCTTCGCTGAAAGCGCCCGTTTTCTCGTTTCGAGTGAACGTGATTACCCCGATGCAATTCGCTTCCCGAAGCAGTGGCAAGAACAGAATCGATTTGATCCCAAACTTGGCAAAAGTTTCTGCATCCTGGGGCAGATGCTCTCCCAGGCTCGTGTCAGGAATATGGACAACTTTGCCGCTCGTCATGACCTGAGAGGGGTAGTTTAACGTGGGATCAAGGGTTACGGGGTTCGCGTTGAGATCCTCAATCGGATCCCCCCGCTGTGCTCCAGCTGCAATTCGAAACTGATCACCATCGCGCAATATAATCACGCTGCGATCACATCCAATCAGGCGATTACCCGCTGTCGCAATTTCATGAAATACCGGCATTGTGTCGGTTGGCGATTGGCTAATGACACGCAATATATCTGCGCTGGCCGTCTGCCGTGCCAGAGAGCTCTGCGCTTCATCGAACAGTCGCGCGTTCTGGATTGCGATCACGGCCTGATCAGCAAAGGCCTCCAGAATGTTCATTTCGCGATCAACGAACGGCGCCGCTGAATCGTTGTCGAACATGCGCGCAATGAACAAGGCCCCAACAATGCTACCCTTCCAAACCATTGGCGCGATTATGCAAGAAAAATTGCCACCACGTTTGGCTAGTTGATACAGCACGGGGTGTTCGGATTTGGACTCAAGTGCATTCATGCAATGGATCGGCTCGCCACTTTCCACTACCGGATAAACCAAGGTTTTCTCAACCGGTAGTGGCGTATAATTTTCAGCCAAGTACTTACCGGATTGACCTCTAACAGCACCAAGGTGCGCCAATTCATCCCGCTCGATCGTAAACACGCATAAGTTGGAGCACGGAATCAACCGTTGGCCGCTGTCGAGGATTTTCTCGAACACGGGTTTTGCGTCTTCGACGGAGTTGGAGATTACTTCCAAAACTTCTGATGTTGCCGTCTGACTTTCCAGCGCTTCGTTTGTTTCTCTAAACATCTGTGCGTTTTGGATCGCGATTACAGCCTGGTCGGAAAATGTTTCAACGAGCGATATCTGCTTCTTCGAGAACGGCTTGGCCTCAAGTTTGTAAATCGTGATAGTGCCGACCAGTTCGTCCCCGTTGAGCATGGGTACCGCGAGTATCGTCCGGATCGGTTTTGCATCCCGCACCGCATAGTTGTATTCGGGATCCGCCTGAACATCAGGAATGTGTACCGTTCGCCGCTCAAGGGCAGCGCGCGATGAGATGCTGTCCCGCCCCGGGGCGATCGGGTTTTGATCGATAAATTCCCTGAGATCAGGGCCGACATTGTGCGTCGCCGCAATGCGGAGAACCTCGCCGTCGAATCGGAAAATTACTGCTCTTTCAGCTTCGCAAAGCCTAACCGCACTCTCGGCCAGTGTTTCGAATACGGGCTGCAGATCGAATGCCGACTGACTGATAACCTTAAGAACCTCGGCAGTTGCGGTCTGCTGCTCTAACGATTCCTTCGTCTCTTTGAAAAGACGCGCATTTTGGATAGCGATCACAGCCTGATCTGCGAACCCCTGCATGATCCCCAATTCCTTGTCGGTGAATGGCTTTTTCGACCGGGCGACACCGACAACACCGATACCCTTGCCATTCCTGATCATCGGGGCAAAGGCTATGGAATGATATCCAGCAACTTTTCCCATTCGTCTTAGAACAGGTGGCGTATCAGGATTGTTTTGAACATCCGCGAAGTTGGCAACACGGAGAGACCGAATGGCCTCACCCGCCGGAGTAATCTCCCAGGGTGCGGGGAATGTCTTAAGGAGATCCTCCATATAGTCACCCAAATAGGCTTCTACCTGCAAAAGCCCGTCATCATCCACCAAAAGCACGTCCAGTTCTTCGCCACCGAACAGGGTTTTGCAGCTTTGAAGAATCATATCGAAAACGGGCTGCGTGTTTTCAACTGATTGGCCGATGACGCTCAGAATCTCGGAAGACGCCTTTTGTTGCTCCAACGCTTCGGTGACTTCCGCTGTACGCGCCTGCACCTCGCTGAATAGCGTCGCATTGTTTATTGCAATCACGGCCTGCGAGGCGAAGGTTTCCAAAAGCGTAATCTGCTTTGGATCAAATGCCGCGGCCTTGTCATGGCACAGCACGAGCACGCCGACCACTTTTCCGTCCTGGATCAGCGGCACGCCCAGCAAGGACCGGTATTTACCGACCCTGGCCGCCTCTTTCCAAACGTAGTCGTCGGCTTCGGTGTCTTCAAAATAGACAGTTTTGCCGCGCGCAGCAGTTTCACCAATGCCGCTGCCGGGTCCGGCTGGCACGGGGTTTTCTCTCATAAACTGCAGGAATTCGTCGTCAAACTCCTGCATCGTCTGAACATGATAGAGATTGTCCTCGGGGTTCAACAAAGCAAGCGCTGTGTATTTCGGCTGGCAAATTCGGGTAGCGACTTTGAGGATTTCTTCCAGAACAGGATTCAGCTCATCGGGTGAGCGGGAAATGACCGACAGCACATCTGACGTGGCAGTCTGGTATTCCAACGCCTTTGTGATTTCGGCGGTGCGTTGCTGCACTGCGCGGAACTGGCTGACGCTATCGATGGCAATGACCGCCTGTGCCGCGAAGGTCTCCATCAAGGCGATATGATCAGCGTCGAACGGCAAAACTTTGTCGCGTGCGAGTATTATGCAGCCTATGCCTTCTCCGTTCAGGATCAACGGTACGAAAAGCCCACTGCGAGCACCGACTTCGTTGATGATTACATCGTATCTTGGATCTCCCTCCGTACTGCGACGAGTGGCCTTGAGATCTGCGATAGGCTTGGTTTGGCCGCTTACAATTGCGCTGGCGGTGACTGAGTCTTCCGGGTCCATCGTGAACAGCTCGTCGCGCCACAGGTTCTCGAACGACTCGCCAAAGCCGATTGTTGCAACAAGCTTCTGGGGCGCATCACCTTCACGCCCCAGGACCAGCCCCACAAAGATCGCGTCGCACAAATCTTTGCTGAGCGTCACGATCCGGTCAAACACCGGCTGTTCATCGTCGCGGCTTTGGCTAATGACGTTCAAAACATCAGCCGTCGCGGTCTGCTGTTCCAAGGCTTCGCTGACTTCTGCAGTACGTTCCTGAACTTCGCGGAATTGGCGAACATTTTCTATTGCGATGATAGCTTGCGCAGCAAATGTCTGCACCAACGAAACATCCCCGTCATCATAAGCAGCAACGTTTTTGTCGGTTAGGACGATGCACCCGATGGCTTTGTCATCTTTGACCAGCGGAACCGACAGAACCGAGCGAGAACTAGTCGAATCGATATTACTGACGATCAACGGAATGCCTTTTTTGTAACCCTCCGTTTCGCGGGCATCAGCTACATTCAAAATTTCCTTATTCAGGAACGAACGCACAGGGATCATTTCGGGCACCAAGTCGATGACTGTGCCAGCAGGCATTGTGGGGTTTTCCTCGCCCCAGGAACTCGCTATGTGCAACTTGGTATTTTCCGGATCGGCCAGCATCAGGCGTGCACGCGTGGCGCCACACAAGCGTGCGGCATTCTTCAAAATAGTATTGAATACGGGGGTATCGTCTTCGCGGCTCTGACTGATCAGCTGCAGGATTTCACCGGAGGCCTGCTCGCGTTGAAGCTGGGCCTGCACCTCACGAAACTGCCGCACATTCTCGATGGCGATGACAGCCTGTTCAGCAAATGTCTGGACCAGTGCGATCTCGTCTGCGGTGAATGGCTGCTGATCACTCCGAAACAAATTGATCGAGCCGATCCCAACTCCACCAGCAACAAGTGGTGCGGTAAGAACGGTGCGAACTCCGGCTTTTACCACCGTAACCCGATCTTTATTTCCCTGGTCGAATAACGGATCCAGCGTCGTGTCTTCGATCTGCAGAACAGCCTTCTCCCGAACAGATCTTGCTACCAGAAGAGGACTGTTGATGGGCCATTGCCAACCCGGTCGAAACGGTTCGAACGGCTCAGCTCCCTCCGCCACAATCTCGACATGCGAAGCGTCATCAGTGACCATTGCGAGAAAACTGAATGGCGCTGTGCAAAGTTGTTCGGCCCGATTGAGTATTGCGTCGAAAACCGGTTTCTCATCGCCCCGCGAACGGCTGATGACTTCAAGTATCTCGCGTGTAGCGGCCTCCCGTGCTCGGGCAATGGCCAATTCTGCAACAGCATTGTCTTGCTTGCCCGCTTCCCACTGATCTTGCAAATGTACCCCCAAAAAGCCCGGCGCAGAATAGGTAAGATATATGAGCAGTTCATTTTTTGCCAGCGAGTTGAGGAACCACATTTTTCAAAGAAGCAGAAAGGACAAAACTGCCTCTGTCTGCCAGCCTTGCCTGCGATTTTCTCAACAAGGTCAGACGAGCAAAAATATCGTTCAATTACAATTCAAATTCCGACACTGTGATTATGAACGCCTGCAAGGGGATGCAGAAAATCCACACTCGCACGGGTGATGGCAGGGTTACTGCCCCCACATCGTGGGGACGTGACTGTTGACGGCGAAACCCTTTCGCCAAGTCTGGATCAAAGAAGCAAGGAAGAGCTCCGGAAAATTCAATTTGTGTATCAGATGGCCGATACGGCGCTGAACCCTCGGCAGAAGATCAAGGGTAACGCTGTTGTCGAGACTTTCTTCAAAACCATCAAAGCGCAACTCATCCGGCGCAACAAATGGCAGACGCGTCAGCAAGTTACAGATGCCCTGTTCCAATTCATCAATGGATTTTACAACAGCCGTCGAAGACACTCTGCAATAGGAGGAATGTCACCCATCAAATTCGAACGAAAAGCGAGTTCAATGAGAACCGGATGCGGAATTAAATAGGGACAAGTCCATTCAGCTTATGTGTTCCATTCCTCGCCGTAACGTAGATCGCCATCTTTGCTTCCGACTCCTACTTTCGACTGAGTCCCAAAAATGGGTTCACTTATTGGTTCACCAGCTTCAGCCTTTTCAATGTTGACACGCAAATCATACCAAGCTGCCTGTCCTGTAATTGGATCAGAATTCGACCATCTATGGCCGTCACCTTTTGGAGGCAACAATTCGCTGATCAGGTGGTTTAAAAGAAATCCTTTTTTGGCCTCCGGTGCATCTGGGCTGAGCCCCCATGCCCCGCCTTTTTTACCAATGGCATTCCAAGTCCACATCGTTTGCCCATTGACGGCATCCATTCGCATAATCTGCACTTTGATGCGCCCATGCCAGGAGGTGACCCAGGCCCAGTCATGGTCCTTGAGCCCTTTTTCATCGCAAATATTGGTGGGTACAAACAGCCGGTTCGCGGTGTGGATTTGCCGCAACCAGGCATTCTGCGAACCCCAGGAATGATACATCGCCATCGGCCGTTGCGTGAGCGCATGGTATGGAAACTCTTCGGCAATCCGCTCACCCAGATCCGCTGTCTCAAACGGTTCGTACCAAATTGGCAATGGATCGAAACTGGCTTCAACACTCTTGCGAAGATGCTCGGGCGGCTGGTGTTCTCCATGGCCCTGTGCCGCCAGTCGGAACTTCTGCAGTTCCTCACAGTAAAGCTGGAATGTCACCGGTTGCGGGGCGTCGAAAAAACCCAGCGATACGGCCAGATCCTGATATGCGGCATTGGCGTGCTTAAAAAACTGTGCTTCCAGCGGAATGTGTTTAGACCAAAATGACCCGTTAGCCTTGTAGCGTTCGAGTTGATTGGAATTGGACGCGCCTCGCCCCTCTTCAGTGCCATCCTCGCCACGGAATCCGGCAAGCGGCCCTATGTTTGGCCTCCGCTCGTGATTGACGATGTAATCAGCGTAATCCTTGTACAGTGCTTTGCCCTTGTTATCGACAAATCCATTTAGTTTCAGGCGGCTACCAAGATCGATGAGCGTCGACTGAAAACCGCGCACATCGCGGTCCGGCTCGACGACAGGCCAACGAATGGCGTCATTCACCGCATCGGGTTCAGAAATTGGTCGATCAAGTAAGGAAATACAATCGTGCCGTTCCAGATAAGTTGTATCCGGCAAAATAAGGTCTGCGTATGCAACGGTTTCGCTCGAATACGCGTCAGAATAAATGATATGGGGGATGACATATTCGCCGGTTTCGGGGTCCTTGTCTTCCAACATTTCGATGACACCCTTGGTGTTCATCGACGAATTCCACGCCATGTTGGCCATGTACATGAAGAGTGTATCGATCTTGTAGGGGTCGCCGGCATGGGCATTTGCGATGACCATGTGCATCATGCCATGGGCGGCTAGCGGCGCGTCCCAGGAAAACGCCTTGTCGATGCGCAGAGGCTTGCCATCTTTCTCCATCAAGAGGTCTTCTGGGCCCAGGGGATAGCCAAGATGGGGTCCGTTCAATGGAGCCGTTGGATCTCCACTTGGGCGTCTTGCATGTGGCTTGGGATGGGCCTTGACTGGCTTAGGATAGGGAGGCTTGGAACGGAACCCGCCAGGACAATCCACGGAGCCAATCAGAACCTGTAACACATGCAGTGCCCGACAGGTTTGGAAGCCATTTGAGTGCGCAGATATGCCACGCATTGCGTGCATGGAAACGGGCCGCCCGATAAAATGCTCGTGGCGCTCACCCTTCATATCGGTCCAGGGTTGTTCGATAATGATTTCTTCCTCGAAGGCAACCCTGGCAATTTCGGCTGCGAGGCCTTTAATCGTTTCGGCGGAAATTCCCGTTTTTGCAGCAATCGCTTCGGGAGCGAATGCGTCGTCGCAATACATATCAGCCATTAACCGGAGTACCGGTTTAGCCTTTTGCCCACCTGAAAGGACAACTTCCTGCGTCAGGTTTGGCACAACTTTCTTACTACTGTGCGGGACGGCCTTGTTTTTCTTGCTGTCCCAGACGAGTTCAACACCATTGCGATCACGTGCAAACAATCCATGGTCTGCAGCGCCGGGATTATCGATCACCAACCAAGGCGCGTTGGAGTACCGAACAAGGAAATCAATATCAATCTTACGCGTGCGAAACAATTCATGGATCAGCGCAAGCACGAGAAGTCCGTCGGTCCCTGGTGTAATGCCAAGCCAATTGTCAGCAACGGCGGAATAACCTGTGCGAACGGGATTTACCGAGACAAATCTCCCTCCGTTCTTTTTTAGTTTTCCGATGCCAATCTTGAGCGGATTGGAATCATGATCTTCGGCAACGCCGAACATCAAAAACAGCTTAGTACGTTCCCAGTCCGGTGACCCGAATTCCCAAAATGCTCCACCGATGGTGTAAATCCCGGCTGCGGCCATATTGACCGAGCAGAAACCACCATGGGCTGCATAGTTCGGAGTGCCAAATTGTTGTGCCCAAAAGTTGGTGAGCGACTGCGATTGGTCACGTCCTGTGAAGAAGGCAAGTTTTTTAGGGTCGTTGCGCAGCGGCTCAAGCCAATCTGTAGCAATGGTGAGAGCTTCCTCCCATGAGATTTTCTTAAATTCACCTGAACCTCGCGGACCAGTTCTCAGCAAAGGTTGTTCGAGCCGTGCCGGAGAATAATGCTGCATGATTCCAGCCGAACCCTTGGCACACAACACACCCTTATTGACCGGATGATCGCGGTTGCCCTCTATGTATCTGACTTTGGGAACACCATCTTCCCCCTTCTTCATGTGGACATTGATACCGCATCTGCAGGCACACATGTAGCAAGTGGTTTGATGAACCTCGTCGCCAATCGATGCTGATAGGTCAATGTGAGGATCGCGATTGGTCATAAAATACGTCCTGGGCCGCCGGGCAGCAAATGGGGTTGAATGAAAAAACTGGACATGTGGGTCGTTTCGTCCACAAACGTGTTTTCGCTATAGTCAATTTCATATTCAAGGTATAGAATAAGATATGTGTTCTCATCGGGACGCATGTGCGATTATTTGGACTCATAACATGGAGCCACAATTTCTTATCAATTGGTACCAAGCCGAGTTTCGCGAGTGAGTACTATGTGATCGCATTGCTCACTAAGGTCAAATGAGTTAGTAAATTTTTTAGTGGCCATCTGGTCCGGGGAGAATTTCACAATATGTTTACAAGTAATCCGTTTGCCGAAATCTCGGCATACATCGCACCTGCGATCATGCAGACATTTGTTATCGTCATGATCATTCTGGTGGTTGCGGGCACTCTATTCGACGTACTGCACAAGCGAAGTGCTGAATACTTCTTTAACGCTGCACGCAAGGCTAAAGATGACGGAGATCGCGAAGTCACCGGGGGTGAAAAGGTCGGGCTGGCGGTGAAGACCGTTGCCTCAGACGTGCTCACTTCTTCTGAATTCTGCAATCCGCATCGGCGTATAGCCCATCTGTTGGGGATGTATGGATTTGTCTTCTACCTGGTTGCCACCATCGCGATGGTATTCGGATATGCCAGCACCGGCGCCGAGACACCGTCGATCTGGCCATTTCTGTGGTATCTTGGAGCGCTGATGGTTTGCGTGGGCGGCTATTGGTTCTGGTTCTTCATCCGCGTCGATGTGGCTGCTGAAGGCAGCTCACCGTTCCGGATAGTCAGGGCTGACCTGTTCATCCTGTCGTTGGTGGCCAGCGCTACTTTCGGACTGATATGGGCGTTGCTGCAATTGGGTGGCATCGGCGTATGGTCAAACATATTCCTGGGATTGTATTTGATCGCGACCGTTGTCCTGTTTGCCGGAGTTCCATGGTCCAAATTCGCCCATATGTTCTTTAAGCCTGCCGCTGCCTTCCAGAAAAAAGTTGGTGTAGCTAATGGTTCAATGGCCAACTTGCCACAGCCTGCAGGCCGGACAAGTGCTGCGGATCGCGACCGGCATTCCATGGAGCTGTTGAAAGATGCTCCCTTGAATATGGGGCTTGGCATAAAACGAGAAAAACCGCGTCATTACTAGGTTGCGGACACCAAAGATAATAAAATTAGTTAGGGAGCAATCATGCCAACCTTTGTATATATGACGAGCTGCGACGGCTGTGGTCACTGCGTCGATATCTGTCCATCAGATATCATGCATATCGATCCGACCCATCGCCGAGCTTATAACATTGAGCCTGACATGTGCTGGGAATGCTATTCGTGCGTAAAGGCTTGTCCGCAAAATGCGATCGACGCCCGCGGTTATGCCGACTTTGCACCACTTGGTCACAGCGTGCGGGTACGCAGAGAAGAGGAAAAGGGCACCATCTCATGGCGGATCAAGTTCCGGGACGGCACTGAAAAGAACTTTCTGTCGCCGATCACGACCATCCCATGGGGAACTGGTACTCCGCAGTTGAAGGATGTTCCAGCTCCCACAAGCGAACAACGTGACAGCCAACATTTGTTCAGTGAGCCAAAATATATCCGCATGGACGAGGGCGAAGTTCATACCCTTGAGTCCAATGGGCTGAAGATGAAGAAGGGGGTTTATTACTGATGGCTCACAATACGGTTGTAGAAGACAACATCGACGTACTTGTTGTTGGTGCAGGTCTTGGCGGCACAGGCGCTGCTTGGGAGGCCCGGTTTTGGGGCCAGGACAAAAAGATTGTCATTGCTGAAAAAGCAAACATTGATCGCTCCGGCGCTGTCGCACAGGGGTTGTATGCCATTAACTGCTATATGGGCACCCGCTGGGGTGAGAACAATCCGGAAGATCACGTGCGCTACGCCCGAATTGACCTGATGGGCATGGTTCGCGAGGACCTGTTGTTCGACATGGCGCGACACGTTGATTCGACAGTTCACCAGTTCGAAGACTGGGGCCTGCCTATTATGAAGGACCCGAATACCGGACAATATCTTCGTGAAGGACGCTGGCAGATCATGATTCACGGTGAGTCATACAAGCCGATCGTTGCCGAAGCTGCCAAAAAATCAGCAGACAAAGTGTATAACCGCATTTGTGTTACCCACCTGCTGATGGATGATGCCAAGGAAAACCGCATTGCCGGCGCTGTCGGGTTCAACGTGCGTACCGGCGATTATCACGTGTTTAAATCCAAAACCGTGATCTGTGGAGCGGGTGGCGCTTCCAACATCTTCAAACCGCGTTCGGTTGGTGAAGGCGCAGGACGCGTGTGGTACGCTCCCTGGTCGTCCGGATCTGCCTATGGTCTTATGATCAACGCCGGCGCCAAGATGACGCAGATGGAAAACCGTATCGTTCTGGCCCGTTTCAAGGATGGGTACGGACCGGTTGGCGCTTACTTCCTGCACCTTAAAACCTATACCCAGAACGGGATGGGTGAAGAGTATGAATCCAAGTGGTTCCCAAGTCTGCAGAAAATGGTTGGCAAGGAATATCTGGACCCGGAAGTTTCGCACAGAACCCACCGTCCGATCCCCACCTGTCTTCGCAACCATGCGATGATCAGCGAAGTTAACGCTGGCCGTGGACCCATTCACATGGTGACCATGAAGGCATTTCAGGATCCGCATCTGGAAGAAGTGGGTTGGGAAAACTTCCTCGGCATGACCATCGGTCAGGCCGTTCTTTGGGCCGCGACCGATGTTGACCCGAAAAACGAAAACCCGGAATTGACCACATCTGAGCCCTACGTCATGGGCTCCCATGCGACCGGTTGCGGTGGCTGGGCCAGTGGACCGGAAGATGTTTCTCCACCAGAATATTTCTGGGGCTATAACCGCATGATGACCATCGAAGGTCTGTTTGGTGCGGGCGATGCCGTTGGCGGAACACCTCACGCTTTCTCATCGGGTTCGTTTACCGAAGGTCGTCTGGCTGCGAAAGCTGCCTGTAAATATATCGACGACGGCAAGGCCGATGGCATTGTGGTATCTGACAAGCAGATCGAGGGTCGCAAGGAAGAAATCTTTGCACCGTTGGAACGCTACAAGGTCTATCGCAACGAAATCGTCGCCGGAACGGTCAGCCCGAGTTACCACCATCCAAAACATGGCCTCGACCGCCTGCAGAAGTTGATGGATGAATATTGTGGTGGCGTGACCGTTGGTTACATGACCAACGAAAAACTTTTGAACATCTGCCTCAAGAAACTCAAGGTCATGGAAGAAGATCTTGAGAAGCTTGCTGCCAAGGATCTTCACGAGTTGCTGCGTGCCTGGGAACTGAAGCACCGTCATCGTACGTCAGAATGTGTGACGCAGCATACCTTGTTCCGTAAGGAAACGCGCTGGCCCGGTTATTACTATCGTGGTGATGCCATGAAGCTGGACGATGAAAACTGGCATGTATTGACGGTTTCCCGTCGCGATCCTGAGACCGGTGAATACACCATGGAAAAAGCACCATGTTATCACCTGGTCGATGACGAGGAAGACGACGTCATAGCCGCTGAATAAAACATCAGCTGTTAGGATATTTGCAAAGGCCGCCATCAAAGATGGTGGCCTTTGTGGTTCAACCCCCCAACATCTTTAAGACATGAAGAAATATCACCGATGAACATAATTGGTAACTACTCAGCTACCCTATTTCTGCTGCCATTAGGTGCGACAATTTGATTCATGGCGCATATTTGAGGTTCCACTTTTTTCATTTTGGTGTTTGACTGCGAGGATGAAACTCGAAAATCTGA
>WLWH01001474.1_pt1 | contig 15378 bp, 24 predicted proteins | sample 6712741 | NCBI WGS metagenome assembly WLWH01 (sample SAMN12718694, study PRJNA515312) | sponge metagenome | isolation source: marine sponge | host: Mycale hentscheli | place: New Zealand: South Island, Marlborough, Capsize Point | collected 2003-05-01 | reverse complement strand
ATTGCACAAAGATATAAAATAGGCGAAGTCGATGCAAGAGATATTATGATTAAAGCAGGAGAAGCAGGTAACTTTAATATTAAAAAATTTAGAGAAGCGCTTGGTTATACAGATGAAGCAAGTAAAGAAGCATCAATGGCTAAATGGACTGAAATGTTTGGAGGCGGAACTCAAGGTAAAGCCGCCGCTAATGATTTAAGACAAATGATTGATATTTTAGATAAAGAGTACGGTAAATTAATTTCTGACTCACAACAATTTATTATGAGAAGAATTATTTTATCTGGTGGTGCGGCTGGAGCAGCAGGAGCTTTTGTTGCAGGTGGTGGAACACTGGCCGCAGCAATTCCTTTTGCAATGCTTTTAGGTGCTGGTGGTTATATGTTATCAAGCCCACAAGCATTAAAAAGATTGTTAGATGTATACACAGACATAGAGAGATTCGATAAGATGGGTAAAACAATGAGTCCAGCTAATATGCCCAAGTCTATGTTCAGGTTATTAAACTGGGCAGCGGATGAAGATAAAGACTTCCCTGATGTAAATCCTAAAAAAATTAACTTTGAAGAGGTTACTGATTATTTAATAAATAAAAATATTAAGGTACCTGCTTTTGGTTTTAGTACAAAGGCTATTGACCCTAGATTAAGAAAAGATTTATTTCCTGAGTTAAATGTAATAGATAAAAGCTCACAAGCTGAAGATATAGCTGGAGTGAATTTTTTAGATGGTGCTGACAAAGGTGGACAGGAAGCTAACACAATTGTTAACTATATGCCTACCAACGTAAACCAACAACCACCAGCATATCAAGGTTTAGTAGATCCAAAATACACACAGCCGATTCAACCTGTTCAAAATATGCAACCTGTAAATTCACAACAATTTAAAAGCTTATTCCCTAACGATCCATTAGGACAAGCTTTGGCTGAAAGAGGACAACAGTAATGACTAAAAAATTAACACCATCAGAAAAATACCAACAACTTAAAAAACATACAGAGAATGCAGGAATGGTAGTTAAAGAAAAAGCAGGTAAAATTGTAGTTACTAAAAAGAAAGGTAAGAAAAATGCCTAAAAGAAAATCTGCAATTGATAGAATAGATAACCACGAAAAGATATGCAGATTAATGCAAAAACAAACATTTGAGCGAATAGATCGAATGGAAATAAGAATAGCTAGAATGGAAAAATGGATAATTGGTGGATGTGTCGGTGTAGTTTTAGCTGTACTTTCTACCCATATGTAGTATTAACTGCGGATGAAGATAATCCGAGAAGAATCAAAATTCACAATCACAGACTATAAATGGGATAACAAATACTCCTATGGTAATTACTTTCGGGACGACGACCACGGGCCACGGACCTACAAAGTAGGAGAGAAAAAGGTACCCTCGGTCACAACTATTTTATCTGCTACCCAATCACCAGAAAAGAAAGCATCTTTGGACGCCTGGAGAGAAAGAGTAGGATATCAAGAAGCGCAACGAATCATGAACCAAGCAGCCACTAGGGGTACAGAAATGCATTATGTACTAGAAAATTACGTAAATGGCGTAGGATACTTCAATTTATCAAAAGAGGGTGCTCAGGCCAGATTAATGGCTCATCGCTTAATAGAGGACGGCTTAGGCCCTTTAAAGACCATATACGGCAGTGAGGTAAACCTAGCTTATGAAGATAAATGGGCTGGATCCACAGATTTAGTAGGGGTATTTAATGAAAAACCTACGATAATAGACTTTAAACAATCAAATAAACCTAAAAGAGAAGAGTGGATTGAAGATTATTACTATCAAATCGCAGCATATAGTTTAGCACATAAAAAGCAACATGGCGAGATCTTGCAAGGGTTCATTGCTATCTGCACTAAAGACTTATTATTTCAAGGTTTTAAAATGGATCAATCTAAATTATCTGAATACGAAGATAAATGGTTCAAAAAGGTTGACCAATATTACTCTACTTTATCCACTTCTTAACTTCTTCACCCAATGTTTGTGCGGATAATTTCATTTTTTTATCTAACGCTGTAACTATAAATTCATCAATAGTGTTTTCTGCCATTAGGTCAATATAAGTTACATTTTCTTCTTGTCCGATTCTGTGTGCTCTGTCTTCTGATTGTTCACGTACTTCCAAATTGTACGAATTAGAGAAGTAAACGACATAGCTAGCAGCTGTAAGAGTAAGACCATAGCCACCGGTGGAAGGATTACCAATAAAATAACGGCAGCTATCATCATCTTGAAACCTTCTAACTGCTTCTTGGCGATCAGTTGTTGACACTTCTCCAAAAATTGAAACCACAGATTTATCACCGTATTTCTCCTTCAGTTTACTAATAAGCGTTTTTATGTTTTGTACATAATTGGCCCATATTATAAACTTTCCTTCAGACTCTTCCAATATCCCCATCAATTCTTTTATCTTAGGACAATCGTCAAAAACCTGGACGGTACCATCATCAGAAGTAACAAATCCATTTGCTACCTGGTGCAATCTTAGTATTTCTGTAAGTTTGTTTTGAAAACTTACTTCATCTCGATTAATAGTAGCGTAGGCAAATTTCTTTAGTCTATTGTAAACTTCTGCTTGTTTTATGGTTAACTGTACTCTTCTAGTTGTATACAATTTATCAGGTAAATCTAAGCAATCTTTCTTTTTAACTCTGTAAGAAAAGGTCTGTAATTTGTCAGTAAGCTCTTCAAGATTAGTATAATACTTTGGAAATAACATTTGTTTACCACCCATCTCAATCTGTTGCATTACTGCATATCTAGCTCTGAAAGTAAAAAAAGATGTAAAGCCTAAAAGATCTGGACTTAGAAATTCACATTGTGTATATAGATCTAATGGAGATTTTGTTATTGGTGATCCCGTTAGTATACGTTTGTACGCTACTAGCTTCCCTAATTTACAAATGTTTCGTGTTCGTTTTGCTGATCGGTTTTTTATTGTGGTGGATTCATCTAGAATCCACATCATCTTCTGACCATGATACCTAATCAACTCTGAAATTGTTTTAACACCACTCTTATGACTAAGAGCTTCTACATTAATTAGATGCCAAATAATTTCACCTTTACCATAAACATTTTTATCTTTGTGCACATGTATTTCAGATGAACAGTTTGAATGAACTTGTATTTCTTTTATCCAATTACGATAAACTGAATTAGGTGCAACAACTAAGACGTGAGTGATAGCACCAGTAGTATAAAGATAGTTTGCATTATCAATTGCAACTTTTGTTTTACCTGTACCCATCTCCATGAAGTAAGCGTAAGCTCCCCACTTAGCACCTTTTTGTAAAGCTGTTCGTTGATGATCGAATGGTTTAGTTTTGTATTCAAATTTCATTTGTCCCATCAATATATTTTTTTCTTGACGATGTCAAATTATTAGATTACATGGCATCAAGGAGGTCACTATGGACTTAGAACAAATGTCGAAGAATATTACTCTCGACACAACAGCGATGGAAGATATTGCCACTGCCTGTAATAAGTTATTGGACATTCAGAAAGAAGTATCAGCGTTAGAAGATCAATTGAAAAAGAAAAAAGAACAAGAGCTGAAACTTTCTGAACAAGACATACCAAACTTAATGCAGAAAGCTGGTGCAGCTTCTATCAAACTTACCGACGGTACAGCAGTTGAGATCAAACCATATTATGGTGCGAGAATACCTGCGTCTCGAACGGAAGAAGCTTTTGATTGGCTTCGTGAAAATAATTTTGCGGATCTAATTAAAAACAATGTAACATTAACCTTTGGTCGTAATGAAGACAACATGGCGAAATCTCTAGTTGACGATTTACGAAATAAAGGGCATAATGTTAAGCAAGCCGAAAAGGTAGAACCGATGACTCTTAAAGCTTTCGTAAGAGAGCAAATAGAAAAAGGGAAAGACGTTCCTGCCGATTTATTCGGTGTTTATGTAGCAACACGCACAAAGTTAACAACGAAGGAGTAACATGCAACAAGCAAAAGATGCAGCTAATAATGTAGCTGTTAAAAAAGAAGCGGGTGTTCCAACGCAATTTAATTTGGAAGAGTTAGCAGGACAAGGACAAGAGTTCGTAACTGCTAGGGATACTAAACTCCCTATCTTAAAAATCCTTTATAGCAATTCACCTGTACTTGACGATTCAGATGGCAAGTATATTGAGTCTGCTAAACAAGGAGACATTTACAATGAAACATCTGGAAACCTTTTTAAAGGTAAAGAAGGATTAATCGTTGTACCATGTTTATATATAAACACGTTCAATGAGTGGAAAGACAGAGGCGATAGTCCTGGAAGACCTGTTGGTATCCATATGGATCCATCAATCATGTCTAAAACAAATAGAGGTGATGACGGTAAAGACAGACTAGAGAATGGAAACTATGTAGAAGATACAGGTAACCATTTTGTTTATGTCTTAGATAAAGATTATGCACCAGTTGAAACTGCGCTAATCTCTATGAAATCTACTCAGAAGAAAAAGAGTAAGACTTGGAATTCTATGATGCAGAGTCGTAGAATGAAGGGTAAGAAAGGTTTCTTTACTCCACCGTCTTGGGCTACAGCCTATAGACTAAAGACCACTAAAGAAAGTAACTCACAGAACTCTTGGTACGGTTGGGTCGTCGAATTCGATAGATATCTAGATGATCCAAGTTTGTCGGGTACATTAGAGTCGACAAAAGCGTTTTATGAGTCTGCTAAGCAAAGCGATATCTTTGGTAAGGTTGACTTCGGTAAAGAAGGATCTGCTAACACTAAGCAGGTCGCAGATCAAAGTACACCGTTCTAATGCAAAAAGAGCTACTTCAATTATTTGAAGGAGACTCTTCCCAATACTTGTCCATCTCTCTGACGGGAGAGATGGATGAGAGGGGCAAGAGAAAAGCTTCATACTCCACGGAACACGAACCAGTCACAGAAGAATTGTGGAAGGGTCATGTCGACGGTAAACAACAAATAGGTATAAGACCAGAGAATGGCGACAAGCTTAAATGGTCTTGTATAGATATCGATCCAGCTAACTATAAAGAATACACATCAAAAAAATATGTAGACATAATAAGAGATTTTGAATTACCATTAGTGCCTGTAAAGTCTAAGTCAGGTGGATTACATTTATTTATATTTTTTACAGATTGGGCTGATAAACAAAAAGTTAAAAATAAACTTGAAGAGATTAATAAAGAATATTTTTTATCTAAAGAAGTATTTCCATTAAACAAAGGTGTAGGTATGCCATACTTTAATGCAAATGCTGCAGTAGAGTATGCATTCGATGACACCAACACCCCATTGATGCTTGGTGGTTTTTTAGAACTTGCAGAAAAGAAAAAATTAAAACCAGAAACTTTTTATAAATATAAAGTTACTGAGTACAATGCTGAAACTGATTGGCGAGATTACCCGCCATGTGTTCAGAAAGTAATACAAGAAGGTTGGACAGGTGACAGGAACAATATGCTCTTCAATGTTTGTGTTACTGAAATGAAAAAAGCTGAAGGTAACTTAACTGTTAAACAATTAAAAGATATCGCTTGGGAAAGACAAAAGACAATCTTTGCAACACATCCTAAGGGGCCATTGAAAAGAAATGAAAGTGATGGCACTGCTCAATCTGTACATAACAAAGGTTACGAATATTTCTGTCCACCAAAACATAACTTTGTTGCATCTATTTGTGATAAAGAAACTTGTAAGCTTAGAAAACTAGGTATCGGTGTCCAGGCGCCAGATATTAAGAATGAGTTTACTAACTTAACCTATACAGAAGATTCAAAAGGTATTATTTATGAGTGTGATTTTAGAGATAGACACGTTACATTCAAACCAGAAGATACTAAAGATGAAAAATCTTGGAGAGTTTGTTTAGCTAAATACAGAATATTTTGGTTAACATTACCAAAGCCCAAAAAAGGACCAAGTCCATTTGAGTTATTAATGAAACATTTATTAGAGTCTGCAACAGAGAATACTTCATTTAAATATGAAGATACCAAAGAGGAAGAGAAATACAATACCCTTAAAATATTCTTTGAAAGCACCATTGAACAGGATGACTTTACCAAACTAAAAGACGGCTACACTGTATTAGATAGTAAAGATAACATTTGTTATTTCAAACGTGGTACTTTGGCTGACTTTTTAGAAAAAAGAAAGACACCGTTTAAAAGTGTTAATGCAGCTGTAAAGTTGTTAGAATGTAGAAAGCATGATTTCTTTGAAGGCGAACGTAATGTATGGTATGTAGAAATGCCTGAATTTGTTAACCACCAAAAGATAAAACCAAAAAATCAACAAGCAGAACTTAGTGAGATGGATGATGAGTACCACAGCAAATTTAGGGCTCCAGAAACAAAAACAGATACACCACAAAACAATTAAGATCTTTGGTCCACCGGGTACAGGTAAGACTTGGACTTTGATCGAGAGAGTTGTTAAAAGATATTTAAAACAAGGTGTGGATCCAGAGAAGATTGCGTTTATATCATTTACTAACAAAGCTGTTGATACAGCTAAGGTAAGAGCATTAGAAGCTTTTCCTCATTTGGACAGTAAATCCTTCTCAAGGTTTAGAACTTTACACTCATACTGCAGAAGATATTTCGAAGAAGAAATATTCGATACAAAAGACTGTATGATTGATTACGCTTTGACTAATAACTTTGTTAAGCGATCTGACAATAGATTGTCACAAGATAACTTTACTTACTCTGACTGGTCGCTAGGTATTTATGATAAAGCTAGAAATTTATTAGAAGATCCTGTTTTAGTTTACAAAAGAGAATCACAAAAGAAAGATAACTTAGATGTGTACACTAGAAAGATAAGTACTTACGAACATTATAAAACTGCAGGAGGGGAGAGATCCTTTTTAGACTTTACGGATATGATTGAAAGAGCTTTGCATGAGGTTGAGTTTCCGCAGCTTGATGTTTTAATTTTAGATGAAGCTCAAGATTTTACTCCTTTACAATGGTCTTTAATTTATAAGATGTCAGACAATGTAAAAAGAATTTATCTTGCTGGAGATGATGACCAGGCAATCTACCAATGGAATGGTGCAGACACGAAATACTTTACTAAATTCTTTCCAGGACGAAAGGTAGTATTGAGAAAGACTAGACGGTTCGGCCAAGCAATCCATCAATTCTCACAAATAGTTCGAAAAGGAATACTAGATAGTGTAGACAAAACATTTGAACCATTAGTCAAAGAAGGTTTAGTTAAAAGATATTTAAGTTTTAAGGAAATACCTTTTGAGAAAGATAAAGGTAAATGGTTTTTACTTGGACGGATACATACAACAGTTAATGAATTAAAAGCATTAGCCAAAGATGCAGGTATATATTTTGCAGATAACAAAGGTCAGAAGTCTTTTGATATGAATCAATGGCAAGCTATTAAAGCTTGGACAGCTATATCAAATGGTAAAGAGATAATGAAAAAAGAAGCTGAGGCCATGTTTAAATACATAAGAGAGGTAACTGATTCAGATTATAGAACTTCTAAGTTTTGGTCTAGGGAACCAGATTACAAGCGATATGATTTTACTACACTTAAAGAATGGTGTGGGTTAGATCTACCTGATGAAGCACAAAAGAAAGCTTGGTGGTGGATCCTAAGACGTAACTTTAAACCAAGACAGGTAATTTATTTTTTAAGATTATTAAAAAGATACAAACAAGCTAAGTTAGATGAGCCACCTAATGTCATTATAGATACTATACATTCAGTAAAAGGGGATGAAGCTAATCATGTACTTTTATATTCAAAAGCTAACTGGCCATCTAGTTACAGACACAAGGATAAAGATGAGAAATCAAATGAAAAGAAAGTTTGGTATACAGGAGTAACACGAGCAAGAGATAGTTTACATTTATTAAGCACTGATTATAAATATCATTATCCAATTGGAGAAGATTATTTAGTATACGTACAGGGAAACAAATGAATCATTTAGATCTATTTAGTGGTATCGGTGGTTTTAGTTTAGGTTTAGAAAAGGTAGGTTTTAAAACAATAGCCTTTTGTGAAAGAGAAGAATATTGCAGAATGTTGCTGCAAAAACATTGGAAAGGAGTTAAGATATATAATGATATTAAAAAATTGGAAGGGAAAGACATCGTCGAGCCCGTCGACATCCTCACAGGTGGTTTCCCCTGCCAGCCCTACAGTGTTGCAGGAAAACAAAAAGGAACCAATGACGATCGATATCTCTGGCCAGAAATGTTTAGAGTCATTAAAGAAGTCAAACCCACCTTCATTATTGCAGAAAATGTGCGAGGACTTATTAACATCCAAGACGGCATGGTCTTCGAAACAGTGTGCTCTGACTTGGAAAGTGAAGGCTTCGAAATCCAAACGTTTATTATTCCAGCTGCAGGCGTCGGTGCCCCACACAAAAGGGAAAGAGTCTGGATTGTGGGCTACTCCAAACACAATGGATCACTTACCTCCAAGATCGAAAGAAGGTACAATAAAATTAATGACAGGACAGAGGAAGGGGAGATCACGACCCTCGAACCTAAGAGAACAAGTAGATCCAGAGACGATGTTGCTTTGGAGAACTCCAGACGCGAATTGTATGAGGGGACCAGCGTCAGAAAAAAGAATGAAGATGAAACTAGAAAAAAAATTACCGATCAGCATCAACGATCAAGTAGCACATCGTGGAGATCGTGGGAGTTTGAACCCGATGTGGGTAGAGTGGCTAATGGGGTACCCGGCAGGGCACACAGACTTAGGGGATTGGGCAATGCTATCATCCCCAAAATCGCGGAAGAAATAGGAAGGTCAATATGGAAAATAACAAAGAACCAAAACTAAGAATATTAAGCCTTGGAGCAGGCGTACAGAGCTCTACAATGGCCTTGATGGCTGACGCTGGAGAGTTCGGTGTGAAACCTGATGCAGCTGTATTTGCTGATACGGGTTGGGAACCTGAACCTGTAATAAAACACCTTGAGTATCTTAGAAGTGTTTTAAGTTACCCTGTACACATTGTTAAGAAAGGTAATATTCAAGATGACATCCTCACGGCTCTCGCACCAGGTGGTAATCAATTTGCTTCTGCACCCTTTTATACTTTAAACGAACAAGGTAAAAAAGGTATGGGTCGTAGACAATGCACAAGAGAATATAAGATAACACCAATTGCAAAAAAAATTAGAGAACTATGTGGACTTAAACCAAGACAAAGATTTCCTAAAACTGAACATATAGAAGTATGGGTTGGTATATCAACTGATGAAGTCATGCGTATGAAACCATCAAGATTTTGGTGGCAGAAAAATGTATGGCCACTTATAGATAAAAAAATGTCTAGAGAAGATTGTTTAAAATGGTACGAAGGCAAAGGATTTAAAGTACCTGTTAAGAGTGCTTGCATTGGCTGTCCTTTTCATGACGATAACTTCTGGATAGATATGCGAGATAACAGACCGAAAGAATTTGCATCTGCTGTAGAATTTGATAAAAAGATGCGTATGCATAACCCTAAAGTAAAAAACTTTGTACATAGACAATGTGTTCCTTTAGATGAAGTTAAATTCAAAAACGATGACGGGCCAGATCTCTTTAATCAAGAGTGCGAAGGCCTATGTGGAGTTTAATTATGTCAGATAAAGATATGTTTGATAAAGCTTTCCCACAAGATAAGCAGATAGGTGGAAATCATTATAAAGAATTTCACATACAACCTTATGAGTTTATAAGTAAGAATAACTTATCTTTCTTCCAGGGTAACGTTATTAAGTATGTTTGCAGGTATTTATTAAAAAATGGAATAGAAGATCTGGATAAAATTATTCATTACTGTGAATTAGAGAAAAAGAAAATGAAAGACATGGATGGCAAATATAATAAGAAAAGAAATAACAGTAGCAAAGCATAACTTCACATTAGAGGTTTATCCTATGTTAGTTGATTGGGAGATATTTGCGCACGATTATAATGGTTGTTTGTATGCGCTAGAGAACAAAGAAAAATTAAACAAATTAATTAAAGATAAACACATATACGAACCAAGGAAAAAATGACAGGATTACAATTTACATTTAATTTTAAAAAACATATTTGGTCTTGCCCGTCAGAGTATAAAGATCTATCAGGTTATGATGAGATCGCAATTGACCTGGAGACAAGAGATGATGGTATTAACAATAAATTAGGTGCAGGTTGGGCAACTGGTAATGGTTATGTAATTGGTTTTGCTGTAGCTGTTGAAGGTTGGCAAGGATACTTTCCTTTCAAACATTTTGGTGGTGGTAATATGATTGAGCCACAAGTTATTCAGTACATGAAAGATGTATGTAAGTTACCTGCAAGAAAAATATTTCATAATGCGCAATATGATGTCGGATGGTTAAGACACATGGGTATAAAGATTGAAGGTGAAGTAGTAGATACAATGATTACTGCTGCTGTGATTGATGAGAACAGATGGTCTTATAGTTTAAACGCATTAGCTAAAGATTATCTTGGTGAGCTAAAGTCCGAAAACGATTTAAAAGAAGCTGCAAAGGATCATGGTATTGATCCTAAAGCGGAGATGTGGAAGTTACCTGCAGAACATGTTGGATTCTATGCGGAACAAGATGCACGTCTCACGTACCTATTATGGCAGAGATTTAAACCAGAATTATACAATCAAAACCTTGAGACTGTATGGAATTTAGAAACTAAACTACTTCCTGTATTAATAGAGATGAGGGAGAAAGGTGTTCGAGTTGATGTTGATAAAGCACATCAACTAAAAAAAGATTTCCAGGCTCAGGAAAAACAATTTTTACAAAAAATAAAACAGCTAGTAGGAAAAGACATAGACATATGGGCAGCACGACAAATAGCAGAAGCCTACGATAAACTAGGCATAGATTATCCACGTACTGACAAAACTCATGAGCCATCTTTTACATCTAATTGGTTAGCTAATTCGAAACACGAAATTAGTAAATTTATAGCACAGGCTAGAGAGATCAACAAGTTTCATGGTACATTCCTAGATTCAATTTTAAAATACGAACACAATGGGAGAATACATGGCGAGATCAATCAGCTTAGGTCTGACAGTGGTGGGACTGTCAGCGGCCGTTTGTCTATGGCTAATCCTAATCTTCAACAGCTACCAGCACGTAACAAAGATTTTGGACCAAAAATCCGAGGTCTCTTCTTACCGGAAGCAGGATGTAGATGGGGTAGCTTTGACTACAGTCAGCAAGAACCACGAATGGTAGTTCACTACGCAGCCTCTATAGGCGACGGATACGAAGGTTCTAATGAACTTGTAGAGGCGTATTCTAATTCTGAAACAGACTTTCACCAAACCGTAGCTGATTTAGCAGGAATAGAAAGGAAACAAGCAAAGACGATAGGGCTAGGATTAATGTACGGAATGGGAAAGAACAAGTTGGCCAATTCTCTTGGCTTATCAACAGAAGAAGCGTCAGCGCTAATAGCAAAATATAATAGAAAGGTTCCATTTGTGAAGCTATTATCCGATAGATGTATGAAAAAAGCAAACGATGAGGGTGTAATTAGAACTAAAAAAGGTCGTAAGTGTAGATTTGAAATGTGGGAACCAAAAGATTTTGGTATCCATACACCAGAAACATTCGAAAATGCTGTAGCAAAATACGGTAAAAACAACATTAAAAGAGCATTTACTTACAAAGCATTAAACAGATTAATACAAGGATCTGCTGCAGATCAAACAAAACAAGCTATTTTAAGCTGTTACGAGGCAGGTTATTTACCTAAAATACAAATTCACGATGAGCTATGCTTTGACATAGAGACAGAAGATGATGTAAAAGTAGTAAAAGAAACAATGGAAAAATGTATGGACTTTAAAGTGCCTAGTAAAGTTGATGTTGCATTAGGAGATGACTTTGGACAAGCTTCATAAAAATCAAATTGCAGGTCACGGTGAAGTTATATGGCCATTGTATATGGTGTTTAAAGAAAGACTACAAATTAAAAAATTTGAAGATATAAAAGTAATTCATAACACACACGTAGAATTTAAAGCGACTGTTAGATCTGATATTGAAAAGAACGGATTACTTTGTCCCTTAGTAGTAGACGACAAAATGCAATTAAGAAATGGTAATCATCGTTTCAAAGCTATCAAAAAGTTTGGTGATGCTAGTTTCTTTTATGTTGCTAAATCAGATCAAGAAGTAAATTTCTTTTCAAGATTAAATGTTTTGTGCTGGGAACTTCATCCAGACATGACACAACTAATGGAGAAACTATGGCAGGGAAAAATGAAAAAATACACAGAGAAAGTTCCTCATCTTTTTACAGAGAATGTAAGATCTGTAAATGTAAAGCAGTAGTTATAGAAAATAAAGAATATTTCTGTGCAGAGTGTGCCCTTAAAAATGCGGGCATAAAACCCCTTACCAAATTAATGATTTCTGAAAACTAATATAAAAACTAGTAATTAACCAGTTTTTTTAAACAGCATCTCAGCGTCTTTTACGCTTTGATCATTGATCTTAACTTTAAGATCTTTTATTTCGATATCGATCCACTTCATGTCAGGGGTAACTCTACCCTGTGACAACGCTTGGTTGGCCCATTTGGACTCCAGCGCTAGTTTCTCGGCTATCAACTTCTGTAGTGCCATTATCTAGCTCCTCATAAGTTAAATGGTATCGACGCATTCCACGACCGAAACCATCCGGTTTAACAGAATACTTTTTATCGACAAGATTCTGTGTGAAGCCTTTTATCGCAGCCTCATCGTCAGCAGCGTTTACGACACTAGTAAAATACAGTCCAGCTGCATAACATTGAAAGCGATATTGCTTCATAAGATAATCTTATCGCAAAAGTTGTGTTAAATCAAGTATTTATCTTAGACTTGTCAACAACACACTTGATACTTAATTGAGAAACATTAAAGCCTTGAGAGGTTAAATTAGTCCCCATTTCATTGACTTTTTTGACTGCTGCAATTTTACAGTCCTCTTCTGAGTAATATATTATTGGATCCTCATGGATATACATGCATTGGTTCATCGATGTAACTGGGTTGATCATACATAAAACACCCATCATAAAAAATTCTTTCATAACATATAATAGCACAAAATAAAGCTTGACACTTACCATGGGATTTCTTATATGCATGGGATAGGAGAAAAAACAATGTTAAAAAGTAAATCAAGAATGTTCAAAGGTTTAGTTGAGAAGATAGACATTGCGCTATCAGAAGGAACTAACTTTGATGAGATCGCTGGTAAATTAAAAAATGTTCATGTCAAAGTAAGGGATGAATATGTAAAACCTTTACCAACAGATCTATGTACACAGCTAGCAATGAATGAATTGGAGAGCAGATGAGTGATTGGCTATGGTTAATCGGTATCTTATTTGTTTTAACAATTATGTTTCCAAAGTTAGCTTTAATTATAGGAGCATCAATATGGCTATTATAAAAGTATCTGACATGGATTGGAAAGAAAAACAATACGCAGCTCATCATAGATTAAGTAAAAAGATGGGTTGGGATTTTAGTGATAACAATCCATATTTTGAAAGATTCTATATTGTATTACCTAACCCAAGAATAAAAACAAAAGCACAAATGAAAGAGGAGTTGAAAAAAAATGGATATAAATAAATTTAAATCAGTTGCAGTTAGAAAACCAGATTATGATGTCTTACAAGGACTATGTAATCAGAAGTTTAGATCTCCTGCATCAATGATCTCAAAGCTTGTTAATGAATATGTTGAGTACCAGGCACTAAAAAATAAAATGACTATTACTGAATATAAACAACACATTTTAAAAATGGATAAAAGTTTAATTGGGAAGGAGAGTTTAAATGGACGAAGTAGCAAAGCTAAAAGCAATCATAACAAAGTTGGAAAAAAGCTTAGACGAAACACAAAAAAGTCTAGATAAACTTCAACAGCTAACCATTCCTACTACTGAGGAAGTAATTAAACTTCTTAGAGATAGTGAAAATTACCATAAGGTCAATGATTACACGGAGAAGAAATAATGATGAGTGATAAAGATTGTATAGACTTTGATAATTACTTAGATGATTTAAAAACTAATGTAAGAGAAATTAAGGTTAATAACTTTATTACTTATCATGTTCATCCTCATAAAAATGGTCATGATATAATAATTGTAACTGGTGACGAGAGAGATTTAAAAAATGTCGTCACACAGAAGTTTAAATGTCGTTGGCCTAGAAATAGAAACCCAAGAAAAAAACCCTTTACTTATGAAAAAAAATAACTTAAAAAATAAAATGAAATACGGTGACCCTTATAAGATTTGTAACAATTGCAATGGTAATGGATATGTAAGAATTATCCCTTATTCTGAGACGCAAACTTGCAAAGAGTGTATGGGTGCAGGTCACTTTGAACAAGGCAAAACAACCACGAAACACGAACCAGACACAAAGATCTCTGCAAAATATGTGTTGAAACTAATTAAAATATTAGAGGAGTTCATTCGTGGCAAAAAAAGAACCATCCACTAATCCATTACTTACCGCACTTAATATTCTAGCTAACAAGCTAACGGATAAGGAATATCGATCTGTTACAACGACTATGTTTCGTTTGTATATGGGCGATAAACTAGGCTATCGTGACAGCTTTGATCCTCAATTTATGGCAGATGTTTCAGCAGTGTGGCAATTTAGAAAAGAAGAAAAAACAGAAAAGAAGGCTAAACTTTACAAATTACAGGTAGTCAAAGGTGGAAAAGATAAGTCAGAATCATTATAATAGATCTATGGCTAGAGATATTTTTTCTAAGGAACCAGATCAACCAAAACATAGTGGAGAGGATATACACGCAGTTATAGATGGTGTACATAATGACTATGAAAAAGCAAAAAAATCTAGACGAGATATAGACGGGACAATTTACTTTCGTGACTTACTCTCTTTCCTTATTAAAACTTATGGGCACTAGCTTCGCAGCTCAATTATTAAGCACCGATGTCGAGCCAGAAGAAAAGCTTTGGCGAGGTGTTCTTTGTAATGCTATAGAGGACGCAGGTCAGAAATCTCAAGAACGAAAACCTTCTATTTATAAATGTGATGCACACGCTTGGATAATGTCCAATGTCACTGATTTTTATACTGTTTGTTACTATGCAGGGTTTGAACCTGAGCATGTAAAAGAAAGATATAAGATGGCAATTATGAAAGGAGATATACAGTTTTCTCCTCGTAACTTTGCTTGGAAAAAATATTCAGAACAATTTACGAAGTATAGAAATTGTAAAGAAGTTGAGTCTAAAAAATATCACCGAAAACATTTAACTCATTTGAGACATGCTGTAGATCTATGTACTACAGTTTTTATTTCTAATTTAG